>Ga0070699_100002849_pt1 | contig 15425 bp, 10 predicted proteins | sample KBSK1503metaG_FD_65473 | JGI IMG/M metagenome (GOLD analysis project Ga0070699, IMG submission 65473) | Corn, switchgrass and miscanthus rhizosphere microbial communities from Kellogg Biological Station, Michigan, USA - KBS K1-50-3 metaG | ecosystem: Host-associated > Plants > Roots >...
GTCGGCCTGGGTCTCGCCCTGGCACTCATTGTTATTTTTGAATGGATCGATGATCGTCCCAAAAGCCCCGAGGAAGTGCAAGAGCTTCTGGGTGTGGAGCCATTGACGGTTTTCCCCTGGCTCCCACGCAGACAGCGCACCAAAAGAGCCGAGGAGATACCGGCCCTGGCTGAAGGATATCGTCTGCTGGCCGCCGAGCTGGATCTTGCACAGAAAGTCAAACCTTTCAAACTGGTGATGGTCACAAGTGCCCTGGCGGGTGAAGGCAAAAGTAGCATTGCCACCAATCTTGCCTCCTTTCTGGCAATGGCAGGCGAGCGGGTCCTTCTGGTAGACGCCAACCGGAGCAGTCCGGCCTTAGATCAACACTTTGAACTCGAAAAACGGCCAGAACCTGGAAGCGCATTTACGGAGGCATGGGCAGTCTTTTTCACGCTCTCTTACGACCAAACCGATATCCCGAACTTGCAAGTTCTGAGAGCAGAAGTGCTTCCCTCCAACTTCATGGGCTTGCTCCCGACTCCGCGGGGTAACCACTTCCTTGAACGTTTGCAGAAAGCGCCTTTTGACTATGTTATCTTCGATACCCCTCCGTTGCTTCCGGCGGCTGATACACAGATTCTGGCCTCCTCTGTTCAGGCGATATTGCTGGTTGTTGACCCAACTAAAACGCCTCGCAAATTACTATTACGTGTCAAGCATCTGTTAGACAGAATGCGCACCCCGGTAGTAGGGGTTGTCATTAACAAGAGTCGCTGGCCCGAGCATAGAGAGATTCGTCAGTATTTGAAGGATGCGCAGCACCATCGAACAGCTATTCCTGCTCTGCCCAGGCCGCCAGAAACACCTTCTGTGAACGGTCACGGGGAGCAAGATCTCACGGTTGTCCTACCGGTTGCTCTGCCCAGGCCGCCTGAAACGTCTTCTGCGAACGGTCAGGGGGAGCAAGATCTTACTGTTGTCCTACCGCCTATGCCCGACCGCCTAAAACACCTTCTTATGAGCGATCTGATGAGTCAAGATCTTACCAGGGTCCTACCACGCCTGAAACCCCCGAAAGAAGATCAATCGTGATCTTGTAGTTTCTCTAGTATAGAACCACAAACGGCAACAGCAGAGAAGGAGAAAGCGATGGAGCGCCCATTCCTGGAAAAGGTTTCCACACGGTCCCTGCGTGTTGGAATCATTGGCCTCGGCTATGTAGGGTTACCGCTCGCAGTTACGTTCGCAGAGGCCGGCTTCCACGTTACTGGCATCGACGCAGACCTGCAAAGAGTCGACCAGGCCAATCGGGGTGAGAGCTACATCCCTGATGTTTCGAGCAGTACGTTACAGAAACTCATCGATACACAACACATCGGTTTTACCAGCGATTACAATGCATTAGATGACCTCGACGCAGTGAGTATCTGTGTTCCCACTCCATTGCGCAAGACACGCGATCCGGATATTTCCTACATTATCTCGGCGACACAACAGGTACGGGCACACCTGCATCCTGGCCAACTCGTTATATTGGAAAGTACGACATACCCTGGTACAACTGACGAAGTACTGCTGCCGGAGCTGGAATCCACCGGCCTGAGAGTCGGCCTTGACTTCTTCCTGGCCTTTTCACCAGAGCGCATCGATCCAGGCAATCCCGACTTCAACGCACGCAACACGCCTAAAATCGTTGGTGGCATTACACCTACTTGTACAAAACTGGCACAGGCCTTCTATGGAGCGGCCATCGAGAACGTCGTGTCAGTCTCCTCGGCGCGTATTGCGGAGATGGCTAAGCTGCTGGAGAATACGTTCCGTGCCGTCAACATCGGCCTGGTGAATGAGATCGCCATTATTTGCGAAAAACTTTCCATCGATGTATGGGAGGTCATTGATGCAGCAGCGACGAAGCCTTTCGGCTTCATGCGCTTCCTACCAGGTCCAGGTCTGGGTGGACATTGTATTCCAGTCGACCCACACTATCTTTCCTGGAAACTCAAGACGCTTGATTATACGGCACGCTTTATCGAACTGGCGGCGGAGGTCAACAGTAGCATGCCGCATTACGTTGTGAATAAGATCGCTGAGGCCCTGAACGAACAGCGTCTCAGTTTCAATGGCGCGACTGTGCTTGTGTTGGGCGTCGCCTACAAACGTAATGTGGGAGATGTACGTGAATCTCCTGCTCTCGATATTATTCAAGAGTTGATAGCCCGCAAAGCGGTAGTGCTCTACAACGATGAGTATATACCCTCGCTAGCCCTTCGAGACCGGACACTACACTCACAGCCTCTGGATAGTCAGCTATTGCAGGCTGCGGACTGCGTGGTCATCGTCACAAACCATAGCTATTACGATGCTCCCTGGATCGTACGTGAAGCACGCTGCATCGTAGACACCCGTAACATGACCCAGGGCTACAAGGATGAAAAAATTTTTCGGCTCTAAAAAGGTATATAGAAATGTCTCTGCCTTCTGGATCTCTAAGCACTACTAGTCCACGCATGGCAGCAATGCCTGCTAAATCTGTCCATAAACAGATTTTTCGTGCTCTGCTGGCCCTTGCATCTGCCGCTCTGTTGACCCGCGTAATGGGCATGCTCAATCAGATTGTCGTCACCAGGCACTTCGGGGCAGGGGCGACAATGGACGCATACTTTGTCGCCTCCACGCTACCTCTCCTGATGGCCAATATGCTCAGCACCTCTGTTGAAAGTTCTGTCATTCCAGTTTATGCACGAGTACGCACGCAAGGAAAAGAGCAGGCTTCCATACTCTTCAGTACGTTGCTGAATCTTTTATTTCTCGGTACAGTATTGCTCACGCTGGTAATGCTCACCTTTCGTGGTCAGCTGATTCACCTTTCGGCTCCGGCATTGGATCCATTCCGTACGGCACTCGCCGTGAGCCTGGCCCCATTTATCTTTCCAGTGCTCTTGCTGATGGTGGTGATAGGCTTCCTGGAATGCATTCTCAACGCAGAAGGTCAGTTCGGTTGGCCCGCCTACGCCGGGTTATTGGTACCGCTCACCACATCCATACTTGTGCTGACGCTAGGTAGATCAGAAGGCGTCGTCATACTCTGTACAGGTATGCTGGTAGGCCTCTGCCTGCAACTTTGCATGGTTATCGTACGCGCACGACGTGCAGGACTCGTCTATCGGCTTAGCATGAACTTGCGCAACCCAGAAATCGGTGCGATTTTGGTGGTAGCCTGGATAGCACCTTTTAGCGTATTAATCAGCCAGGTCAGTCCCTTAATCGATCAGGTGTTTGCTTCATCTCTTTCGACAGGCAGTATCTCTGCTCTCAACTATTCACTCAAGCTCGTGAGCGTCTTTACTGGCGTAATTTTTGTTTCCGTTGGACGTGCCGCACTACCCTATCTCTCACGCCAAGCTTCTATAAATGATATGAAAGCTTTCAAGGAAACGCTGCGTTTCTATCTGTGGGTGGTAGGCATTGGCACAACCGTGCTGGCTGCACTCATGCTTGTGCTGGCGCATCCACTGGTGCAAATCCTCTTTCAGCGTGGAGCTTTTACTGCTGCGTATACGAACCGCACTGCAAGCACACTGGTGGGCTTCGTGGTAGGCCTGACACCTATGGCATTAGGCTTTATCCTGGCGAGGGCATTTGTCGCTCTTCGCAAGAACCGCTTTCTCCTGGTTACCACTATCTTCGGCGTGATCACCAACGCCATCTTGGACTATATATTTGCTCGCCTTTGGCAGAGTACTGGAATCGCCCTGGCTACCTCGGCAGTCTACTTATGCAACCTGTTCATCCTGCTCTTTATGCTACGCCGCCTGATTGGTAAGCTCGACATTCTCACCCCTCCACCTGAGTTACGGCGGGTGATGTTGGACATAGGCTCCTCGTTCAGCATTCCCTATAGCCTGCGCCAGCGGTTCGTACGTGGTGGCATCATGATAGCGATCTTTGCAGCCGGGGTTGTTGGCGTCCTTTGGAACTCTCTCTATACCCTGCGTGCCGCCTTGGGTTCTCTCATCCTGCTGGCCTTGCTGCGCTATCGCTATGCGCTGGTAATCGTCTGGGTGATGCTCGATGTATTCATTGGCTCAACGCTGCGGATCTTCAATGGCAATAACTTTGATACGGGCTTGACAGCAGCAACCCTGCTCTTGATGACTTGCATGCCAATCAAACAAACCTTTCAGCGCATGCCAGTGCTGGCCATCCTGCTTCTCTACCTCCTGTGGGTGTTGGTCGGCATCGGAATATCCCCCGCCGGCACTGGACCATTCCTGATAGAATGGACACTCATACTGGATTGTGTGGCGATTGGTGTGCTGACGATAAATGTGCTGACCACGCGGCAACACCTGCTAAAACTCATCGATGCCCTCCTGATACCGGCGACGTTCATTTCGCTCTATGGTATCTACGGTGAGTTCACCAGGCAAAATGGAGTGGTAGATCCTACTACATCGCTTTTCCGCATTTTCTCTGTCTTTAGCGCAGCACCGGCGCTGGCTTTATTTCTCTCCATAGTAATTCCACCTGCGATCTATCGTGCATTCACATTGCACGGTTTCAAGCGCCTGGGTGTATCGACACTGGTCTTCATCTTTCTGGTAGCAATTGTGCTCACATTCACACGTAGTGCCTTTATTTGCGTCGCGTTGAGCGTCATCATCGTGATCCTCTTTATACCATCACGTAAGATAAAAATTGGCTTGCTCGGTAGTAGCCTGGCGCTGGCTGCGGGTGTGGTTCTATTGACGACAATTGGCAATGTCTCCATCTTCAGCCGCTTTTTTAACCAGGATCTTGTAACGCTTAATGGACGTACCTACCTCTGGAAGGTGCTCCTCGACCGTTTTAACCCAACACAATTGCTGGGCCATGGGCTTGGGGCTGCCAAATTTTTGTTGTCTAATCAGCAAGTAGGCTATGGGGGTGTAATCGCTACTTCGCCCTCGAATCTTTTTCTTACTGCTCTCTATGACCACGGGATCATTGGTCTGACCTTGCTCCTCCTGGTGTTTATCACACTCGGTGTCGGCTTGATCGCCGGAATGCGAAAAACTACTGGTGATCAGCGCATGCTGTTCGTAATGGCCTTGGCGGTCTTTGTCAACATGGTTGTGCAGTCTTTTGATGCGAACGATTTTTTGGCCCAATCAATCGGTATTTACTTCTGGATCGTTATGGCACTCCCATTTGCACTCTGCTGGTCCACGACGAAACAGTCATCCAGGACTAATAAGGAGGCTCTTGATGAAGTGACGGAGCCACGAGTGGTGGCAGTACAACGGGCAAAACAGGAGCAAATTACTCGTCTCTAGCTAAAATGAGAAATGAGACAATGCAGAAAGGAGTGACTTTGTGGAAGATCGTATGCGGATCTGTTTCGTTTCCTTTATGTTCTGGCCCTTCGTCGGCGGTGCGGAGGTGCAGGCGGAGAAGCAGGCCCGTCGGCTTCAGGCGCTTGGACACGATGTGACTGTTGTCACATTCCGGCATTATAGACAGTGGAAACGAAAAGAAATGCTTGATGGCCTCCCAGTTGTACGTATGGGTGGAATATACAGACGTAATGGACGACTAAACATTGGTAGGTTGGGACATCTGCCCAACATCATCATGATGTCCCTGACGCTCTGGCGGTTGCGTCACGCCTATGACGTGATTCATGCTTTCCAGTTGTCGCCGCCTGCTGCACTCATCGGCCAGCTCACGCATAAACCCGTCATTCTCGGTATCCAGAGTGCGGGGCCAAGCGAGGCGCAACGTATGCAGCTTAATGAACGGGGAGCGGCGCTGATGGCCGACACTCTGACCGAAACGTCGTTCTTGAAAGTCGATTTGAAAGACTGGACGGCAGGCGCAGGTGATATCGGCCATCTTCCCCAGTTGCCATTGGGCAAGGCAATGCTGGACTTTCTGCGCAAATCGAACGCATTCTACCAGATTCTCAGCACACGCAGCCACTCCTATCTCACCTCGCACGGATTCCGCGCCGAGCAGATTGTACATATTCCGGGTAGTGTCGATACGGAGAGGTTCCAACCGGCACCAGAACGACGTCCTGATCCAGCGAGACCGGAGCGCGATATTATCTGTGTAGCACGGTTGGATTATGCCAAAGGAGTCGATGTACTGTTGCATGCGTGGGGAAGGATGCTATGTGGACCCGCTGAATGGCGTGCGCATCTGAAACCCAGGCTACGCCTGGCTGGCAAAGGCGTGTGCAGAGCGCAGATGGAGCGTATTGTTGCCGGCCTAGGTATCCAGGACAGCGTGGAGTTTCTGGGATCGCGAACAGACGTAGTCGATCTCCTACAACAATCCTGGGGCTTTGTGATGCCTTCTCGCTGGGAGGGTATGCCCAATGCTTTACTAGAAGCTATGGCATGTGGCCTGCCTTGCGTGGCCACACGCGTGAGTGGCAGCGAGGATATCATTTCTGATGGTGTAAACGGCTTGCTGGTAGCACCGGAACAGCCTGCTGAGATGGCCCAGGCACTGCGCCGCATCATAGAGGATGCTGAGCTTGCGCAACAACTGGGCCGGGAGGGGCGGGAAACAGTGGTTCGCGATTATCAACTAACTACCATCGTTGAGCAGAGTGTGGGACTATACCACCGTCTCCTTGCCAGAGGAAAAAGTGTTTTACCCCTTGCATTGGAAGGTAGGGGGAATTGATGCCCAATCCACGTATCTACATCGCTACTGCTACTTTTCTTCCGTCGGTTGGTGGAGCCGAAAAGCAGGCCTTTGCACAGGGTCGTAGTATGCGTGAGAGGGGCTTTGAGACAACCGTCGTTACATTCCGCCGCAAGAGAAGCTGGTCGCGGTATGAATTGATCGAAGGTGTACCGGTTATTCGTGTAGCTGGGATGCTGCTTGAAGGTCGAGAGAAGCTGCCGAGGCCACTTCAAAAACTATTGTATCTGGTGGCCATGCTGGTCATGGGCTGGACGCTATGGAGGCATCGCCAACGCTATGACATCTTGCACGTCTATCGGCTCGGCTTACTGGCACTGCCAGCCGCCCTGGTGTGTCGGTTGGCTAGCAAACGAATGCTCGTTGCAGTACGTTCCGCAGACTCGGGTAAGGCCACAAGCTCACACAACAAAACGTCATTACTTGCCGGGCCTCTTGATGCCACTGTACCATGGCTGCAAGTCGATGAGCGGCTACAAGCCAATGGGCGAGTCAAAGCCAGTAGCGATTTAGAGGCGCTGGCACGTATGGGGAAGCCTGTTGTACGATTTCTATCTTCTTTGCTCCATAGCAACCGCACTGTAATAGTTGTGCTTAGTTCACGTATGAAGAGCTCCCTTACCGAACATGGCTTTGACCTGCCCGATGTACAATTCATTCCTAACGGAGTAGACATCACCCGTTTTAACCCCGCTCATCTGAGTAGCTCTAGCGATGGACGAGAGCAGGTCGCCGTCTGCGTCTCTGGATTGCGCTACGAAAAGGGCATTGATGTGCTCCTGCAAGCATGGCACCTGGTACACCAGCAGGCACCGCAGGCGCGGCTGATCATTGTGGGCGATGGTGGTCTCCGATTCCAGCTTGAGTGTCTGGCAAAGGCACTTGGTATTGCGAATAGTGTCGAATTTACGGGTTTACAGAGTGATATACCGGCCCAACTCCACCGAGGCAGTTTAGCAGTACTTCCCTCCCGTTGGGAGGGTATGCCTAATGCTCTCCTGGAGGCGATGGCGTGCGGTTTACCCTGCGTGGCAACACGCGTCAGTGGGAGCGAGGATATTATTCAGCATGGAGTCAATGGCCGGCTTGTGGAGTCTGAAGATTATCGGGACATGGCACTGGCACTTCTTACCCTACTGCATGATCCGCTGTTGGCCCAAAAGTATGGTCAGGCTGCCCGCGAAACGGTCGAAAGGCACTACTCATTTGAACAGGTTATGGATAGATATGTAGAACTTTATCAAAGAATTGCAGAGCACGGATGTCAGACCGCAGGGGATACACCACCTTCTAGAACTTGCCAGTTGTCGTCTTAGTGTACCCCTTGTATCGTTGAGAAGCGCCCAGGGCTTCTAAGTTGTGAAAGGATTGAAGTCAATGTGCGGAATAGCCGGATTTATTGATGTAGAGCGCAGTCGTGACAACGCGGAGCAGCTCATCGACCGCATGTGCCAGGTCATTCGCCACCGTGGGCCAGATGACCAGGGGGTATGGGTGGGTGACGGTCTTGCCTTGGGCATGCGCCGTCTCTCGATCATCGACCTGGATGGCGGTCATCAGCCGATTTTTAACGAAGATCAAAGCATTCTCGTCATCTTGAATGGGGAGATCTATAACTATCGTGAGCTCCAAAAAGAGCTCCAGGAGCGAGGTCATCACTTCCGCACCAGGAGTGACACCGAGGCCATCGTGCATGCCTACGAGGAGTACGGGGATGAGTGCGTCAAGCACCTGCGCGGGATGTTCACCTTCGCCCTTTGGGACAGAAACCGTCAGCGACTGCTGGCCGCCCGCGACCGCTTTGGGAAGAAGCCGCTGAATTACTATTGGGATGGACAGAGGCTGATCTTCGGCTCGGAGATCAAATCGATCCTGGAGGCGGGCATTCCTCGTGAGGTCAATCCCATCGCGCTCGACGAATACCTGGTCTATCGCTGTGTTCCTTCTCCCAATACCCTCTTTAAAGGGGTCATGAAACTGCCTGCTGCCCATTTTTTAGTCTACGAAGATGGACAGATCCACACGAAACGCTACTGGGAACTGCCCTTTACGCCCACCTGTAAGGATGATGAAGCCACAGCGATTGAACGCACACGGGCGCTCCTGAAAGACGCCGTGGAAGTTCGTTTGATGAGCGAGGTCCCACTAGGTGCTTTTCTGAGTGGTGGCATCGATTCGAGCATTGTGGTTGGACTGATGAGTTCGATGATGTCGCAACCGGTCAAAACCTTCTCCATCGGCTTCGAGGAGGATGACTTTAGTGAACTTCCCTACGCTCGGCAGGTCGCCAGGCATTTCGGCACCGATCACCACGAGTTTTTTGTTCGACCAGAGCTCGTCTCGGTCTTGCCAGAACTGGCCTGGGCCTATGATGAACCCTTCGCTGATGCCTCCATGTTGCCCACCTACTATGTCTCCAAGCTGGCGCGAGAACACGTCACCGTCGCCCTCACTGGCGATGGGGGAGATGAAATCTTTGGTGGCTATACGCACTATAGACGTGAGTGGATAATCAGTCGCATTCCTCCGATTATACGCTCCTTGCTAGGATTTGGCAGCAGGTTTATGCCTGACGGTATGCGTGGCAAAAAGCGTCTCGGCAGCTTACCTCGTGACCTTCCCACTCGTGCTGTACAGTCTAGTATGCTCTTCCGTGCTGACGTGCGTTCCTCGATGTATAGCTCAGAATTCTTCGCTCAAGTGCGTGACCATAATCCATACGAACGGCTCGTGGGTGAATTCCGCGCGGTATCAGACCTCGATGTAACAGCACAGCTGCAGTACGTTGATGTGCGGGCATACCTCGCCAACGATATCCTTGTCAAGGTCGATAAGGCCAGCATGTTCAACTCCCTGGAGACACGTGCTCCCATGCTCGACCACTACCTGGCTGAATATGTGGCGTCACTACCTTCAACCATCCGTACACACGGTGGTGTGTTGAAATACCTGCTGAAGAAAGTCGCTGCAGATCTGCTGCCTGCCGAAATTTTGACGCGACGCAAACAGGGCTTTGGGGTACCTATCAAGCACTGGTTCCGTGGTGATCTGAACGGCTATGCCTACGAGCTGCTCCTTTCACCACGGGCGCAGCAACGTGGCATCTTTAATCCAGAGTTCATTCGCAATCTGTTGAAAGCACATGCCACGACAACACTGGTGAACCACAGTGATGGAATCTGGGCCTTACTTTGTCTGGAGCTCTGGTTCCGGATTTATATGGACGAGCCGTCTATGCGTGTTGAGCACAGCTCGCCAATACAGATAACAAGCAATCGGAGTGGGTCATTGTAGAAGAGCTCTTGGAGTTGGAAGACAAGTCGCGGTTCTCAGTTCGTGGTTTTACAGAGAGTAAAGGATAGGATTTGCTGTGTCCTTGACGCCCTCGAAACAACAAGCTACAGGGAAGCCTTTTCGTGTTCTGATGGTGACGGGTGCCTATCCAACAGAACAGCGTCCACATTGGGGCACGTTTATCAAAAGCCAGGCTGATTCGCTTAGCGCGGCGGGCCTTGTGGTAGAGGTTATTCAGCCAAAACCTGGGCCTGTCGCGCTCCGCTATGCCAGGTCAGCCATCCAGGTTTTTCTCAAGACGCTGACAGGGCATTTTGACCTTGTGCATGGACATTATGGGACGTGGTGCCTCGTTGCGCGTATGCAGTGGACCACCCCTGTAGTTGCCTCCTTTCTGGGAACCGATTTGCTGGGCATTGTAGCTGCTGATGGCGGGTATAGCAACAAGGGCTCGTTGTTTATACATCTCAGTCGCTGGCTCTGTCATCGAGTTGATGCTGTGATTGTCAAATCCGAGGGGATGAAAAAGGCCGCATCAGGGGGCAACGTCTTTGTCATTCCCAACGGTGTAGATTTTGAGTTATTTCACCCCATTCTACGTACAGAGGCTCGCGCCGCTATAGGCTGGGATCAGGATCGCTACTATGTCCTCTTCGGCAATGACCCAAAAATACCGGTGAAAAATTTAGCCCTGGCGCAGGCTGCCATCGCATGTCTGCGTAGCAGGGGAATCTCTGCTGAGCTGGTAGTTGCCAGCGGATTGCCACAAACAAAACTCGTGCAATACATCAATGCGAGCAATGCACTCATCCTCTCATCGATTGCCGAAGGCTCACCCAATATTGTTAAGGAGACAATGGCCTGCAATGTGCCGGTTGTTTCCACCGATGTGGGTGATGTATCCCAGGTCATTGGTCGCACTAAGGGCTGTAGTATCTGTCCACATGATCCCGCTGCATTAGCGACAGCACTCGAACAGGCGCTTCAATATACAGAGCCGACAACCGGCAGAGCCGATATCATGCACCTGGACCGTTCAGTCGTAGCAAAGCAGGTTATAGCGGTCTACGAAAAAGTGATTAGTAAAAGGAGGCAAAGTACTCATGGCCACAGCCGGTAAAGTACTGATGTTAGTAGAAAATCTTCCTGTTCCTGCAGACCGTCGTGTCTGGGCCGAAGCAAAGACACTGCGGGACGCGGGCTACCAGGTGAGCATTATCTGCCCCAAAGGTTACGGACAAGAAGAATCACACATTTGTATTGATGATATCCCAATTTATCGGTACCGATTACCTGCAACCGGCAACAAAAATATATCCTATATTATAGAATATGGTATTGCCCTATTGATGACCTTCTTGCTGAGCCTCAAGGTATTGTTCCGAGATGGCTTCGATGTCATTCATACAGCCAATCCTCCTGACTTGTTCTTTCTGATTGGCTTGTTCTATCGACTTCTTGGCAAAAAATCTGTATTCGATCAGCATGACCTCGCACCAGAGCTATTCAAGGTAAAATCCAAGGATCGCGTGAAGTTCCTTTACAAGCTTCTCCTCTACCTTGAAGCGTGCTCCTATCGAACATCACACCTGGTGATTACCTCGAATGGATCGCAGAAAAAAATAGCTATCGAACGTGGTCGCTGTCGTTCCGATAAGGTGTTTGTCGTACGTAACGGGCCGAATTTGGAACATATGAAGCCGGTTGGTCCTGAGCCTGAACTAAAAGGGGGATGGCAGTATTTACTGGCCTATGTAGGTGTGATGAGCGTTCAGGACGGTGTTGAATATGCTCTTTACGCACTGCATGACCTTGTTCATAAACGTGGCCGTCGAGATGTTTTATTAATCCTGATGGGAGACGGTGATAATGCTGCCGCACTGCGTACACTTGCCCATGAGCTCCAACTTGATGAGTACGTCAACTTCACCGGCTGGACGGAAAGCAAAGATGTCCTGCGCTATCTTACGATGGCAGCTGTGGGGCTCTCGCCCGATCCACAAAATGGATTGAATGAGCACTCTACTATGATCAAAACGATGGAATATATGGCGATGGGGAAGCCAGTCGTGGCCTTTGATCTTGCTGAGACACGCTTTTCAGCACAGGAGGCAGCGCTCTATGCCGTGCCGAACCTGGTGGAAGATTTCGCAGACAAAATTGAAGCCTTGCTTGAAGACAAAGAACTCCGCAGCACAATGGGTGCGCTTGGGCGCAAGCGCATCGAAGAGGAGCTAAGCTGGGATCACTCAAAAAAGAAGCTCTTGCTAGCCTATGAGATGCTCTTCTCCAGCAGTTCCGAGGCATCCGGGTCACTAGTTACTGATTCTGTCACAGACGTGACAAAAGTCAGGAGTTAGTCAGGAGCACCAGACCAGAATGAGGAGGCATCATAATAGTTCCGCTAACAGGGGTACCATAGAGATCTCTGTATTGCTGCCATTGATTGAGGGTCACCGTGTAGCTGCCTGACTCACTGGGGTTGACAATGCTCAACCCATGGCTATAGTCACGCATATAGACACCTTGCGTTTGATACATGAGATCGGTTGGGCTACCGATCTGCGCATCATACGCGTTATCCCGAAGGTCGCCTCCATAGTGTTGACCAATAGAAATGAACAGCGCTGCGCTGTGTTCTTTGCCCATCAGGTAAGAGGCAACCACCCACTGGATCTCGGCTCGACTTACCGAGGGAAGTTGGTTGATGATATAGTATGGTTTATGTTGCTTCTGTATACTCTCGATAAGCTGAATCCTTTGCAGCCAAGCGCTACCAGTCAGGTAGCCATCTCCATAGCTCGTGAACCCTTCTTCATCCACCAGACCATTAATGTGGCTCACAACCTGTTGTATCAATGGATCACTTGGAGACAAGTCATTAATGCTGAAATTGGGTATCAGAGCCAACGGATGTCGCAGGTGATGCAAAGCCTGTTGCATCCATGTAAGCCAGTTTATGACATCTGTACGCCATCGTGGATCATCATTCTCTCCAGTGTAACGTTGCACCCACTGGCCATTTATGTAGACGCCGCAGGCACCGAACTGGTTTTGTAGGTTCACATTATCGGCAGCGATACCATCGTACCCGCTTTTGCTGGCTGGCTGGGCATAGGTCTGGACCTGCCAGGATAGCAGAGCAGGATTGGCAAAATCGAGCGGTATGTTTGGGTCACCGAATTCATAAGCAGGAGTGACTCGATCGCATTTGTAGAGTATCCAGTCTGGATGAACGGCTTGCCAGTAGGCCAGATCATGGTATGCCCTGCTGCTAGAGAAAGTTCCTTGGTCACGATTAAAGGGAATATAGTAGCTGATAAAAATGTTTGGGTTTCCTGCGCGAATGGCTGCAACGTGATCTACCTCTGCTCCCCATACAAAGTCGTAGTGGTTCGCGACAGCGGCTGGGTCAGATATATTGTAGTCAAAAGTCAGAAAGAGGTGGATATTGTTCCAGGTATCAACAAACGGGCGTGTACTGGGAGTATCATCAGAAGTAGTCTCGGATCTGCTATAGCAGGGAGTACAGCTACTGAAGATAAGCAAAAGCACGAGTCCTGCAAGCCAGTAAGGCAGCCGTTGTGAATTCAGTGGATGCAGAAATGACATGACATGCTCCCGTTGTGAGTACATGATATACCCTAGGAGGTTTCGAACTCCTAGGGTGCCCATCACAGGTGTTAGTGTAGCATAGGCCAAGGCAACATGTAAATATCAACAGCAGTGGTCCATTGACACAGAGAAAAACTTCGCAGCCCCCCATCCGAAATCGATATGCCAGCATTCACCATCACTGCGCTCGCCACACCTGTACTGTCTTATCTGCGCTCCCCGAGGCGATGCGTGTGCCATCCGGCGACCATGCCACCGTCCATACAGGGCCGGAGTGACCGCGATAGATTAAGACATGCCCGCCATTGGCTGCATCCCATACCTGCGCGGTTGTATCGCCTCTGCCATTATCGATATTCCCGCTTCCAGAAACGATACGCATGCCATCCGCTGACCATGCCACCCCCCACACAGCATCAGCATGCCCGCGATAGGTGTAGACATGCCCGCCATTGGCTGCATCCCATACCTGCACCGTGTCATCATCACTCCCCGAGGCCAGGCGCGTGCCATCGGGTGACCATGGCACTGCATTGACATGATCAGTGTGCCCGCGATAGACATAGACATGCCCGCCATTGGCTGCATCCCACACCTGCACCATCCTATCCGCGCTCCCCGAGGCCAGGCGCGTGCCATCGGGCGACCAGGCCAGTGCATTGACACGACCAATATGCCCGCCATAGATGTAGACATGCCCGCCATTGGCTGCATCCCATACCTGCGCCGTGCCATCATTGCTTCCCGAAGCGAGGCGCTTGCCATCGGGCGACCATGCTACCGTTACCACTCGTTCAAAATGCCCGCGATAGGTGTAGACATGCCCACCATTGGCTGCATCCCATACCTGCACCGTGCTATCATCGCTTGCCGAAGCGAGGCGCTTGCCATCGGGCGACCAGGCCACCGCATTGACACGACCAGCATGCCTGCGATAGGTGTAGACATGCCCGCCATTGGCTGCATCCCATACCTGCACCGTGTCATCAGCGCTTGCCGAAGCGAGGCGCTTGCCATCGGGCGACCAGACCACCCCCATCACACCGGCGGAATGGCCGCGATAGGTATAGAGAGCCGTTCTGCGAGAGGGGGAAGTGGAGGTCTGGGGTGTGGGGCGAGGGTCAGTAGGCGAGCCAGTGGAGGTCTGGGATGCTGGGGAAGGGTTGATGGGCGAGCCACACGAAGTGATGAACGTTGTGATACTCCCTCCTGCGAGAGTGAGTCCTGCTAGCCTCCGTAAAATGGTGCGTCGAGACATCCTCTGCTCGCCACTGAGCAGGCCTAGTGGCCCGGCGTCCTGTGAAAATGAATGTTGATGAGCCATTTGAGAAAGGCTCCTTTCTGTTTGCGTACGATGGTTCCCTTTTGTGATAGGCGTAGGCTTCGGCAGCTACCCCTCCTCGTTAGCTTTAAGAAATGATACTATATAATTTAGTACAAAAAACGATATAAATAGTAGTATTAAAATAGTAATATAGAAGATATATTTTTTCTTCTGTTTCGCTCGTGATAAGAAAATTTTCAAATTGAAAAGCTTCATAATAACCCTAGATTACAATAACATCTCCAAGTGTCTACGAGATGATAACACCGGTTAAAAACAGGTTGCAATTATCTTAAGTATGTACCGAAAGCCCAACCGCATCAAAAAGAATATTGTTGTGTTCGTGAGATAACTTTTCCCGACACTATTAGCTTTGAGGCACAAGCCACATCTGCACGGTCCGATCCTCGCTTGCCGAGGCCAGGCGCGTGCCATCGGGCGACCAGGCCACGCTGTTCACAGCAGCCGTGTGACCACGATAGCTATAGGGGAGTGAAAAACTTGCGAGGGGGGG
>Ga0070699_100002850_pt1 | contig 15421 bp, 14 predicted proteins | sample KBSK1503metaG_FD_65473 | JGI IMG/M metagenome (GOLD analysis project Ga0070699, IMG submission 65473) | Corn, switchgrass and miscanthus rhizosphere microbial communities from Kellogg Biological Station, Michigan, USA - KBS K1-50-3 metaG | ecosystem: Host-associated > Plants > Roots >...
ACGGCCGACACGCGCACGTTCGAGCCCGACCCGGAGAACTCCCGCCGGGTTCGGGAGTTCCTGGCCAAGTACCTGCCCGGCGCGCTCGGGCCGGAGATCTACACCAAGACCTGCCTCTACACCCTCACCCCGGATCGGGACTTCGTGATCGACGCGGTACCGGAGGCCGACGGCGTCTTCGTCGCGATCGGGGCCGGGCACGCGTTCAAGTTCGCTTCGCTGATCGGCCGGACTCTGGCCCAGCTCGCTCTGGACGGCCGTGCGGAGGCCGATCTCTCGGCGTTCGCCATCGACCGAACCATCCTCAAGGAGAAGGACCCGCGGAAATCCTATATGGTGTGAAAGAGTGACCTTTCGCTTCTCACCATTCCGGTCTGTGCCCCAGCGCCTTCAGCACTTCCTGGTCGAACGCCGCCGAGAGGCCTTCCCTCCGGGAGTACGGCCCCGGCGTGTACCTGCGCGATTGCACGCCCGCATAGCTCAGCTCGCAGACGTGCCAGTCCTGACGGTTGGTGAGGTCCCAGAACTCGACCCCGTCGTCCGGATTGAAAGCCGGGTCCTGGAGCGTCCTGGGATGAAAGAGCCATTCACACGTCACGAGCGTGTGCCCGGCATCCTTCGGCCAGATTGTGTGGTACATCACGTAGTCGGGATGCAGGCTGAGCAGGACGTTTGGGAAGAGCGAGTAGTAGTAGACCCGCTTGAGATCGTCCGGCGGCAGGTCGCCCACCGTCGCGCCGCAGGTCCGGCCGCTCATCGTGAGGCTCTCGCTCTCGTCGATGATGTCCATGTACCCGCCCAGGAACGGGCCGGTGAAGAGGTCGTTCTCGCCGCTCGTGGGCGGGGACAGCTTCACCAGGGCCGGGTGCACCAGCGGGCAGTGGTAGCACTCCGAGTAGTTCTGCACCACGAGCTTCCAGTTACAGGTGAGCTCGTAGTCGATCCGACGGTGCGCCGCCAGCGCCAGCAGATTGAACCGGCTGAACCGCCCCATCACCGGGGCGAACGCGTCCGCGAACGGCTCGGGGTCGGCGCCCAGGTTGATGAAGATGAAGCCCTCCCAGGTGGCGACCGCGACCGGATGGAGCGGCCAATCGGCCTTGTCGAAGTCCTCGATCGTGTCGGCCGACGGCGCGCCGACCAGTTGGCCGTCCAGAGTGTACGTCCAGGCGTGGTAGGGGCACTGGATCGTGCCGGAGAACTGCCCCTCATGCTCCTCGCAGAGCCGGGTGCCGCGGTGGCGGCACACGTTGTAAAAGGCCCGGACCGTGCCCTGCCGGTCCCGGAGGACGATGACGCTCTCGCCGCCGATCGGCTGGAGGAAGTACTGGCCGGGCCGCGCGATGCGGGCTTCCCGTCCGACGCAGAGCCAGCGCTGGAGGAAGATCTTCTCCGTCTCCTCGGCGAAGATGTCCGGGGAGGTGAAGTAGCGGCCGGGGAGCGTGTGCGCGCCCAGCAGTGCGATGTCGGTGCGCTTGACGAACGTGGACACGAGAAAAAGCCCCGCGGCTCGAGGAGGAGGAAATATGCCGACCGCCACGGCGGGCCGGAAGCGGGGCTCAGTCCAGCGTGATGTCACCCTCGACGACGATGGGGGGGCCGGCGCCGGTCACCTCGAGGGTAATGCGGGTGGGGAGTGTCCGCCGCCCGGTGAACGCTCCCGCCCGGAGGCCGGCGTCCACCTGCTTCTCCACTTCGCGCTGGGCGGTGACGCCGAAGCGCTTGAGCAGCTGGCGGAGCGACCGGTTGAAGGCTTCCTCGTCCATCACGGTGCGTCTCCCAGCTTGATCCGCTCGACGCGCCGGCCCTGCTGGCGGGGGTTGTACACGCGCAACGTCACAACGCTGCCGGCCTTTTCGTCCTTGAGTGCGGCGCGAAGGTCGGCCTCGGTCCGGACCGGCTTGCCTTCCACCGACAGAATGATGTCCGGCCCGCCCCGTTCCTCGTCCACGAGCTGCTCCCAGGCCGGGCCTCCCGGAGTCACGTCGGTGACCAGGAGCCCGCGCGCGTCGGCCGGGAGCTGAAGCTCCTGCGCGATCGGCGGGGTGACCGGCTGTACGCTCACGCCCATCCGCCGCATGACCACGCTACCCCCGCTGGCCGCGTTGCCGGTGTCGCCGCCGGCGGAGCCCGCGTCGGCCACCTGAGCCGTGTCTTGCAGCGGCTGGAGCTTGACCGCGAGTGTCTTCCGCACGCCGCCCTTCCGGGCGACTTCCACCTGGACGATGTCGCCGGGCTTCCGGAACCCCACCTGCTGCTGGAGCTGGCCGACGTACTCCACCGGCTTCCCGTCGATCGCGACGATGATGTCACCCGGCTCCATCCCGGCCCTGCGGGCGGGTGAGTCGTCGTTGGGGATGTCCTTCACCACGACGCCCCGGATCTGCGGCAGCCCGACGTACTGCGCGTCGTTCAGCGAGACGTCCGCGATCGCGATGCCCAGGGCTGCGCGGTGCACCTTCCCATCCACGATCAGCTGGTTCATGACCGTCCGGACCAGGTTGATCGGAATCGCGAAGCCGTAGCCGGAGTAGAACCCGGTCTCGCTGGCGATCGCCGAATTGATGCCGATCACCTCGCCCCGCACGTTGACGAGCGGCCCGCCCGAGTTCCCGGGATTGATGGCCGCGTCGGTCTGGATGAAGTCCTGGATGCTGCCCGGGCCGCGGCCCGAGAGACCGTTGAGCGCCCTGCCCTTCGCGCTCACGATGCCCGACGTCACGGTGAACGTGAGCCCCTCACCCAGCGGGTTGCCGATCGCGAGGACCCAGCTGCCGACCCGCGCATCTTCGCTGTTACCGAGCGCCACCGGCGGAAGCCCCTTGGCCTCCACCTTGAGCACCGCGACGTCGGTGTTGGGGTCGGTGCCCACGATCCGGGCCTTGAACTCGCGTCGGTCGAGCAGTCGGACGATCACCGTTTCGGCGCCTTCGACGACATGGTTGTTGGTCAGGATGTAACCGTCGCTCGACACGATGAACCCGGAGCCGCTGCCCTGCTCCAGCTCCGGCCGGTTGGGTCCGTTGGGGCCGAAGCGGGGGAAGAACCGCTCCATGCCGGGCGGCAGGCGCCGCTGGCTCGGCCGCTCGGTCCGCTGCGAGCGGATGTACACCACGCTCGGCCGAACGTGGTCGGCGACGGCGGCGAAAGCGTCACTCAGCTCGGCCAGCGGCTTAGCGGCGGGAATCGACGGCGTCTGTACCGGGGGGATGGCCCCGACCAGCCGGCCTTCCTGAGCCGAGGACCGGTTGGGCAGGTCCAGCAGACCGGCGAACAGCAGTCCCAGCGCGAAGGCGAGTGCGACCAGGCCGCCGAATTTGAGCCAGTTCAACGAACGCGAAGACATCTCAAGGTCCTTAGGTGAGCTACCCCTAAAATACTCTGGTTGCCGGCCAAGAGTTTCCCGCGGCCGGGGGAAACGGAAGGGCGGGAGGGGGTCCCCCTCCCGCCCGGTACCGCGGCAACGGTTTACTTCTTTCCTTCGTCCACGATCTCGTAGTCGGCTTCGACTACGTCCTCCTTGGCGCCCGGCTCGGCGGCCGGCCCGGGCTGCGGCTCGGCGCCGGAGGCGCCCTGCGCGGCCTGATACAGGGAGGCGCCCGCGGCGGAGTAGGCCGCGTTCAGCTCGTCCAGCGCGCTCCGGATCCCCTTCGCGTCGCCGGTCCGGAGAGCGGCCTTGCCGGCCTCCAGGGCCGCGTCGAGCCGCGTCTTGGCGTCGGCGGACAGCCGGTCCACCCATTCCTTGCTGTCCTTCTCCACCTTGTACACCAGGCCGTCGAGCTGGTTCCGGGCCTCGATCTCCTCGCGCCGCTGCTTGTCCTCCGCGGCGTGGGATTCGGCCTGCTTCACCATCTTGTCGATCTCGCTGTCGCTGAGACCGCTCGAGGCCTCGATCCGGATCTTCTGTTCCTTGCCCGTTGTCTTGTCCTTGGCTGAGACGTGGAGGATGCCGTTGGCGTCGATGTCGAACGTCACCTCCACCTGCGGCATGCCCCGCGGCGCCGGCGGAATGCCGGTCAGCTGGAACTTGCCGATGGTGCGATTGTCGATCGCCATCTGGCGCTCGCCCTGGAGCACGTGGATCTCCACCGTGGTCTGGTTGTCCTCCGCCGTGGAGAAGACTTCCGACTTCTTGGTGGGGATCGTCGTGTTTCGCGGGATCAGGACCGTGGTCACGCCGCCCAGGGTCTCGATGCCCAGGGACAGCGGCGTCACGTCGAGCAGCAGCACGTCCTTCACCTCGCCGCCCAGCACCCCGCCCTGGATCGCGGCGCCGATCGCCACGACCTCGTCCGGGTTGACGCCCTTGTGCGGCTCCTTGCCGAAGAAATCGCGCACGACCTCCTGGACCTTCGGCATCCGCGTCTGGCCGCCGACGAGAATCACCTCGTCGATGTTCGACGGCTTGAGCCCGGCGTCCTTGAGCGCCTGCTCCATCGGCGGGATGCCGCGCTTGACCAGGTCGTCCACCAGCTGCTCGAACTTCGCCCGGGTGAGCGCGTAGTTCAGGTGCTTCGGCCCCGACTGGTCCGCCGTGATGAACGGCAGGTTGATGTCGGTCTGCTGGGTGCTCGACAGCTCCATCTTGGCCTTCTCGGCCGCCTCCTTGAGGCGCTGGAGGGCCATTGGGTCCTTCGACAGGTCGATGCCCTGGTCCTTCTTGAACTCGGCCACGAGCCAGTCGATGACCCGCTGATCGAAATCGTCACCGCCCAGGTGCGTATCGCCGTTGGTGCTCTTGACCTCGAACACGCCCTCGGCCAGCTCGAGCACCGAGATGTCGTACGTGCCGCCGCCGAGGTCGTAGACCGCGACTTTCTCTTCTTTCTTCTTGTCCAGCCCGTACGCCAGGGCCGATGCGGTCGGCTCGTTGATGATCCGGACCACGTCGAGTCCCGCGATCTTGCCCGCGTCCTTGGTGGCCTGCCGCTGGGCGTCGTTGAAGTACGCCGGAACCGTGATGACCGCCTTCTCGACCGGATGGCCGAGGTAGTCCTCCGCGGTCTGCTTCATCTTCTGGAGGATCATCGCCGAGATCTCGGGCGGGGTGTAGACCTTCCCCCCGATCTCGACGGCGGCCATCCCGTTGGGGCCCGCGACGACCTTGTACGGGACGCGCTTGATCTCCTCCTTCACCTCATCCAGCCGCCGACCCATGAACCGCTTGATCGAGAAGATGGTCTGCTTGGGATTGGTGACCGCCTGGCGTTTGGCCACCTGGCCCACGAGCCGTTCCCCGTCCTTCGTGAACGCCACCACCGATGGGGTGGTCCGCCCGCCTTCCGCGTTGGGGATGACGACCGGATCGCCCCCTTCCATGACGGCGACGACCGAGTTGGTCGTGCCGAGGTCGATACCGATGATCTTCGATGCCATGTTCAGTATGCTCCGTGTGCTTGAGATATCAGTCGTCCGCCGCGGTCGCCGGTGGCGGTGGGGCGGACGAAGCCAAGGGGATCAGGGCAAGCGGCATACCCGTCAAATCTGCCGTTTTGGCAGCAGTCGGGGAGGTTGAGGAACGCGCGGCGTGCCGTCTCAACATCCGTCGCGCCGGTCCAGCAGGCCAAGCCCGCTCCTCGCCATCGCACATGTAAATTGGGGACCATGTTCCCCTACCGCGACGACAACCCCACCCTCCGCACCCCCGTTGTCACGATCGGCATCATCGCGCTAAACACCGCGGTCTGGGTCCTGGTCCAGGGGATGGGCATGGACCCGGCCCTCACGCGGTCGGTCTGCGAGCTCGGTCTGATCCCGGGAGAGTTCCTCGGAACCATTCCCGCCGGCACCGCCGTGCCCCTCGGTCCGGACAGCCAGTGCGTGCTCGGCTACGGGGCCGTTTGGGTGACGCCGCTGACGTCGATGTTCCTCCACGGGGGCTGGCTCCATCTGATCGGCAACATGTGGTTCCTGTGGCTCTTCGGAAACAACGTCGAGGACTCGATGGGGCGCTTGCGGTATGGCCTATTCTACGTGCTCGCAGGGCTCGGCGCCGCCGCCACGCAGACGCTGCTGAGCCCGACCAGCGCGGTCCCGATGGTGGGCGCTTCGGGCGCCATCAGCGGCGTCATGGGCGCGTACGTGATTCTTTATCCCACGGTGCAGGTCCACATGATCGTCGTGCTGGTTGTCTTCATCACCCGCATCGTGGTCCCGGCGTACCTCATGCTCGGGTATTGGTTCCTGCTTCAGCTGCTGGGCGGCGCGGCGTCACTCGGGTCCGCCGGCGGTGTAGCCTTCTGGGCGCACGTCGGCGGGTTCCTCGTCGGAGCACTCCTGGTGGGCCTCTTCCGCAATCCCGCGCTCGTGGCGGAGCACCGCCGGCTCGCGCGGGTCTACGGGCAGGGCTGATGGGCGCCGTACCCCTCCCACCATGGCTCGACGCCGGGGCCGCAACGGCGCGGGGCATCGGACGGCTGCTCGACTACACCCTCCTCAAACCCGAGGCGACCCGGGAGGACGTCTTCCGGCTGTGCGACACGGCAGCCGGGGCGGGCACCTGGGCAGTCTGCGTCAACGGCGCGTGGGTGGCGCCGTGCGTCCGCCGCCTGCGGGGCACGGAGGTCCGGGTGGCGGCGGTCGTCGACTTTCCCCTGGGCGCGGCGAGCGGCGCCGCGAAGGCAGCGGAGGCCGCGATCGCCGTGGCGGACGGCGCGACCGAGCTGGACATGGTCATCCCCCTCGGCGCCGCCAAGGCGGGCGACTGGAGCGCGGTCGCCGACGACGTGGCCCAGGTGACGAGCGCGGTGGGCACGACGCTGGTGAAGGCGATCATCGAGAGCGCGCTGCTCGGTCCGGAGGAGATTCGACGGGCCTGCGTGGCGGCCGTCGCGGGGGGCGCCCGGTTCGTCAAGACCTCCACCGGCTTCCATCCGTCCGGCGGGGCTTCGCTTGCCGCGGTGCGGCTCATGCGGGCAGCGGTAGGGCCGATGATCGGCGTGAAGGCGTCGGGCGGCGTGCGGACGTCCGAACAGGCGCTCGGCATGCTCGCGGGCGGCGCGAGCCGAATCGGACTCTCGAGTCTCGACGGTCTCCGGGCGATCATGGGACCCGACGCGCCGCTCCTTCCCGAGCTCCTGGCACAGGCGGCCGCGCCGCGATGAGCGATCTGGTCTATCTCGGGGGCACGATCGTTCCCCGGGGCCGGGCCGCGGTGTCGATCGACGACCGCGGCTTTCTCTTCGGCGACGCCGTGTACGAGGTCATCCGGGCGGTGCGGGGCCGGTTCGTCGAGCCCGAGCGGCACCTGCGGCGTCTCGAGCGGAGCCTTCGGGAGATCTCGCTGCCGGCGCCTCGCCTCGACCTCCTGCGGATCGCGGCCGAGTTGATCCGGCGGAACGGCCTGGACGACCGCGAGGCTATGGTCTACGCGCAGGTGAGCCGCGGCGTCGCGGTGCGACAGCACGCCTTCCCGCCGGGTGGGACCGACCCGACCGTTCTCGTGACCGCGACGGCCTTCGCTCCCCGAACCGAGCTCCTCGCGAAGGGCGCGGCCGCGATCACGCTCCCCGATCTCCGCTGGTCCCGCTGCGACATCAAGTCGGTCGACCTGCTCCCGAACGTGCTCGCCGCCCAGCGGGCAGCAGAGGCGGACGCGTTCGAGGCGATCCTGTTGCGAGACGGGAAGGTCACCGAGGCGACGCGCAGCAACGTCCTCGCAGTAGTGGACGGGGTCGTGCGTACGCACCCGACCGGCCCGCTCATCCTGCCGGGCATCACGCGCGAAGTGGTGCTGGAGCTGGCCTGCGCGGCGGGAATACCGGTCCGCGAAGACGCCGTGGGCCTGGACGAGCTGCTGGCGGCGGAGGAGGTGCTGTTGACGGGGACGACGGCGGACGTGATGCCGGTGGTTGCGATCGACAGGCGTGCAGTGGGCGGGGGCCGGCCGGGACCGGTCGGCCGGCGCCTCGGAACGATGCTCGCCGGGCGGATCGGAGTGCCGGCGCCGGGAGCCTAGCTCCGCCCGGCGCTCACAGCGCCGCGCGGATCACCACGTCGCGCTCCAGCAGCTTCGCGAGGACGTCCGACTTCCGCTCCGCCCCCCAGCATTCGAGCGACAGGTCCGCCCCCGCGACCCGCGGGGCGACCTCGATCACCAGGTCGCTCGGCCCGAGCGTCGCGTTCACCTGATCCACGTTGGACGTGTGCCCGCGGTCGAGGCCGTCGGCGACCCGCAGGAGCGCGCTCACCCGCCGGACCACGGCTTGTTCCTCGGGCGCCAGCGCCGCGAACTCGGGGTGCTTCCGGCTCGGGCCCTTCTTCCGGTGGTAGCGGCTCGCAAGCGCCACGAGGGCACGGTCGCGGGCCGACAGGTCCAGCCGGTCCGCGTGGCTGATGAGCTGGAAGCTGTGCTTGTGATGTTTCCGGTAGCTCACGAGTTGTCCGACGTCATGGAGCAGGCTCGCGGCCTCGAGGACGGTCCACTCCGCCTCGGTCGAGCCGAGAGGCGCCGCGAGCTGCTCGAAGAGCTGGCGCGCGAGCATGCGTACGTGCTCCACGTGGCGCCGGTCACCTTGGCACCGCTCGACGAACTCCCGCATGAGCCGCAGGGGATCCGGCGGCCCCGGGGCCGCTTCGCCTCCCACCATCTCCAGCAGGAGCCCTTCGCGCAAGCCGAATGCGCTCACGGTCAGGGTGCGGGCGTCCACCAAGGCGAGCAGCTCGGCGGTGACCGCGAGGCCCGCGAGAATGATGTCGGCGCGCTGCGGATTGAGCCCCGCCACCAGTCGCCGCTGCTCCGGCGTCTTGGCCGTCAGCCACTCGAGGAGCGTCTCGACCTCGGCGGTGGCCACGCTCACGCCGTGCACCGTCTCCGGCACGGGCAGTCCCCGACGGGCGGTGGCCATGCGGCCGAGGCTGGTGAACGTGCCGCCTGAGCCGATCAGGGTGGCCGCAGTCCACTCCCGCGCTCGGAACGCCTGCTTGAGCTGCCTGCGGACCTGGGTCCGGAGGGTGGCGACCTCGCGGCGCGCGTCGCGCCGGCCGACAAGGTGGGTCTCGGTAAGGCGCACGGCGCCGAGCGGGAGCGAGAGCGTCAGCTCCACCAGGCCGTCGACGGCGCCGATGAGCTCCAGGCTCCCGCCGCCGATGTCGGCGACGAGGGTGCGGGCGCCGAGCACCCGGAAGTGGTGGGCCACCGACCGGTAGCTCAGGGTGGCCTCGGTCCCCGGGTCGATCACCCGGAGGGGCAGGTCGAGCTCCTCCCGCACGCGGCGAACGAACTCCTCGCCGTTGGCCGCCTCGCGAACCGCCGCCGTGGCTACCGCCGCGATCCGGCGGACCCCGCGTCGGCGGCAGACCTCCCGCATCCGCGCCAGCGTCGCCATGGCGCGGTCGATCGCGGCGTCACCTAGGCGCCCGGTGGCGGCCAGGCCCTGAGCCAGCCGGGGCTGATCCTTCACCTCGTCGATGATGGAGAGGCCGGCCTGGGGGTCGTACTCGGCGACGAGGAGGCGGATGGAGTTGGACCCCACATCGAGCGCGGCGAGGCGTTCCCGCGGCTCGGCGGCTGGCAGGGCCGGCGCCGCCGTTGCGAGCGGGCCGGCGGTCATGAGCGAGCGGTGGCCCCGGATCCGCTGGTGGGGCGCGCCTCGCCGCGATCCTCGGCGTGGTGCTTGATGGACTTGCCCTCCACCAGGAAGACGACGTCCTCGGCGATATTGGTCGCCAGGTCGGCCACCCGCTCCAAGTTCCGGCTCACCAGAAACAACTCCATCCCGGCGCCGATCATGTGGGGGTCCTCCATCATGTGGGTGAGGAGGATCCGGAACACGGACCCGTGCAGCGCGTCCACCTTGTCGTCGCGGAGACAGATCTCCCGCCCGGCCGCGGCGTCGCCCCGGATGAAGGCCTCGAGCGCGTCCGACAGCATCTCGCGCGCCAGCCGGGCCATCTCGACGATCTCGGGCTCAGGCGCGATCGGCCGGGTCTGGCTCAACCGCTCCGCCGACTGGGCGATATTGACCGCATGGTCGCCCACCCGCTCGAGGTCGTTGGAGATCTTGAGCGCGGACGTGAGCATGCGGAGGTCGCGCGCCATCGGCTGCTGGAGTGCCAGGAGATTGACGCTCATCTCCTCGATCTCCATCTCCATGGCGTCGATCACGCGGTCGCCCTGAATGACCCGCCTGGCCTTCTCGGGATCGCGCTCGAGCAGGGCCTCGACGGCGAGGCCCAGCGCGGCTTCCGCTTCCCCCGACATTGTGAGGAGCCGGACCTTGACGTGGCTCAGCTCGTCGTGAAAATGGCGATGAACATCGAGGCTCATCCGAATCTCCCGGTGATATAGGCCTCGGTCCGCTCGTGGGCGGGCGCGGTGAAGATCCGCTCGGTCTCGCCGAACTCCACCAGCTCGCCCCGGTCGAAGAATCCCGTCCAGTCCGACACGCGGGCCGCCTGTTGCATGTTATGGGTGACGATCACGATGGTGTAGTGCTTCTTCAGGTCGAACATCAGCTCCTCGACCCGCTGGGTCGAGATCGGATCGAGCGCCGAGCAGGGCTCGTCCATCAGGAGCACCTCGGGCTGGTTGCCCAGCGCCCGGGCGATACAGAGGCGCTGCTGCTGGCCCCCCGACAGCCCGGTGGCCGGGGTGTCCAGCCGGTCCTTGACCTCCTCCCACAGCGCCGCCTGCCGCAGACACCGCTCCACCAGGTCCGGCAGATCCCGCTTGGGCACGAGCCGGTTTAGGGCAGGCCCGTAGGCGACGTTGTCGTAAATCGACATGGGGAAGGGATTCGGGCGCTGGAACACCATGCCGACGCGCTGGCGAAGCGCCACGAGGTCGGTGCTCGGCGCGAATACCGAGAGTCCCTCGACCTTGATGTCCCCCTCCTGGCGTGCCCCGGAAATCAGGTCGTTGAGCCGGTTGATCGAGCGCAGGAAGGTGGACTTTCCGCAGCCGGACGGCCCGATGATGGCCGTCACCGCCTTCCGCGGGACGGTGAAGTCGAGCCCCCGCAGGACCTGCCGGTTGCCGTACCAGAACCGGAAGCCCTGGACCTCGATCGCGGGGGTCCCGCTTGTCTGGGGGCGTTCCGCGCCCCTGGGGGCGAGCGTCGGCCGGGGCGTGGCGGTGAACGGGGTGTGTGCGGGCACGGTGGTCATCCGAACCGTCCGGTGATGTACGCTTCCGTCTGCTCGCTCTTGGGCGCGGTGAAAATCTGCCGGGTCGGACCGCTCTCCACCATCGTCCCCAGGTAGAAGAACGAGGTCGTGTCCGACACCCGGGCCGCCTGCTGCATGTTGTGTGTCACGATCACGATGGTGTACGCCTGCTTGAGCTCGAAGAGGAGCTCCTCGATCCGCTGGGTCCCCTGCGGGTCGAGCGAGGAAGTCGGCTCGTCGAGCAGCACCACCTCGGGCGACGGCGCGATCGTCCGCGCGATACAGAGCCGCTGCTGCTGCCCGCCCGAGAGCGCCATCGCGTTGACCTTGAGCCGGTCCTTCACCTCGTCCCACAACGCGGCGTGGCGGAGCGACCGCTCCACGATCTCGTCCAGCTGGGCGCCGGACAGCCGGCCGTTGAGCCGCAGGCCGGCCGCCACGTTCTCGTAGATCGACATCGTGGGAAACGGCGTGGGCCGCTGGAAGACCATCCCCACCTTGCGCCGGAGCTGCATGGCGTTCACCGCCGCGTCATAGATATCCTGGCCGTCGAGCAGCACCCGCCCGGTGATCCAGCCGCCCTCGGAGAGCTCGTGCATCCGGTTCAGCGTCCGGAGGAACGTCGACTTCCCACAACCGGAGGGACCGATCAGGGCGTGCACCTGGTTCGACACGAACCGCAGAGTCACGGTCTTCACCGCGGTCGTCTTGCCGTACATGGCGGTGAGCTTGTCGGTCTCGACCCGCGGCCTCGCGTCAGTCATTGACGACCGCGCTGCGGCCGATCGCGAGGCGAGCGCCCACACCCAGGAGGAGCACGACCAGAATGAGGACCAGGGCCGCCGCCCACGCGAACCGGTGCCATTCCTCGTAGGGGCCGGTCGCGTACGTAAAAACCGTGAGCGGCAGGGCGGCCATCGGCTGGTTGATCTTGAAGCTCAGGTACTGGCTGCCCAGCGCGGTGAAGAGGAGCGGCGCGGTCTCGCCCGCGATGCGGGCGACGGCGAGTAGCGTTCCGGTCACGATCCCGGGAAGCGTGGTCCGCACGATCACCGACAGGCTGGTGCGCCAGCGCGGATAGCCCAGCGCGAGCGCCGCCTCGCGGAGCGAGTTGGGCACCAGCTTGATCATCTCCTCCGTGGTGCGCATCACCATGGGGACCATGAGCAGGGCGAGCGCCACCGATCCGGCCAGCGCCGAGAAATGCTTCTGCCGGGCGACGATCCAGGTCCAGGCGAACACGCCGACCACGATCGACGGCGTGCCGTTCAGCACGTCGGCGACGAAGCGGCTGAGCCAGGTAAGCCGGCCGTGCGGGTATTCGGCGCAATAGATCCCGGCGCCCACGCCGACCGGGATGCCGATCAGGCTCGCGGTACCCACGATGATCAGCGTACCCACGATCGCGTTGGCCACGCCGCCGCCGGTCTCGCCGGCGGGCACCGGCATCTTGGTGAAGAAGTCCCAGGACAGACTGCTCGCTCCCTTGACCAACAAATCCAGCAGGATAAAAAACAGGGGGAGCACGGCGAGCACGACGGCGACGACCATCAGGCCGACCATGACGTTGCTCGCGAGCCGGCGCATCAGTCGCCGGTTCACAGCGCCTTGCTCCCCGCGCTGGACCCGCGCGCGACCCGCCAAATGAGGAGCCGGGCCCCCGCGTTGACGAGCACGGTCACGACGAACAGCACGAAGGCGACGTAAGTGAGTGCGGAGAAGTGGAGGTCGGTGGCGGCCTCGGAGAACTCGTTCGCGATCGCGGCGGCCATGGTATACCCGGGCGCGAAGAGCGACGCGGCGATCTCGTGCCGGTTGCCGATCAGCATCGTGACGGCCATCGTCTCGCCCAGCGCACGGCCGAGGCCCAGGATCACGGCGCCCACGATCCCCGAGCGGGCGTACGGCAGCACCGCCGTCACCACCGCCTCCCACCGCGTGGCCCCGAGGGCGAGGGCCGCCTCCCGCTGGCTGTTCGGCACGGCCAGCAGCACCTCCCGCGAGACGGACATCACGTAGGGCATCACCATGATCGCGAGGATGATCCCCGCCGCGAGCATCGAGGGGCCGTAGATGGGGCCCTGGAAGAGCGGGAGGAACCCGAGGGTGTCGCGGAGAAAGGGGAACGCGGTCTTCCGGAGCACGGGCACCAGCACGAAGATGCCCCAGAGGCCGTACACCACGCTGGGGATCGCCGCGAGGAGTCCGATCACGGACGCCACCGGCTGCCGCAGGACGCGGGGCGCGAACTCCGTGAGGTAGATTGCGACGCCGAGGGAAAGGGGGACCGCGATCGCCAGCGCGATGAGCGAGGACAGCAGCGTGCCGAAGATGAGTGGGAAGGCGCCGAACTGCTCGGCCACCGGGTCCCACACGCTCGTGGTCACGAAGCCAAGCCCGAATTTCGTCATAGCGAGCCGGGAGCCGGTCCACAGCTCGTACACCAGGAACCCGAGCAGGATCGGGATCAGCGCGGCGGCGCAGGTGAGCACCAGCTTGAACGCGCGGTCGCCGTATGCCCGGCTCTGGAGCGACAGGGGGATCCGGGCCCGGCCGGTGGCGGGCTGCGGTGGAGCCGCTGGAGGGGCCGTGGTCATCGCGAGGGATTCTATCCGGCGGACCCGCGCGAACGGTCACGACATTGTAACGGACACGTCACGGAGGGGGGAGCCCGGCGACCCGCCCGCGGACGGTCTCCAGCACCGGCGCGGGCAGCGGCGCGTAGTTCAGCTCGCTCGCCAGGTGCTGCGCCTCAGGCGTGAGCATCCAGACGAGGAAGTCCTTGAGCAGCTTCGCCTTCGCCTGATCCCCGCCGGTCTTCCGGACCAGGAGCCAGGTGAACGAGGCGATGGGATAGGCGTCGGCGCCCGGCGCGTTGGTGATCGACACCCGGAAATCGGTGTCGGGGCCGAGGGGCGCCGCTGCGGCTGCGGCAGTCACGCTCGCCAGCGTCGACTCGACATACCGCTGGGCGGCGTTCCTGATCTGGGCGTAGGGCAGGCCGTTCGCCGCCGCGTAGACGAGCTCGACGTATCCCACTGCGCCTTCGGTCTGTTTGATCTGCTGGGTGACGCCTTCGTTCCCCTTGCCGCCGAGCCCGACGGGCCAGTTCACGGCGGTGCCGCGGCCGGGCCCGCGGGCCCACTCGGGCGAGACCTTGGCGAGGTAGTCCGTGAAGATGTACGTCGTGCCCGACCCGTCCGAGCGGTGCACCACCACGAGATCCGTCGCAGGCAGCGCGACGCCGGGGTTGAGCGCTACTATCTCCGGCGCGTTCCAGCGGGTGATTCCGCCCAGGAAGATGCCTGCGATCGTTCGTGCGTCGAGCCGGAGGCGCGCCGTCTTGAGGGATGGCAGGTTGTAGGTAATCACGACGGCGCCCAGGACGGTCGGCAGGTGGACCACGTTGCCCTGGACCTGGGCGATCTGGGCGTCGGTCATGGGGCCGTCCGTCGCTCCGAAGTCCACCGTGCCTTCGATGAACTGCCGGATGCCCCCACCCGACCCGATCGACTGATAGTTGATCCGGACGCCGGTCTGCTTGGCGTAGGCGTCGAACCACTTCGCGTAGATCGGATTGGGAAAGGTGGCGCCCGCTCCGGTGAGCGCCGCGCCGGATGCGGCTCCGGCGCGCGGCGTCGCGGGCGCCGAACGGTCGCCGCCGCAGGCGGCCAGCGCGAGGGGCGCGAGAAGCGCACCCTGGACCAGTGGGACTCGGATCATGGAGCCTCCGGGCTCGAAGGACCACGCCGGATGGATCGATGCGGTGAATTGTAGCGGCGTGGCGGCCTGGAGGGCGCAGCGCCGACCCGGCGCGTCTTGAGGAAGCGAAGCCGACGGCCGGACCAGCGCTGCGGGTACTGCGGGGTTACTTCTCGGCGAGCGTCTTCCCGGCGCCCTTGAGCGTCTGGAGCCGGTCCTTGATGAGCGCGCTCACTTCCGCCGGCAGCGGCGCGTACGCCAGATCGGACGCCATCGCCTGCGCCTCCGGGGTGATCATCCAGGCGAGGAAGTCTTTCATCGCCTTCGCCTTGGCGGGATCCTTCATGTCCGGCCGCACCAGAAGCCAGGTGAACGAGGAGATCGGATACGCCCCCTGGCCGGGCGCGTTGGTGATCGACACCCGGAAATCCGTGTTCTTGTCGAATTTGGCGCTCGCCGCCGCCTGCGTCACCGACTCGAGCGACGGGGTCACGAACGCTCCGGCCGTGTTCTTGACCTGGCCGTACGGCAGCTTGTTGGCGATGGCGTAGATCAGCTCGACGTAGCCGAGCGCGCCCTCGGTCTGCTTCACCTGCTGGGTCACGCCCTCGTT
>Ga0070699_100002851_pt1 | contig 15411 bp, 18 predicted proteins | sample KBSK1503metaG_FD_65473 | JGI IMG/M metagenome (GOLD analysis project Ga0070699, IMG submission 65473) | Corn, switchgrass and miscanthus rhizosphere microbial communities from Kellogg Biological Station, Michigan, USA - KBS K1-50-3 metaG | ecosystem: Host-associated > Plants > Roots >...
CGATAGATGATCCGTTGCGGGAAATCATGCTTCAGGTTCTCGACGACGAAGCCGCTATCGCTGGGCGCGCCACCCTTGAACGTCGCGGGAGGCTGTCCCGACGGCTGGGCAAAGTACACCAGGCTGTCGGCGATCCAGCCCAGCCGGAGCTGCTCGAACTCCCGGACCGCGCCGCCGGAAAGCGTGCGGGATGCGCCGAGCATCATGGCGCCGGCCGGGGGCATCCACATCTCCAGCGTGACCCGAGCGCCCTGGCGCAGCTCCCAGCATCCGCCCAACCAGGCGAGCCGGTCCATCGGCGAACCCTGGGGCCGCGCCGCACCGATCACGCCCATCACCGCGCCGGCCAGCAGCACCGGGTAGAGCACCTGTCTCCCACGCATGCGATTGTCCCGAAGAGAGGAAGCCGAACGATACGGAATGCCGGGTCGAAACGATTGTACGGATGCGACGCTACGCCGCGGTGCCCTCACGCGCGAGCATCGCCCGGGAGAGCGCCGGATCCGATTCCAGAAATGCGGTGGGCGTGGCTCCGGCAAAGCGCCGGAACTCGCGGATCAGATGGGCCTGGTCGAAGTACCCCGCTGTCGCCGCCACGCGTGCCCCGGTACCAGCCGGCGCCCCATCCAGCATCCGGAACGCACGCCGGAACCGGAACACCCGGGTCAGCATCTGGGGCGAAACGCCGGTCTCTTCCAGCACCCGGCGTTCCAGCGTGCGGCGGCTCACTCCGAGCAGGGTGGCCACGGCGCCGACCGCGAGCGCCCGGGGTCGGTCGAGGTGCCTCACCGCGGTGGACACCAGCGCCGACGGCTCCTCCTGCACAAAACGGAGCAGCACCTCAGTGAGCGCTCGGGCTCGATCCGCAGGCGGCCGGTGTCGATGCGCGGCGGCAAGCAGTGCTCCGGCCAGCGGTTCACCGTAATCGGCCAGCCGCGCCACCCGTCCGGTAACCTCATCGCAAGGAAAGCCCAGCACGCTCCGCGCCCCCGCCGAGCGGAAGCGAATGCCCACGACATCGGCCGGCCCGCGCGGCAGGAGCAGAATGGGCGAGGTGAGCTGTCCCGCGAGCAGCGCGTCCGCCTGGGGCCGCGCCACACCGTCGGGTCCCACTTCGGAAAATGGCTCGCCCAGGTGGAGCACGATCTCCATCCGCCCGTCCGGCACCACCGACTGCACCTCGGCCCCCGCCATGGGGCCGCGCAAAAACCAGAAGCACTGGATCAGCGCGTCGAGCGGCGGCGGGGCCGGGAGCTCGAGGTATTCGGCGGCAGTCATCCCTCGAAGCTAGTCTGCCAGCGTCGTAGCGTCTTCGCGTCATAGCGTCCTGGCGTCCTAGCCTCCTAGCGTCTTAGCCTCCTAGCCTCGTTGACAAGTCCCTACCATGTAATAGCTTAGCTGGCAAATGTCCGGGGCTCCATGGGCCTGCATCTTGCGTATTTCGGGGCTCGCGCCAGTCTTCACCGGAGATGTCGCCTATCCCAATGCACTACCGAGTGGTCGATGAGAACGTGGCCTGGCGGGTCGCCGACCAGGAGGCCGTGCTGCTCCACGCCGACAGCTCGGCCTACTTCGGCCTGAACCAGACCGGCACGCTGCTGTGGGCCCAGCTCGCCGAGCGTCCGCTCACCGTGGACCAGCTCACCGGCTGGGCCCGGTCCCGCTTTCCCGATGTGCCGGCCGGGGTGCGCGATGAAATTTCCGCCTTCGTCGACAGCCTGGCGGAGCACGATCTGCTCGAAAGCACCGACATCGAAGCAGCCACCGCTCCATCAACAGCAGCCGGGGAGGAAACGCCCCCCTGGGAGTCACCGACGCTGGAGCGTTTCGGCGAGCTGGAGAAGCTGATTCTGAGCGGTGAATAGCGGATGGACGTCGAGCAGCCCGGGGCCGCCGAACCGCGCCTGATCGCGAAGGAGCTGCAGCTCGAAGTCTCCTCGAAGCAGCGCACCCTGCATTTCCACGGCGAGTCGATGCGGCCGTTCCTGGTCGAGGGCGACCAGGTCGTGGTCGAGCCGGTCGAGTGGGACCGGATCCGACTCGGCGATGTCATCACCTATCGCTACCTGGACCGCTTCCCGACCCGCCGGGTCGTCCGGAAGACGGACGATGAGCTCCTGCTCTGGTGCGACAACTGGCCGGACCGGTCCTTCAAGGCGGCCCGCGGCGATGTCCTCGGCCACGCCGTGGCGCGCCGGCGGGGCGACGACTGGCTCGCGGCCGGCGACCTCGCGTGGAAGCTCGCGCGGGTTAGGGCCATGCTGCGCTGGCAGCTCCGCCACACCCGGCGCGTCCGGCTGCCGCGGACGCTTCGGCGAGTCCGGCGCGCTCCCGCCAAGATCCTCCGCATGGTCGGGCTGCTCCCGCCGCTCCGGGAGAAATGACGGCATCGCCCCGGGCGATGCTCCGCTTCGGCAGTTTCCACGGCCGGTTGGAGTCCGCAAGGCAGGAATACACCGACGCCCTGGCCCTGGTGTTCGGCGTCGGGCTGCACCCGCTGCACCCGGAGCTCGATGCGCGCCGGCACTTCGATCTTGTGATCGCCGAGGCGGCCTCGGCGCCGGCGGGTGACGTGGTGGTTCGGCCCAACGCCCTGCAGCTCGGTGGCACGGCGGAGCGCCCCGTCATCACCACCGACGCGCTCCGGGCCGAGCTCCGGCTCGATACGCGCCCGATGGAAATCCGGCTCACCGTATTCCGTGCCGACGTTCCCTTCCCCGAGTTGTGCGTCCATTTTGGCGTAATCATCCACAAGCTCCTCTTTTGCCTGGACCGCGTGATTCTCCATGCGGCGGCGGCGCAAGTGGACGGCGCCGTGAACATCTTCGTGGGTGACAAAGGCGCAGGGAAAAGCACCACCACGCTAGCGCTGGCCCGCGCCGGCGGTACGGTCCTCGGAGAAGACCAGGTGGTCCTCAGGCGATCCGGTACCGGCTACCTGGTGAGCGGCGGGGACGAGCGCTCCCGCGTCACGGAGCGCACCGAGCGCCACTTCTTCGCCGAGCCGCTCGCGGTCCAGGCCAGGGACTTTGCCGGCACCATGAAGAAGGAAATCCGCATGGGAGATTTTTTCCGGTCGGCGCCGTTCCAGGATTTCCCTCCGCACCGGCTGCTCTTTCCCCGGGTCACCGGACGCTTCCAGTTGCGGCCGCTCAAGGCCCAGCCGGCGCTGCTCCGCTTGATCGCGTACAACGGACACTTCCAGCGGTTCGAGGGGGCCGGGGACCAGGCCGACTTTCTCGACTTTCTCGCCGGCTTCATCGCCACGGTGACCTGTTGGGAGCTCACCCTCAGTGATGACCTGACCGAGCTCGATCGGCTCGCCGAGACGCTCCGAAGTGCCTGAGACGCCGGTCTCGGTCGCGTTTCAGGGTCGCCGCGAAGGCCGCTCGGCCTTCGCGCTCATCAACGCGCGCTGGAGCCGCGCGCTCTCGGCCGCGGGTTACGTGGTGGGCGACTATCCCGCCGGCATTGCCGCACCCGACATCCTTATCCATCACGACTTCGAGTCCCAATTCACCGCCTTCGAGCCGCCGCCCGGCGCCCGGTGCGTGGCGGTGCGCACCTGGGACTTCGGCCCGCTGCCCAAGGCGTGGGTCGAGAAGATCAACCGCGAGTTCGTCCAGTACTGGGCCCACAGCGCGTGGATCGCGACGCAGGCCCGCGAAGCGGGTGTGACGCCGGATCGCATCCGGATCGTGCCGCACGGCATCGACCCGCTGGTATTCCGGCCCGACGGGCCCCACCGCGAGCTGGCCACCGACAAGACCTTTCGCTTCCTGTTCGTGGGGGGAGTGAGCCTGCGCAAGGGCACCGATCTGCTGCTTACCGCCTACCGGCAGGCCTTCTCGGCGGCCGACGACGTGTGCCTGGTGCTCAAGGATCATTCGGGAGACCTGTTCTACCGGGAGGATCACGCCCGCGGCCGGATCGAGGAGCTCAAGGCCGACCCGCGGGCGCCGGAGATCCTGCACCTCGACGAATTCCTCCCCGAGGCCGACCTCGCCTCGCTGTACCGGTCCTCCGACGTCGCGGTGTTTCCCTATCGCGCCGAGGGCTTCTGCATGCCGATTCTCGAGGCGATGGCCTGTGGCACGCCCGCGATTGTTCCCGAGTTCGGCGCCTGCCTGGATTTCTGCAGCGCGGAGACGTCGTACCTGATCAAGCCGCGCCGCATCCGCGCGCCGGTCTCCCGGCGGTTCCGAGTGGCCCTGGGATTCGAGGAGGAGGTTGCCGAGGTGGACTTCTGCGAGGTGCCGGTGGAGCGTCTGGTTGTTGCGCTGCAGACTGCGCGGGCCGCGGCGCTTGCCGATCGCTGGGAGAAATCGGCCGCCGGCATAGCCCGGGTGCACGGATCGTTCACCTGGGACCACGCCACGGATACAGTCAAAAGATGCCTGCTGGAGCTCTCCCCGACCCCCAACCCCTAACCCCCAACCCCCAGCATCTTTTCGTACGCCCCCACCGTCGCCGCTGCCGTTCGCTCCCATGAGAACGACGCGGCGCGGCTCCGGCTCCGCCGGCGCAGCTCGGCGGCGAGCTCGTCGTCCGTCGCCAGCCGCAGCAGCGCCTCGGAGAGCGCATCGGCGTCCGTCGGCGGCACCAGGAGGCCCGCGTCGCCGACTACCTCCGGCATCGAGGTCGAATCCGAGGCGATCACCGGCGTCCCGCACTGCATCGCCTCGAGCAGCGGCAGGCCGAAGCCCTCATACAAGGACGGGTAGACGAACCCGCGCGCGCCGGAGTACAGCGCGGCGAGGTCGGCGTCGGCCACGAAGCCGGCCAGTGTCACGCGAGCCCGGAGATCGGGATGCTCCTGCAGCAGCGCGAACACCGGATCGGACTTCCAGCCGGTGGGCCCGACCAGCACCAGCCGAAGCGACGGCTTTTCTTGCCGTAGCAGGCGGTGGAAGCACCGGAGCAGGTGCACCAGGTTCTTGCGCGGCTCCAGGGTGCAGAGACTGAGCAGATACTCGCCCGGCGGAATTCCGCAACGCGCCTTCACTTCGTCGATCCGCTCGGACGATTCTACCCGGTAGAATACTTCCTTCGCGGCGGCGAACGGCGTGACGAAGATGCGCGCCGGCGGGATCCCCAACACCGCGGTGATGTCGTCAGCCGCGGACCTCGAGCTGACGATCACGAAATCCTCGGGCAGGATGCTGTCGGCGATCGCGCGGACCTCGGCCTCCGCGGTGGGATACATCCATTCCGGGTGCAGCAGCGGGATCAGGTCGTGGACGGTGATGGCGCGGACTCGGGCGGGAATCCGCCCCCGGGGCGGGAGCGGGGTGCGCAGCGAGTGGACCACGTCGAAGGATCCGGGAAGGCCGGTCCGGCGCGCGGTGCCGTTGAGCAGCGTCAGGGTCGCGCGGTCGCGCCGCGCATCGCGGCCCGCGGCCTCCTCCGCGACGACGTGGGCGATGAGTGCGGTCGCCTCCGCGTCGGACATCCCGGGCTGTTCCCACGCGCGGAGGATCTTTCCGGCCAGCCGGCCATGATTCTCGCGATCGTAGGCGAGCAGCTGCAGCTCGCCGGCCCAATTGGCCTCGGCGCCAATGTGGAGGGTGATGTCGGTCCGACCCAGCATCGCCCCCAGCAGGTGTTCGGTGGACCGGAAGATTCCGGTTCGAGTCAGCTCGGCACCGAACCCCCGGCCCACGATGTTGGCGTCCAGGAGGACCCTGATCATTCGCTTCCCCAGAAGTCTCGAGCTCGCCTCCGGCCCATGAGCACGGCCGAGTAGCGCACCAGCTGGACTCCGCCCAAAGACGCGAGCGACACGAAACGCCGAAGCGGTCCGCGAGGCTGATGCAGCAGCGCGCGCCAGGCGCGCTCGCGCCGGCCGGTCGCCATGTCTCGCAGCAAGGCCCACCGCGCCGCTGTGCCCGTCGTGCACCACAGCGCCAGGAGTTCCTTCACGGCGGGGCGCTCCAGCCGTGACCCCAGCGTCACCGCGACCGGATCGAGCATGGCCAGGTGGGTCCGAACCGTTCGCGGCAGGCCGAGCTGGCCGATGAAGCCCCGCGGTATCACCGTGCCGAGCAGCAGCTCGGCCAGCCGGAGCGAGAGTGCCGTCACCCCCTCGGCGTGCATGCGGCGCGACTCGGAGCCGAGCCGGCTCCAGTCGAATCCGGACCCGGCGGCCGCGATGATGCGGTCCAGGTCCACCAGCCGGCGCAGGGCGAGGCCATCCTCCACGTTCTGGGCCGAGAGGTGAATCACCATGTGCTCCGGCGCCGGGACCCGAAAGGTGGAGCCTGGCACGGTCACCGGCACCGCGTCGCGCCGAAAGGCTTCCGGATCGAGCGCGATGGTGGAGTGCGACGGCACCAGCGCCCAGTGGACCTCGACCTTGAATCCCGGCTCCCGGCTCAGCACCAGGTGGTGGAAGTGCTCGAGGTAGATCCGGTCCCGGTGCTCCGAGTGTCGCGCGTAGCCCTGGGCTTCGAGCAGGTCCACCGCGTCGGGCAGCGACTCCTTCGGGACCAGGATGTCGATGTCTCCGAAGGGCCGCTCGGCCGGATCCCGGTAGGCAGTGACGCGGAGCGCGGCGCCTTTCAGCACCACCACCGGGATGCCGTGATTCTGGAGCCGGCTCACCACCTGGTCGCGCTCGAAGTCCCAGAGCACCGCCTGGCGCCGAAGCTGCTTCAGCAGCGGCTGGTGCTCGTCGCGGATCCCCGAAGGCAGGCGTCCGGTGTGCCGGGCCAGCTCGACCAGCGCCAGCCCCAGGAGCTGATGGCTGTTGGCGAACGCCAGGAATTCCTGGTGATAGTCGGGAGAGCCGAGGCGGAGGAAAGCGTCCTGCGGGAGGGCGGCGGCACCGTCGCGGCGCGAGCAGGCCAGGACCACCGCGGTTACATCGGGCGTCACAGTGCCCATGGCTACTTCGCCAACAACTGCCTCCTGAGCTGCGCCAGCTTGCGCCGAACCGAGCCGTCCAGCACGCGGTCACCCACCCGTACCACCGCGCCGCCCAGAATGTCGGGATCCACCGCGAACCCGGCCAGGACTTCCTTGCCGAGCGATTTCTCCAATGCGGCCTTGATGCCGGCCTGGAGCGCGGCGTCCGGCGTCCGGGCCAGCGTGATGCCGGCCCGAACCCGGTTGAACTTCACGTCGAGCAAACCGCGATATCGGGTGGCCATGGCGCCGAACAGCAGCGCGCGGCCCCGCTTGACCACCGCGGTCAGGAAATGCACGAACTCCGCCGGCGCGCCGGGCAGCGACCGCGCCAGCAGGTCGGCCTTCTTCGCCTTGGTCACCTTGGGCGACATCAGCACCGCCTGCGCCTTGGGCGACGAATCCACCGCACCGGCGATCGCCTCCAGCAAGCCGGCGTATTCCTCGGTGCGCCCGCTCTTTTCCCCGAGCGCGAACAGCGCCTCGGCGTAGTTGAGCGCGATCGACTCCGGCCTCAATGGGTCTCGACCTTGGCGAGGTAGTCGAGCACGATCTTCTTGTCGGCTTCGGTGTCGAGCCGCTGGCCGATCACCTTGGCGGCGGCGCCGAGCGCCAGGTCAACCGCCTCCCGGCGCAGCTCGCTGATGGCCTTGTCGCGCTCCGCGGCGATGTCCCGCCGGGCCCGCTCCACCACCGCCTCCTGCTCGTGGCGGATCTTGTCCACCGCGCCGGCCCGCTCCTTCTCGACCGCGGCCTTGGCCTCGGCCAGGAGCGACTGCGCCTGGGCGCGGGCGTCGGCCTGCATCTTCTGGCCCTCGGCCAGCGCGGCCTTCGCGTCGGCGTTGAGCTTCTCCGCTTCGCCGAGCTGGGCCTTGATCCTGGCCTCCCGGTCCTGGGTGGCCTTGAGGATGCCGGGCCACGCCAGCTTCCAGAGCGCGACGAGCAGGATGGCGAAGACCACCCAGGTCCAGAAGAAGAGTCCGAAGTTCACCTCGAAGGGTGACGCGAACCCCTCTTCCGCGCCCGCGGCGTGCTCCTGGAGCAACCACAAGACCGCCAGCATGGTCAGTTCACGAACTTGAAGAGCAGGGCGAAGACCATGGCGATGATCGTGGCGCCCTCGAGCAGCACCGCGAACAGGATCGCCGCGCCGCGGATCTCACCGCTGGCTTCCGGCTGGCGGGCAATCGCCTCGACGCACATGCCGCCGATCTTTCCCAGGCCGATGCCGGCGCCCACGATGGCCAGCCCGATGCCGATACCGGCGCCCAGCAGGCTGTTGTAGTTCTTGGCGGCGGTGGCGTCCATTGCCGCCTGGAACAGCGCGAGCATGTTCAGCATGTCAGTGTCCCTTCGGACGAGTGGAGAGTTGGCTCTGTTTGCGCCGCCCGCGGTCGGGGCCGTCTCTCCTGGCCGGCCCGTCCCATCGTGGTCCGCCCATGCCTTTCGGCAGCGGACTTCGTCGGTCCCTCGACCGACTACATCGGAAGCCGGCTGCCGCGCGGTCGCCAGCCTCCGTGTCGGTGAGCGGTGAGCGGTGAGCAGTGAGCGGGACAAGCCGCACGACTGTTGTTCCTGTTTACCGCTTACCGCTCACCGCTTACCGCTCCTAGTGCTCGTGCTGCATCAGACCAATAAACACCGCCGCCAGCAGGGCGAACACGTACGCCTGCAGAATGGCGACGAACAGCTCCAGTCCCATGATCGCCACGACCAGCGCAACCGTCGCCCCGGCGATGCCGTAACTCCACGCTCCCAGGTGTCCGAACAGGAACACGATCCCGAAGAGCGACAGGATGACGAAGTGCCCCGCCGTCATGTTGCCGAAGAGCCGGACCGCGAGTGCGAACGGCTTCACGAACTTGCCCAGGATCTCGATCGGCGCCATGGCGAACGACATCACCGTGGCACCCGCGCCGGAGAGGCCGGGGATGACGGGAAAGATCGTCCTCATATAGCCGCGGGCGCCGAGCTTCATGAATCCGGCGATTTCCACCGTGAGGAATACCACGATTGCCAGGGCCCCGGTGACCGCGAGGTTTCCGGTCGGGCTGGCACCCCAGGGAAGCAGGCCGAGGAGATTGGAATACAGGATGAAGAAGAAGAGCGTCAGGATCAGCGGCGCGAACTTGGCGCCGCCATGGCCGATGTTGGCGATGGCGATCTCGTCGCGGACGAAGATCACCAGGCCTTCGATGGCGGCGGCGTAGCCCCGGGGGGCGCGCTCGCCGGCGCGCTGCTTCTTCAGCGCCCGTCCCGCGGTCCACATGGTCAGGAACACCAGCGCGGCGGCGATGATGAGGAACACGACGTGCTTGGTGGGAGTGAGGTTGAGCGTCATGCCACCGAGGTGCAGATCGGGCCATTTGTGCCAGGCGATCTTGCCGAACGGGGCAAAGTCGATGGCGTAGGCGTCCGCCGTGTGGTGGAGCACCAGCTCCCCGATGTCGAGTGGCTTCCCCGCCTGCAGCATCATCGGAGCAATCGCACCTCGAAGAAGAGCAGGGGCAGGAGCACCCCCAGAAATCCCAGCGCCGTCGGCAGCGGCGGAAAATGTGTCCGGTCCAGTCCCACTGCCAACGCGATCGCCACCACGCCCAGGGCCCGGAGACCCATCCCTACGCCCCACCGCTTGATCAGCGCCTTGATGGGGCCCTTTTTGACCGGCTCGATCAGGGCGAGCGCCGCGAGCTGGATGGCCACCGCGAGCGCCGCGAAGAGCGCCGCCGCCACCGCCGCCTGCGTTCCCCAGATCCCGTAGGCGATCGCGCTAACTATCAGACCGGTCAGGACTCCCACGACGAGGGTGGGCTTCACGCTTCTCGCCCGTCCCCACTGTCCTCACCGTCCTCACTGTCCGTCCGGCGGACCCGCCCGCCCTTCCAGGTGGGCCGATTCGCCTCATCCGCCTTGAGCTCCCGCCACACGCTCAGGAAGCCCAGCCCGGCCCCGAGGAAGGTCCCAATCAGCAGGAACAGGGGGACCGTATTCAGCCACCGGTCCACCGCGTATCCGAGCAGCAGGAACATCACGATCCCGCCGCCGAACCGGAGTCCGGTTGCCAGGTACTTGTTGCCCTGGCGGATCCCTGGTTCTCCCGGGCCTTCGTCCTTCATATACGAGCCAAATTTAGGGGCTTGTGAAATATTTCGCAAGCGATCCGGGCTTCCGTAATGGGGCCTTTCGGGGCTAATCTCCCCCCCGGGGCAACTACTTGTCAGAGCGGCACGTAGGTTGATTGTCCCGTAGGTTATCCCGTCATCCCGTCATCCCGTCTTCCCGGCCTCTCAATGACCGCAGCGCCCTCCGCCGACACCGACGTCGCCCAGCTCGCCCGCCTGGCGCAGGCCGTCGCGTCGCTCCGTTCCCAGGTCGCCCAGCGCATCGTCGGCCAGGACCAGGTGGTGAGCGGCATGCTCACCGCGTTGCTCGCCAACGGCCACTCGCTGCTGATCGGGGTGCCGGGGCTGGCCAAGACGCTGCTGGTGTCGACCATCGCCGAGGCGCTGGAGCTGAGCTTCAACCGGGTGCAGTTCACTCCCGATCTGATGCCGGGAGATATCACCGGAACCGAGATGGTGGAAGAGGATCCCGCGACCGGACGAAGGAGTTTCCGCTTTCTGCCGGGGCCGGTGTTCGCCAACGTGCTGCTGGCCGACGAGATCAACCGTACGCCGCCCAAGACCCAGGCCGCGCTGTTGCAGGCCATGCAGGAGCACCAGGTGACGGCCGCGGGCAAGACCTATCCCCTGCCCGACCCTTTCTTCGTGCTGGCGACCCAGAATCCGATCGAGCAGGAGGGCACCTATCCGCTGCCCGAAGCACAATTGGATCGCTTCATGCTGGAGCTGCGAGTGGGGTATCCGACCCGCGACGAGGAAGAGGCGGTGGTCGAGCGGACCACGGGAGATCGTGCCGCTACTATCCGCGGTGTACTGGACGCCGCGACGCTCCGCAGCATGCAGCACCTGGTGCGCCGCATTCCGGTGTCGAAGGGACTGGTCCGCTCGGCGGTGGCCCTCGCCCGGATGACTCGGCCCACCGATGCCGAAGCACCGGCGCTGATCAAGGAGTACGTGGAGTGGGGTGCCGGGCCGCGCGCGTCCCAGTATCTGGTCTTGGGCGCCAAGGCCCGTGCGGCGATGGACGGCCGGCCGATGGCGGACCTGGACGACGTGAAGTCGGTGGCGCCGGCGGTGCTGCGGCACCGGCTGGTGACCAACTTCAGCGCCGAGGCGGCGGACCGGACCAGTGAGGACATCGTGGCCGAGCTGGTGAAGAGCTCGGGGTGGGACGGGCGGCGCTGAGTTCTCGCGGTCTTTTTGGCGGATCCGCGCCGCATCTCGCAGTTTTTTGATCTTGTCATCTGAACGTTCCGCAGTGATATCCGGATATGCTCGACTCTCCCCCCCATTACGCCGCGCCACCCAAGTTGTTGGTGCGTATGCGCCGAGTGCTGCGCGCCGCGCACTACAGCCCGCGTACCGAAGCAGTCTATGTCGGCTGGGTGCGGCGGTTCGTGCGATTCCACGGGCTCCGGCACCCGGATCGTCTCCGGGAGACCGAGGTCGTCGCGTTCCTCACGCATCTGGCCACGGAAGGCAGGGTGTCGGCGTCGACGCAGCAGCAGGCGTTGAGCGCACTGCTGGTTTTGTACCGGGACGTGCTGGGCCGGCCGCTGGGAGACCTGGGCTCGGTGTTGAAGGCGCGGGCGCCGAGCCGGCTGCCGGTAGTGCTCAGCCGCGGCGAGGTTCAGCGGGTGCTGGAGGAGCTGGCGGGCACTTCGCGGCTGATCGGGATTCTCCTATATGGTGCGGGCCTGCGGCTGACCGAGGCGGTGACGCTCAGGGTCAAGGACGTCGACCTGGGGCGGGGCGAGATCACCATTCGGCGCGGCAAGGGAGCCAAGGACCGGGTGACGGTTCTGCCGGAGAGAGTGAGGGGGCCGCTCGCGGCGCACCTGGAGATGGTGAAGGAGCTACACCAGAGGGACCTGGCGGTCGGGGCGGGTAGAGTGGTTCTGCCGGAGGCGTTGGATCGCAAGCTCCCGGGGGCATCGGCGGAGTGGGCGTGGCAATGGGTGTTTCCGGGGACCAGGCTGTACCGGGACCAGCGGATGGGGGAGATGCGCCGGCATCATCTGCATCATACGGCGGTGCAGCGAGCGATGACCGCAGCGGTACGGCGGGCGGGGCTCGCCAAGAGGGCGAGCTGTCATACGCTCCGGCACTCATTCGCGACCCATCTGCTCGAGTCGGGCTACGATATTCGTACCGTCCAGGAGCTCCTGGGTCACCGAGATGTGAGCACGACGATGATCTATACCCATGTGCTGAATCGCGGGGGACTGGGGGTGCAGAGCCCGGCCGACTTCCTCCCGGCTCGAGGGAGGGAGAGGTAAGCGCGGGCAGTCGCAGTGGATATTGCAGTGCTTAGTGCTGCGTGGGGTGGTGGAGGAGGGTAGGTTTCGGCATAAATCCAAGTTAGGCACACCGCCATCGTGCATGAGGTTGGATGGCCATTTGCTTTCAGTCCAGGATCGATCTTTCCAGGCTGGGTATGGCGATTCTCTTCACAGCCATCTCGGGTCCGGTAACCACTATCGCCAGCCAGACCTCGCCCCGGTTGCAGCTCGGGATCTCGGCCGGATTTGAGTTGCATGGACCATGGCCAGGGTCGGTCGTGGGCCCGTCCGCAGCGATTTCGCTAAACAGAGCACTTGCCTCGCGCATCCACCTCCAGAGCGTCCTGACCGTAAGCGGCCGGATCCAAAGTGGAGGTGAGACCGTCACGACGTGTCCGCCCTCTGGCTGCCAAGCCGGGACGTCGGACCCGGCAGCAGCATTAGGCGCTACGGTGGAGCTTGTGGCCTACGACAAGCCCGGTGCGGCTGGAGGGTACGTTCTCGGTGGCGTGGGTCTGATGCGATACTCCGGACGCGGTGTTGCCAAGACTGCCACACGTGGTCAACTCGTCGGTGGCCTTGGAGGAGTCGTTGGAAGAGGCCGCCATCAGGTCTTTGTTGAGGCCCGACTTCACCGAGTGCTCGCACCTGGGCCGCACCCCAAGTGGCTCGCTCCGCTTCGGATTGGTTGGCGGATGCAGCTGTGACTTTCCAGCGGGTGCCTAACCAGCGCTTGCTGCTGACGGGGCGTTTGCCAGGCGGCAGCCGCGCCCTATCTTCTGCTCTGGGGCGGCGCGGCTGCCGCCGCACGCCCCGCAGCAGAAGCGCGATCCGTTAGGCAGCACATCGAGCATCACATGCCTCTTGAGTCCCTACGACCCCTCATCGTCCCGAGCGCATACTTCGCGTCCGGTGAGTTTCTCGCACCCCATATCCGCTTGGCTGCGCCTGATCTAGCTCTAACCTGCGTCCTGCTCGATAACGATCAAACAATGCTTTACGTTCAGCCCCCACTCGCCGAGAGCTGGGAAGAGGCGGGAATAGATTGGCGGGAAGCGGCACTTGCAGAAATGCGCCGCGCAGACGAAGGCCTGTTGTGGACGCACGAGAAGCGCGATGAGACGAACCGACTCATCTGGATAGGGTTCATGAATGCCGATGGACTTGGCTCGTCGCGCCTCCTTCTCAAAGACGAGCTCGAGCGTCAATTTCCAGAAGGCTACTATGTCGCACTGCCAGACCGGAGCTGCGGCATCGCCATCTCCAGAAACACGGCCTGGGACGGCCTCGGCGAGCTGCGGACAATGGTCGCTGACATGTACCGGGACGCCACAATCCCCATGTGCCCGGATATCCGCGACCCTGAAGTCCTCTCATTGCGTGCTGCCTAACCAGCGCTTGCTGCTGACGGGCGCCTGAACGCGGCGGCCCACCGCCGGCAGTATGTTTTGGGCTGGTCGGCGGGGGCCGCCGCAGGCCCCGCAGCAGAAGCGCGATCCGTTAGGTCGCCTACCCGCATTGTTCTTTCACGAACTCCTCCGGTATCCTTCATCCTACCCGCACGTCGTTATCACGCGTGTAGGCCTCTGAGGCGCTGCCATGGATCGCCGACTCGTCCTGCTTCTTTCCGTCATTTCGCTCTCGCTCCTCGCCGTGCAGGGCTGTAGTGACATCTTCGGTTCCGGCGACTGTGCTGGCGTTGGCATTCCCGGCATCATCGTCGAGGTTCGGACGGCATCCGGCGCACCAGCTGCCTTGGGAGCGACGCTCATTGCTGTCGATGGCGCCTTTGCTGATACCGTCGGACCGACCCTTGGCAATCCCTCGGGGGGATACGTCGTTGATTCCTTGCGAATCGCTGGGGTGTGGAATCGCCGGGGTCAGTATCAGGTACAAGTAAGCAAACCCTATTGGACCACTGCGACACGGTTGGTTACCGTGCCAGGCGGAGACTGTGGTGATGTGGAGACGCAGCGCGTGATGGTCACGATGGATCGGATGCCGGGCGCCCCGGCGGTACGAAGCGTCGCCGTATTCCCCCGAGCGATGCGCTTCGGGTTTTGTGGCAGCGCGGGCTATCTGTCGGCCTGGGTGGAGGCAGATCCCGGAGTTTCTGGAGCTGTGCGCTGGGTTTCGACCGACAGCCTAATTGCGAGCGTATCAGATGCGGGACTCGTGCGCGACATCTCTCGAGGTCGAACCACCATTCAGGCAATCTCTGTCGCCGATTCGGCGGTAAGGGGAATCGCGACAATACAAGTGGACCCCACCTGTTAGTCGCCAGCGGACTCCCAAAGCGTGGTTCAGTAGCGACCTAACCAGCGCTTGCTGCTGACGGGGCACGGCGGCCAACCGCCGAACGATTAGCTTACGTGGCGGGGCCGCCGTGGCCCCGCAGCAGAAGCGCGCTTCGTTAGGCAGCTACAGCTAGGGGTCACATGCGTTCAGCCTACACGATATTACTTCTCGTGGCTTCCAGTACGGCTTCAGCCTCCGCACAGGGAACCGAAGAAGGTCGGTTTGTTACGGGCCCCTCAGGCTTTCCTGTGGATGCACGACTCATAGGTTCCTTCCTCGTAGACTCCGCTAATATCCACGTGCACATTGATACAGCACGCTTTTGGATCTCGAAACCGTCCGAGGTGGGCCGCTGGATCGGCGGGATTGCCGTGGCGGTGGCAAAGAACCGCTCAGGATCCTGGACATTTGACGACCGATCCAAGTATTTGCTCGTCAATCAGCAGTTATCGCTAGGCGATACCCTTGTGCGTCAGGGCTTAGATCTTTCTATCCCTCGCGCGCACGTGAATGCGTTGGCTGGCCATTGGCTTGTGTTCTCCATCGCGCTCGGGAGCCTAGAGGGTCGGGCCGACCTTCCGCCGCTTACGTTCGTGTTTGTACACACATCACATGATCTCTTCGCAGTCAGCGTTGTTCGCCGGGCTAGACGTGAATCTCATCAAGAAGACCCCGACGTACCATTGCGACTTCGAGGCTGCTCTGACCTTCCTCCAACCAATCCAACCCTGGGCAGCGGGGTGGTGAGGTTGACCTTCATCGTTGACACCCTTGGACGCGTTGAACCTGAGTCAATCAAGAGT
>Ga0070699_100002852_pt1 | contig 15409 bp, 13 predicted proteins | sample KBSK1503metaG_FD_65473 | JGI IMG/M metagenome (GOLD analysis project Ga0070699, IMG submission 65473) | Corn, switchgrass and miscanthus rhizosphere microbial communities from Kellogg Biological Station, Michigan, USA - KBS K1-50-3 metaG | ecosystem: Host-associated > Plants > Roots >...
ACGCAGCCCGAGAAGCCCGCGGCGACACCAGCTTTTCACCGTCCCGAGGGGCGCGTCGAGGGTCGCCGCGATCTCCGCCTGGGTCAGCCCCTGGTAGTAGACCATCTCGAGCGCGCGGCGCTCATTGGCAGGCAGCGCGGCGACGGCACTCCGCACGCGCTCGGAGCACTCGCGGGTCGCGATCCGGTCGACCGGGGCCGCGGGCAGGTCCGGCGCCGGCGCGCTGCGCCAGGAAGCGCGGAGGAGGCGCAGGCGCCGCCCGCGGCTTCGCAGCCGATCGATGGCCCGGGACCGCGTGAGCGTCGTCAGGAAGGCGCCGAGGGAGCCGCGGCGCACGTCGTATGTGGTGTCCCGGCAGAGCATCACGAAGACCTCCTGCGTGAGGTCCTCGGCCTCCTGCTGGGACTGAAGGATGGCACGAGCGAGCCCGTAGACGACGCCGCCGTAGCGATCGTAGAGCGGTCCGAGCGCGGCGCGATCGGTGGCGAGGCTGCGGAGCAGCACTTCATCCGACGGCTCGGCCGAGGGCGCCTCGCTGTGTCCGGTCCAGCGCAAGTCGAAACCCTGGCTAGCATAGTCGGTCCGCGTGGGGGATCGCACACCATCTCCTCTACGCCCGAGCCGGGCTCGTGGATGCAAGGCGCCTACGGAGCGCCGGCGGGCGCAGCGGCGAGGGAGGCGAGCGGCACGGGGGGGTCGCCGATCGTCCCGACGGCGGTCGCGTGCCCGGTCGTCAGGTCGATCGTGTAGAGCTTGCCGGCGGTCGCGGCATAGGCCCGGTCCGCGCCGCTCGTGTCCGTCACGATCGTGAACCCGGAGAGCGGCGCGAAGTCGACGTCGAGGGGCCCGACGGTCGTGAGAACACCGTCGTTGGGCGGGTCCTGGAGGACGAGGACGTCCTGCTCCGCGTCGATCTCGAAGAGCTTCGTGGTCGGCGCGTCGCGGACCGTGTTGGTGTAGGCGGCGCCGGCGATGCGGGGGCGCTTGCCGGCATTCCGATCCGAGCGCGCATAGGCGAGTGGGGTGTCGACCGCCGTCGCGCCGAGGACGACGTTGACGCGCAGGTTCTGCCCGTCGGCGCTGACCAGGCGGAGCCGGTCCGCCTGGGGGTTGAAAGCGACGCCCGAGCGGAGATCGCCGTCGAACGGCACCGTGAGGGTGCTGACGAGCGTCGACGCGCCGGTCACCGGATCGATGCGGTAGACGTCGTTGCTGGTCGTGAGGCCGTAGAGCCGGCCGTCGGCAGGGCGCGAGTCGAGGCCGACGAGCCGAGCGGAAAGTCCGGTTGGTCGGACCGTCCGGGCCATTTCCGGACGGTCCGCGCGGAAGAGCAGCAGGCGGCCGTCCTCGGTCGACCCGACGAGCGCGGGCGGCGGGTCGGAGTGGGCGGTCGCGGCGATGGCGACGAGGGCGACGAGGAGGCGGCTCGATCTCACGGAGTGGGCAACTGCTCCTTCTGGCGCGCATAGAGGGCGAGCCCCCGAGCGACCGACACGAACTCTCCGCCGAACCGGACCTTGTCGCTCCCGAAACGCCGCTCGAAGAGGTGGCGCACGGCGGGAACCAACGACGTCCCGCCGGTCATGAACACGACGTCGATCGCGGTCGGCGCGAGGCCGGCCGCGTCGAGCACGCGCGCGGCGCAGGCGTCGATCTCGCCGAGCTCGCGTGCGATCCACCGCTCGAAGTCCGCGCGGGTGACGCGGGCGTGAATCGTCGTCGGCGGGCAGTCGAAGACGAACTCGGTCTCGTCGAGCGAAGACAATTGCTCCTTGGCGCCGCTGACGGCCTGATAAAGGTCGAAGCCGCGTTCCTCCTCGATGAGTCTCCGGAGGGTCTCGAGCGATTCCGCCAACGGCTCGTCGGAGCGAGCTTGGACGCTCTGGATGACTTCGGACGCGTTCGAGTCCCGGAGCATGGACAGCTCGTGCCAGGCCTCGAGCTTGCCGAAGATCCAGCTCGGAACGGGAGTCGCCCTGAGGTCGACCTCTCGTGCCAGCTCCGGCGCGTTCGGCCCGAGCCAGGCAAGGATGTCGGCGACGGATGAAGGGCGTGGCGCCGGATCGACCGCCGCCAGGGCCTTCCCGATCCCGATGCGTGACGCCTCGCGCCCACGAGGGCCGTAAGCGACGTCGTACGTCGGCGCCTGCCCCTCGTGTCGCCGCTCCAGCAGGCGCAGCGTCGGTCGGGCGTCGTCACCGACGGCCGTCCCGTCGACGAGGTTCGTCAGCCTGCGCGCCGTTTCGGCCAGCGTGTCGAGGTTCGGGGTCAGCTGCCGCGAGAGGAAGTCGAGGAGTTTCTCGTCGAAGCGCACGCCGAGACGCTCTGCCATGTGACTCAGGTACGTTGCGTTCAGCGCCCGAGCGACGGCGTCCGCCTCGGGGCCGAGCGTCCGTTCACCGCTCCCGAGTGCCGGGGCGACCAGCTCCCGGACGAGCCGCGCGTCGAACCTGTCGCCCGCGATATCGACGCCGTCGGTCGCGAGGACGCGCGCTGCCGCTCGTGGTGCGATCCGGAGCACCGTGAAGTCGCTGGTGCCGCCGCCGAAGTCGGCGATCATCACGGTGGACGACCGCTCCAGCTCCTGTGCGTAGTGGTATGCAGCCGCCACCGGCTCGTAGACGAACTCGACCTCCTCGAATCCGACCCGCCCGAGCGCCTGACGCAGCCGCGCCTCCGCGCGTTCGTCCGGGTCGTCATGTGCCGGGGCCGGTCGCTGCTTGCTGCCCGCGACGAAGTGGACCGGCCGACCCACCACGACGCGCTTCCCCAGGGGTCCGACCGTGCGGCGCGCTTCGTCGAGCATGCAGGCGAGCAGCGCGGCGACGAGATCCACCAGCGTGTAGAGCTCCCCGCAAATCCTGGTTTCTGTGAACGTCCGGCTCGCGAGGAAGCTCTTGACGGACTGGATCAATCGCCCTTCGCCCAGATGCTCGACGTACCGCTGCACGGCGTCCGAACCACCGGCAATCGAGGCGTGGCGTCCACCGGCCCGTACGGCCGCGTCGAGCTCGTCGTCTTCGAGGCAGAGAAAGTGGAGGACCGAACGGAACACGTCTCCGACCCGGAACGCGACGATCCGTACGGTGCCGTCCTCGGATGCGACGGCCAGGGTCGAATTGGTGGTCCCGAAGTCGAGTCCGACGTGGCGAGTCATGCGGCGCCCGGTATAGCGGCCCGCGACGGTACGCGCCAAGGCAGCTGGCTCTTCGAGCGTGTCGGAGGCGACACCCTGCCGAGAGGTTTCTCGTGCGTTTGCACCTCCGCGTGTGCTATCCCGCTTCTTGGGGGAACCTCCAGATTGGAAACCACGGCCGATGTCCTGATCATCGGCGCCGGAGCATCCGGTGCCGCACTCGCCTGGAGCCTTGCCGAGACACGCATGAACATCGTCTGCCTCGAGCAGGGCGAGTGGATAAACCAGGCGCAGCTCCCGGGCACGTCCACCGACTGGGAGGTCCGCCAGCTCGGTGACTTCAACTTCAGCCCGAACACGCGCCAGCGACGCGAGGACTATCCGGTCAACGACAGCGAATCGCCGATCGCGGTGTCGATGTTCAACGCCGTCGGGGGCAGCACCATCCTCTACGCGGCGCACTTCCCGCGCTTTCGCCCGACGGATTTCAGGGTGCGGAGCCTGGACGGCGTCGCCGACGACTGGCCCATCGACTACGCGCGTCTCGAACCCTACTACGACGTGAACGCCCACATGATGGGCGTCTCGGGGCTTGCCGGCGATCCCGCCTACCCCCCGAAGCAGGTGCCCCTGCCGCCGCTCCCGCTCGGCAAGCTCGGCACCACGTTGGCGAAGGGGTTCAACCGTCTCGGCTGGCACTGGTGGCCGTCCGACAGTGCGATCGCCACGCGCGAGCACGAGGGTCGTGCGCCCTGCATCAATGCCGGCACGTGCCTGGTGGGGTGCCCGCAGGGGGCCAAGGCCAGCACGGACATCACCTACTGGCCGCCGGCGATCCGCCGCGGCGTCACGCTGAAGACGCGGTGCCGGGTGCGGGAGATCACCGTCGGCGAGAACGGCATGGCGAGCGGGGTGATCTACTACGACGCGGAGGGGATCGAGCGGCGCCAGAAGGCGGAGGTGGTGGTGGTCGCCTGCAACGGCATCGGCACGCCGCGGCTCCTGCTCAACTCCCGCAGCAAGCACTTCCCGGACGGCCTCGCGAACCGGAGCGGCCTGGTCGGAAAGAACCTGATGTTCCATCCCTACGCCATGGTCACGGGGCTCTTCGACGAGCCACTCGAGGGCTACAAGGGCCCCACCGGCTGCTGCATCATGAGCCAGGAGTTCTACGCGAGCGACCCGTCGCGTGGCTTCGCGCGCGGGTACTCGTTCGAGATCCTGCGCGGCTTCGGGCCGGTGTACACGGCGCTCTGGGCGATGTCGAAGGGACAGCTGCCGTGGGGCGCGGGACATCACCAGGCGTTTTCCGAGTTCTTCGACCGGACCGCGGGCATGGTCGTGATATCCGAGGATCTACCGGACCCCGCCAACTGCGTGACGCTCGATCCCGACATGAAGGACTCCGACGGCATCCCGTCGCCGAAGATCAACTACCGGCTGAGCGAGAACAGCAACCGGATGCTGGAGCACAGCGTGGCGAGGGCGACGGAGGTGTTGGAGGCGTCGGGCGCGAAGCGAACGATCACCGAGTCGCCGCTGCGGGTCGCGGGCTGGCACCTCATGGGGACGGCGCGGATGGGGACCGACCCCGAGACGTCGGTCGTGAACTCGTGGGGTCGATGCCACGACGTCCGCAATCTGTTCATCGTCGACGGCAGCATCTTCGTCACCGCCGCGGCCGTGAATCCCACCAATACCATCCAGGCCCTGGCGCTCTACATCGCCGATACGATGAAGAATAACCTGGCCAACTTGTTCGACGACTGATGGACAGCCGCGGGCCCGACGACGTTTTCACGTTCTCTGCCGACGAGGAGCATGTGCTGATGCATCTCCTCGACGTCATCATCCCGCCCAACGGCGAGCTTCCGGGCGCCGGCGCGCTGGGTCTCACCCCTGGCATTGCACGCACGGTCCAGCAGACGCCGATGGTGCGGCCGGTCGTCGAATATGGGCTCTCGGCGCTCGCCGAGCTCGCCAGGACAAAGACACCGGCCGGGTTCGCCGGGCTCTCGGCGCGGGAAACGAAGGAGGTCTGGGAGGAGTTCGCCGCGACAGATCAGTTCTTCCTTCCGGCGTTCCTGTTCCTCGTCTACTCGAGCTACTACCAGCATCCCCGTGTGGTCGAGGCGCTCGGGCTCGAGGCCCGGGCCCCGCACCCGAAGGGTCATGCGATGGAAGAGAGCGACTGGTCGCTGCTCGACCCGGTTCGCGGTCGCACCGCGGGGGTGCGACGAGCTTGAGCCTCGGCGCTCGCGGCAGCGGATTTGCAGCCCGCGCCGGACGCGAATGTGGTATGACGAGCAAGGCCGGGACTCGGGCAGATGAAGGCGATACGACGTACGCGGCGGCAGGCGTGTGGCCGCGCCTTCCTCATCGGGTTAGCCGGCATGTTCGTGCCTGCGTTCGCGCACGCGCACTTCATCCTCGTCACGCCCGATTCATGGATGTCGCAAGACGCTTTCGGACTTCCCGAGAAGGTCGGGCCGTGTGGTGACGAAGGTGGTGGGACACCGACCGGCAAGGTGACCGCGTTCCGTCCGGGCCAGACGATCTCGGTGACCATCCACGAGGTCATCTTTCATCCGGGGCATTACCGCATCGCGCTGGCCGTCAACGACCGGAGCGAGCTTCCGGCGGAACCGGACGTGATGCCGAAGGCCGGCGACCAGTGTGGGAGCGCGGCCATCCAGAATCCGCCGACGTTCCCGATTCTGGCCGACAACGTCCTTCCGCATACGCAGCCGTTAGCCGGGCCTCAAACCTTCACGGTCACGCTTCCGACCGACGTCACCTGCACCAAGTGCACGCTGCAAGTTCTGGAGTTCATGTCGAGCCACCCCGCCCCGTGCTACTACCATCACTGCGCGGACATCTCGATCGCGGAAGAGTCGGTCTCCACGACGACGTCCACGACGCCGCGCACGGGGCCGACCAGCAGCAGCACCCCCACGACGACCCGTCCCTGTCCCACGCCGCGGTGCTCGGTGGCAGCGGTGGAGGGGGGACCGGCGTGCGGGTCCGACACCATTCCCGCTGCGATCCGGCGGAAGCTCGATCGCGCGCCGCAGCTGTTGGAGGAGGCAGACGTCAGCTTTCCCGGGAAGGCGAGGGTGCTCCGCAACAAGGCCAAGCGCCTTCTGCAGCGTGCGGGCGGGTCGGCGCAGCGCGCGAGCCTCGCCCGGAAGCCGAAGCTGTCATCCGGCTGTGCCGCGTCGATCAAGCAGACGGCGGACCTGCTGGCGAGCGGGCTCTAGTTCGGGAGCACCGACGATCTCGTCCCCGGACTACTGCGCTGGGTTAGACTGAGCGGCCCGTTCAGCCGCAGCCGACGGCCGCCGACCGCGACCGTCGCCACCACGGTGTCGGTTGCGATGTCTATGACCGACACGTCGCCCGAATTCTGGTTCGGGATCCACGCCCGGTAGGCCGCGCCGGCGGGGGACATGAGGCCGGCCAGGATCGCGGCCAGCAGGAGCGACCGGCGCATTCGGGACCTCCCCCCGGGCGGCATGTGGCCCGATGGGGCGCGTCTACCGCCGCCCTGGCAACGTCGTCAACGAGGAAAACGTCCTAGTATTTCCGTTGACCCTCCATCGCCCGGGGGTGTAAGCGAAGCGGGTGGCGACGCCTCGTCGCCGCGAGGGGGGACGGCATGCAGTCGTCGAGCCGGGTTCTCGCCGCCGCATTGCTCGCAGTGTCCACGTCCGCGCGCGCCGGGATGGTCTGCGACACGCTCGCCACCACGGCCCACTACGCGGCGCTCGCGTCGAAGAAGATCACGACGGCGCTCATGTATGATCCGTTCAACGCCTGCCACAACAATGTCGAGTTCCATGCGGGCCTGTGCTGCACGAACGCGCAGCTCGCGGCCACGCCGATCTTCGACTCCGGCGCGCCGTTCGCGAGCGGGCTGACGGCGCTCGCTGTCACCAAGACGGCCGTCGGCATCGGGCCGAACCCGCCGGGCGCGACCTGCTCGCAACCGTACATCGAAGGCGATCTCGCGACGGGCGGCGGCGTGGTCGTCAGCGCTTACGGCCTCACGCCGGGCCAGACCGGCGTCATCGACACGACCGGCACGCATCCCGCCCTGGGCGCCTGCACCCAGGCGCTGGCGGACGCGCTGGCGGCATCGACCGCGTTCGCGGCGATGACGCCGACGCAGGTCTTCGACAAGGTCATCATCCAACCCGGGCAGGTGCTCGACCTCGTCGTGAGCGACGGCGAGGTGGTTCAGATGAAGCAGCTGAACCTCGTGCGGGGTCCCTATTCGCATCCGGACCAGGGGACCTGCCCCGGGCTGCAGTCGAAGCTCCGCATCTCGGGCCTCGGTCCCGGCGAGAAGGCAGTCATCAACGTGACCGCCACGGTCAGCATCGGCGATTGCTCCGTGATCGAGAACAGCGAGTTCGCCGGCGTGGTGATCAACGCGTCGGGCCCGGGGAGCGTGCGCTTCGGCATCTCCGTCGACAACCAGGGAGCCGCGATCCTCGCGCCGCTGCGCACGATCGGGGTGAAAGGGCCTGGAAACCCGGCTCCAAGCCGCGTCAACAACCTCTGGGGCAAGAGCGTCCAGATGAGCGGCAACGTCGACGTCTTCCCGGCCATCTGCCCCTGACGCTAGCGCGTGGCGCGCGGGAGGGTCTGGCGGACCTGTTCGTACACGCTCGCCGGGCGCCCGTACTGCCGGAAACCCTCGATGAGACGGTCGAGCCGGGTGGGATTCGCCATGCTGAGACCCGCGGCACCGGACACCAGAAACGCTGCCGCGAGCGCGATCGGGAGCCGTACGGCCGGCGGACGCGCGAGCGGCTTCCTCTCGCGTTCGGCGTCGCGTTGCGATGTGGCCTTCCTCGCCAACGTCCTCGACCGCGCCGATCGTAGCGAGAGGCCGCCTCGCCGGGCAATGTCCCGATGACCTCCTGCTCAGCGGGGTTATCGGGCGCAAAGCGCGGCTGCTAACTGCCGGCAGCACCCCCGAGCCTCCTGGCGAGCGATTTCCGCACGGCGACGGCGTCCGGCGGCTCATCCGGTACGTGCCGGTCGCTGGTACGGGCCTTGCGTCGACACCGCTCAGCGTCGCCACGCCATATCTTGAGAGCGGCGCCAAAAAGGGGGGTCTCGCGATGATCGGCACGCGCAGCAAGGCAATGTCCGGTGGGCGGAGGGTCGTTCGCTCGACTCTCCTCGGGATCGGGTTTCTGCTGTCGGCTCTGGAAGGCGTGAGCGCGGCGACGGACTTCTACTGCCATACGGTCGCCAACTCGTATTGCGGTACGTACCTCGCCGAGAAGAACGGCTTTCAGCCGCAGTCGGCCTGTCTGTATCTCGGCGCGTTCAATGGCACGTACCGGCCGCTCTACCAGAACGTGCAAGGTCAGTTCTCGCTGCGAGGCAGGTCGTACCCGAAAGACGGCTTCGGGCACTCGTTCAACGGGGTGTCCTTCATTCAAGCCTCGTCCTCTGGACGCTGGTCGTACTTCACCGACGTCACGCTGGCCGGCTTCGCGTGCTGGGAGATCGACCCGCTGACGAACGACCAGCTCGTGAACCATGGATTCAGCACCCCACAGATCTCGGCCAACGTCTTCAACGGGGGTTTCAGCGTCAGCAGCACGATCCTCGGATACGGCGCGTGCACCATCCCGGGCTGCTGACGAAGCGTCGAGATCGCGTGCCCGGCCGCGGGGGACCCGTCCTCCCCCGCGGCCGACGCCGTTTTCAACGGCGCAGCGCGAGCACTTCGGCGCCTTCCCGGAGATAGGCCAGGCGGTAGCGCAGCACCCGGGCGAGGTACTCGCGGGTCTCGGGGATCGGAGGGATACCACCCGCCTCGTCGACCCGCCGGGTCCCGGCATTGTAGGCGGCGATCGCGAGCGGCAAGTTCCCGCGGTACCGGTCGAGCAGCATGCGCAGATGACGGCAGCCTCCCTCGACGTTGTCTCGCGGGAGGAAGACGTCGCGTACCATGTGCTGCGCGGCGGTCTCGGGCATCAGCTGCATCAGGCCACGCGCACCTTTCGGCGAGACGGCCAGCCGGTTGAAGTCCGATTCCGCCTTGATCATCGCCTTCACGAGTGCGTACTCGACGCCGTAACGGCCGGCGACGTCGCGGATGAGCCCGTCGTACGAAGTCGGCGTCGGCACCGGCGTGGGTCCGCTCTGCCCGGGGAGGAACGCCATCCGCGGGTCGGGGACGGGCATCCGCGGCGCCGGCCGCCGGGCGGGCACGCTGCGGATGACGAAGAAGCGCGTGGCGGTCTCGATGGGGGTGCTGCTGAGAACGATCGCGCCCGATCGGGTACGGTATCGGTAGAAGACGCCGGCGTTCGCCGTCGTGGCGAGTCCGACGCCGAGCCCGATCACCGCCCCCCACCCAACCACCCGCATCGCTTCCACGATACGGGCCGACTCTCGCGAGCTCAATCAAACGTCGATGTCAAAACGTTGACGCGTCCGGTTCGATCTTCCGATCATCGCGGGGCCGAGAACCGACCCACTGACGTCGGGCGTGGACGCGTTAGCCCGGAACGCGCTCGAACGTCGGCACGCCCTCGGGCACGTGATGGAAGCTTTGCTTGTCGATGGTGAAGATCACCATCTGCGGCGCGCCGAACGCCCTCGGGTCGTCGAGTGTGCCGACCTTGATCAGGACCGCTCCCGGCACGCGCGGCGTCCTGGTCAGGAGGTGCGTCCCGTAGTCGGGGCAGAACTCGCGCGTCACGGGCCGCTCGAGGTCGCTGCGACGGTACGCCTTCGCCGAGCCCTTGGTGTAAGCGAAACCGGCATCCGGCATCCCCATCACGACGTTCGGGTGCCCGCCCGAGATGTACAGGCACTCTCGACAGTGGCACTGGCCCTTGAACAGTGGCTCGCCCTCGGCGCGATAGCGGACCGAGCGGCAGTAGCAGCCGCCTTCGAGCGTCATACGATTTCCCTCGTTCTGCAGGTGCGTACATCAGTCGAGAGCGACGTGTCGAGACGGCTCTGGCATCCGCCAACTGCGTCGAGACATTCGACCTGGCCGACGGGACCGAGGTCGAGCGCTCGTCTGCTCAGCCACCCCGTGAACCCCCGGCTCCCGCGAAGAACCAGTCGAGCGCTGCCCCCTGGAACTCGCGCGACGGCCAGTGGATCCCGCCTTCGTCGACGCGAAGTTCGACCTCGTAGCCGAGACGGCGGAGAATCGCGCAGTTGCGCAGGGCGATGTCCTCGAACGGGAAGACGGTGTCGTGGGTGCCGTGCTCGAGGAGGATGCGGGGCCGGGGGTCGCCGGGCGCGATGGCCCCCTCCTCGAAGACCACGAAGCCGGCCGCCCAGCCCATCACGGCCGAGAAGAGGCGAGGATTCGAGAGGCCGACAGCCAACGCGTAGCTCGCGCCGTCCGAATAGCCGACCAGCGCCTGGCGCGTGTGGTCCACCCGCACCCGACGGTAGATCTCGCCATATGCCTGCTCGAGAAAATCGAGATCGGGTCTCCCCTGGCCGACGAGCAGGTCCCACGTCGGATAGGTCGAACGCGGTATGAAGAAGAGGGCGTCGCGGCGCGTCGGCTCGTCCCGATAGGCGCGGACGAGCAGCTCGTCCTGGCGCCCCGCACCGTGGAACACGGTCACGAGCGGGTACGCGCGTGCGCGGTCGACGGAATCGGGGAGGAGCAGATAGCCGAGGGTTGCCTCGTTCGAGATCGTGACGAGCCGACCGGGAGCGGACACGGCATCGTCGCCGGGATGCGTCGGGTCGACGCGCAGCGCGAGCGTGGGCACACGTCCTCCGCGCGACGAACTAGCGCGCGCCGCGAGCTGTCGCCAGACGGGTCATCCGTGTCCTTGGGGCCGACGCTGGCCACCCAATTGGATCCCTAATGTTCCGACCGTACTCCGCCGACTCGGGATCCACCCGCCTCGCGTCGAGACCTCGACCTCGCCGACGGGAGCGAGGATCAGCGCGCCGTCGCGAGCGCCGAGTTCGAGGTGGGCCGGGCGCCGGGGCGCGTCCATGGTCATCTTCGGCAAGCGGGGCGACGCCTGCCTGCTCGGCGTGGTGACGCTCGAGGAGCTCGGGATGGTCCTCGAATCCGCTGCGCCGCCGGCTCCGTCCGCTCCGGCTGCGGCTCGGCTGACGCTTACCCCGCCCAGCCGTACACGCACTTCAGCTCGAGGAACTCCTCGAACCCGGCTTTCCCCCATTCGCGCCCGTTGCCCGACTGCTTGTAGCCGCCGAACGCGGCGCCAAAGTCCGGGTGTGCGCCGTTCACGTGCACGTTCCCCGACCGGATCCGTCGCGCCACGGTGCGCGCGTGCTCGATGTCCCCCGAGGACACGTAGCCCGACAGGCCGTAGAGGGTGTCGTTCGCGATCTGCACCGCCTGCTCCTCGCTCTCGTACGGCAGGATCGACAGCACGGGCCCGAAGATCTCCTCGCGCGCGATCGTCATGTCGTTCCGCACGTCGCCGAAGACCGTGGGCTGCACGAAGTAGCCACGGGTGAGTCCGTCGGGACGACCGGCACCGCCGGCCGCGAGCGTCGCCCCCTCCTCCATGCCGGTCCGGATGAGGCGATTCACCTTCTCGAACTGGTTCTTGTTGGCGAGCGGGCCCATCATCGTGCCGTCGGCCATCGCGTCGCCGACCTTCATCGCCTCGGCCATCGCCTGGGCGATCTGCAGCGCCGTGTCGTGCTTGCGGCGCGACACGAGCATGCGCGTCGGGGCGTTGCACGACTGGCCGCTGTTCATGAAGCAGTTCTGGACGCCGCCGCGGACCGCCGCCTCGATGTCGGCGTCGTCGAGGATGATGTTGGCCGACTTGCCGCCGAGCTCCTGGGTGACGCGCTTGACCGTCGGCGCGGCGTTGATCGCCACCTGGATGCCGGCGCGCGTCGAGCCGGTGAACGACATCATGTCGACTTCGGGATGCGTCGCCATGGCGGTGCCGACGGTGGGGCCGTCGCCGTCGACCAGGTTGAAGACCCCGGCGGGGACGCCCGCCTCGTGCATGATCTGCGCCCAGAGGTGCGCGTTCAGCGGTGCCAGCTCGGTGGGCTTAAGCACCATCGTGCAGCCCGCGGCGATCGCCGGCAGGACCTTGCACGCGATCTGGTTCACCGGCCAGTTCCACGGGGTGATGAGGCCACAGACGCCGATCGGCTCGTGGCGGAAGAGCGTCGAGCCCTGCAGGGTCTCGAACTCGTACTCGGACAGGACCTGGATGATCGTGCCGAGGTGCCCGAGCGGAGCCATCGCCTGTGCCGCCTTGGAGAGCCAGAGCGGCGCGCCCATCTCGGTCGAGATCGTCTCGGCCATCTCGTCGAGATGCGCCTGATAGGCCGCCATGATGGACTGGAGCAGCGCCAGCCGCTGGTCGCGCGTCGTTTGCGAGAAGGTGCCGAACGCGCGTCTCGCTGCGGCGACGGCGTCGTCGACGTCGGCCTTCGTGCCGAGCGAGATCGTCCCGCACGGCTCCTCGGTCGACGGGTTGATGACCTGATGGTCGCGAGCGGTCTTCGGAGCCACCCACGATCCGTTGATGTAGAACTTCCGGCAGTCCTTCATGGGATCATCTCCTCCGACGCCATACATCGCCCGGACCCGGCCCTCACGCAAGGGGTTCAGCTCCGGAAACGAGCTCAGCGGGCCGCGTCGATCGCGTAGCGGGCGCGCAGCGCGTCCATCGCATCCCGCTGCCGCTCCTCCCTCTTCTCCCGCAACCATCGATGGAGTACTCGCCCCTGCACCTCGGCCAGCGCGGGAAGCCGGGCCGCCTCCCGCGTGTGTACCCACAGCAGGTGCCACCCGTAGCTCGAGCGCACCGGCCCCGCCCAGCTGCGCAACGGCGTGGCGTCCACCGCCTCGGCGAAGCCCGCGCCGAACACGCGCGCGAGCTCCGCTCGCGACCCGTCGAACTCGCGGCCGCCGATGAACGCATCCCCGTGGCCGGCGCCGGCCTCCGAGCCGCTTCCTCGCAGCCCGTCGAGAAGCGCGCCCGCGTCCGCCCTGGCCGCGTCGCCGCGCGCGTCGCTGAGACACACCTGCGTCAAGCGGACGCGTGCCGGCTGCGCGAACTCGTCGGCGTGGCGCGCGAGATACGCCTCGAGCTCCGCCTCCGACGGCAGGTCCTCCTCGCCGCCCCATGCCGCCGCGAGCCGCATCATCTCGACCAGATGTCGCCGGATCACGAGATCCGACCGCTCGAGCCCGAGCCGCCGCGCCTGGCGCTCGAGCGCGTCACGATCGCCGCCCGCCTCCTCGCCGACGAAGCCGCCGAGCCGCACGAGTCGTTCGCGCACGGCGGCGTCCTGGCGATCGAAGCCGCGCGCGAGCGCTTCACGATAGAGGACCTCCTCGTCGATCGCCGCGCGGACGAGCGCCTCCTCGGCGACCGGCCCCGGCGGCGCCCCGTGCTCCTCGGTCCATGCCTCCCGAAGCCGTCCGAGGTCGGCCGGGCCGATCGCGATCCGCGGTCTCGGTGCGGCGGTGTCGCCGGGGTTCCACCGCATACGCAGGCCGAGGATCACGCCGCCGACGAGCAGGAAATGGAGCAACGGTGCGCGCAGCACGCGATGCATTCACCGCCCTCCCGGCACGAGGGCCCCGTTGCGGAGAACCCAGAGTCGCGTGTGGGAAGCGTGATACGTTCCCGCGGCGAGCGACACGGTCACCATGTGCGCCGCCCGCTCGGCGTGCGACAGATCCATCGCCACGGTGGTGAGCTGCAGCTCACCCGCGTCCTGCCCGAGCACGAGACTCAGACGGGTAAGCGGACCGAAGGGCTTCCGCAGCACGAACCGACCTGCCGTGTCGCGGGCCAGCTGGTTTGCCGGAATGGTCAGCGTGAAGATGTCGTCGTCGTCGCTCAGGCGCAGGACCAGGTCCGTACGACTCGGGTTGAAACCCCTCGGCATGCGTCCGAGCGTGACCCGCATGCTGAGCTGGTCGGTTCCGGGCCGTTCGCCGTAACGCAGCTTGGCACGGACGCTCGCGATGCCGTCGGGCTGGTACCAGACGGGCGACGTCCAGGCACGCTCCTGGACGACCGGATCGAGGAACGCGTCGTTGCCCGTGCCGAGGCAGCAGGCGGCAAAGGCGGCGCCCGCGGTCGCGGCCTGCGCGCTGCAATCGGGCGAGAACGGATCGACCCCCATCGCCTTGCACACGCGCGTGCTCCACCGGCAGGTCGGGTTCTCGAGCACGCGGGCGTAGTAGAACGCGCGCTCCCGCGGCCGGAACTTCGGATCCCGCCACGTCGCACACAGCTCACCGGCGCCGCTGCCGCGGGGCGTGCAGGTCGCGGGGTCGACGCCGGCACCGTTCCCGGCGTCGCCCGCCACGTCGAACACGCGCTCGTGGGTCTGGCCCGCCCCGTCGACCCATCCCTTCACGATCTGGAGACGCTGGAGGTCCGTGCCGGGCGACTCGGCGGTGCCCGGGTCCTTCGCCGCCCACACCGCGAAGCGCGGACTCCGGCGGCCGCGTACCGGACCGAACTCCCCGCCCATGGGGGTGCCGCTCGCGTACGCCTGGTGCACGAACGCCTCCGAGCCGCAGGCGACGTGCGAGAGATCGCCGGCGAAGAAGCGGACGACCGGTCGCGTGCCGCTGGTCGCGTACGTCTCACGGCGCTTGAGCGCCGAGAAGATCGCGTCGCGCGAGTTCTCCTCCGCCCAGGCGACGGCGAGACCTCCCGGATTGGTGCGCATCTGGTCGCCGATCTGACGCGCCGGCGAGGAGTCGTTGTTGCCTTGCCCGCCCCCCCAGCCGCTCTCGGCGACGCTGCCCGCGGCGCCGTCGTGGTTGTCAGTGGAGCCGACGAAGCCCAGCCGGAAGGGGTTCACGCCGAGCACATCCTCGAGCGCGAGGCCGTCCTTCAGCGTGTTCCGGACCAGGTTCCGGAGGGGATACTGGGCGATCGGGACCGCCCTCGCGTCCGGGCCCTGGTGCGGCTTGTCCTGCTGCTCGAAGGTACAGAGCTCGTCCGCGGTGCCCGCTCCCGCGCCTACCAGCCGATCGAAGCGGCACTCCGAGTTGCCCTTGATCTGGTGGATCTCGACCAGCGGCTCGAGCGTCTGGCGGCGGAACGCCTCGTTGGCGTCCGTAGGATCGGGCCACGCGAGGCCGCCGCTCAGGTTCGAGTTGTGGGGAATGATCACCGCGTCGCAGCCCGTGCCGGCGTTGAGGCACGTCGCCTCGATCGCCGACCAGAAGCCTTGCGGGATCCCGCCAGCGGCCGTCTCGATGTAGCTCGACACCGACGGCGGCACGCGCTCGTT
>Ga0070699_100002853_pt1 | contig 15409 bp, 13 predicted proteins | sample KBSK1503metaG_FD_65473 | JGI IMG/M metagenome (GOLD analysis project Ga0070699, IMG submission 65473) | Corn, switchgrass and miscanthus rhizosphere microbial communities from Kellogg Biological Station, Michigan, USA - KBS K1-50-3 metaG | ecosystem: Host-associated > Plants > Roots >...
TTTGGCGCTGTTCTGGACCGGCTCCCCCAATTCTGGGCAGGGACGATCCAGACCGTCTGGCTGGCGGTCGCTTCCTTCACGGTCGCGATCGGTATCGGGCTCTGCCTCGCCCTCGCACGCCTCTCCCGACGTCGGACGTTCTCCTGGGCGTCTCGGCTCATCACAGATATCGTCCGAGGCACACCTGCGCTCGTCCAGGTGCTGCTGATCTACTTTGGTCTCCCACAGTTGGGGATCCAGATCGACGCCGCCGTCGCCGGGATCCTTGCTCTGGGCCTGAACAGCGGTGCGTACATCGGCGAGATCGTTCGCGCCGGCGTGCTATCGATCGATCGCGGTCAGATGGAGGCCGCCCGAAGCATCGGGATGTCGCATGCGAAAGCGATGCGGCGGATCGTCCTCCCACAGGCGTTCCGGGTTGTCATCCCACCCGTCACGAACGAAGCAACGACCCTCGTCAAGGGGACCTCGCTCCTCTCTGTCATCTCGATCACGGAACTCACTCGCGTCGGCCAGCAAGTGATGGGGGTGACCTTCCGGCCGATCGAAGCGTTCCTGGCAGTGGCCGCTGTCTATCTGGTGATGATCACATTCCTGTCGCAGGCCAGCACGTTGCTTGAGCGCCGGTTGGCCTACGCGTCATGACGCTTGCCCACCCCACACCGCCCGGCGCGGCCGCGCAGCCGGATCACCCGGTCCTTCGCGTCAGGGCCCTTCGCAAGGCCTTCGGCGAGCACGAGGTTCTCAGCGGGATCGACCTCGACGTGCGGCGGTCGCAAACGGTCTGCGTCATCGGCCCCAGCGGATCAGGTAAGACGACGTTTCTGCGTTGTGTGAACTACCTCACGCCACCCGATGGCGGAGAAGTGTTCCTCGACGGTGAGCGCGTCGGGCCACTGCCTGGCGAATCCCTCCACAGCCGCGGTGTTCAGGAACGGCTCAACCGCACCCGGATGCGGATGGGCATGGTGTTTCAGCGGTTCAACCTGTTTCCCCATATGACCGCGATGCAGAACGTGTCCGAAGGACCGCGCACCGTGCTCGGACTGCCCCGCGAGGAGGCGGACGCCCGTGCGATCCAGCAACTGGATCGAGTCGGACTTCGCGACATGGTCGAGCGATACCCGGGGCAGCTGTCGGGTGGGCAGCAGCAGCGCGTGGCGATCGCGAGAGCGTTGGCGATGGAGCCGCGTCTCATGCTTTTCGACGAAGCGACCTCCGCCCTCGACCCAGAGCTCGTTGGCGAGGTCCTCACCGTCATGCGCGAGCTTGCGGACGACGGAATGACGATGGTGGTCGTGACCCATGAGATGGAGTTCGCGCGCGAAGCCGCTCAGGAGGTGGTCTTCATGGACCAGGGGCTGATCGTCGAGCGCTCCGCGCCGAACATGATGTTCGAGCAGCCGACTGATCCTCGGACCAGGACCTTTCTTCGCCGCATCCTTGAGCCGATGCGGAGTCGCCGGGATGGCTGACCGCTCGTTGCTCGTCCGCGGTGGAACCATCGTCAGCCCGAGCGGGCAGCGACGCGCGGATGTCCTCGTCGTCGACGGCACGATCGCGCGCGTCGAGGAGTACTTGGAGGCCGGTAGCGCCGATGTCCTTGACGCGGCGGGGCTACACGTCCTGCCCGGCGTCATCGATGCGCACTCCCATCAGTGGGAACCTGGGCTCGCGTCCAGGCCAGACTTCCGCGACGACACCGCGTCTGCGGCAGTGGGCGGGATCACCACGATCATCGACCACCCGCTTACGCCGCCCGAGGTCCTTGACGCCGCCCGCTTTCGCGACAAGGTCGAGTTGGGGGAGCGGACGTCATTCGTGGACTTCGCCCTTCACGGCGGAGTATCGCCTGACCGCCTCGACGATCTGGCAGAGCTATGGAACGTCGGCGCCACGGGCTTCAAGTTCTTCACCTGCGATACCGGTGTGCCGATGCGCGGCTTCACCACCCGCGAAGCGCGACAGGCCGTGCTGGAGCGGATCGCCCAGCTCGGGGCGACGGCCCTGGTCCACGCAGAAGACCAGGCGATATTGGACCGGAACCGCGAAGGGCTGGCGAACTCGACCGACGCTCCTGGGACCGTATTTGGATCTTGGCGATCCGCCGAGGCCGAGCTCCGTGCCGCAGAGGAGATCGTCTCGATGGCGAGCCCGCTGGGCGCTCGCGTTTACTTCGTCCATACCAGCCTCCCTGCAGTCGTGGACCTCGCGGCGGCTGCGCGGCTGCGCGGTGAGCCCGTGTGGACGGAGACGTGCCCGCATTACCTGCGCTTCAACGACGCTGATCTGGCCGAGCGGGGCATGTGGGTGGCAACCGCACCGCCCGTTCGAGACGAGACGGCTCGCACTGGCCTGATCACGCGCCTGGACGACGCGATCGCGGTCGTCGGCTCCGACCACGGGGCGGTCCTCGGGGAACGCAAGGACGTCGCTGACCCCTTTGCCGGCCAGCCGGGCGTCCCCGGCAACGAAACCCTGGTGCCACTCATGCTCGATCTCGTTGCCGCAGGCTCGCTCTCGCTCGAACGCCTCACAGCCCTCATGGCGGTCAATCCCGCTCGCATGTTTGGCCTCCAACATCGAAAGGGAGCCATCGACGTCGGGTTGGACGGGGACTTCACCATCGTCGACCTCGCCGGCACGACGGTACCCCGGGCGTCGACCATGGTCGGGGTCGCTGGCTGGACTCCCTATGAAGGGCTACAGCTTCGCGGGCGTCTTGAGATGACGGTCTCGCGGGGGACGGTAGTTGCGAAGGGGGGACGGCTGCTCATGGAACCTGGGCTCGGTCGGTTCGTGGCGCGCGGCCGGCCTGATGTCCCGATCGAGCAAAGTCCTAGCGGAAGAATGTCTTGACGACGCCCAGTGTTGCGCCGGCACGTGGAGCAGCGCCACCATCTGGGCTCCGGAGGAGGTAAACCCGGACGGTGGCGCCGCTGACGGAACAGGCGCGTGATCGCGACGACGTTTTGCGGAATCGCTGCCCTAGTCGGAGTTCCTGCTGGTAACTCGCTTGGGTGCCTGGCCAGTAACGCCGCGCCGGGACTCTTCTGCGGGGCGGGCGCCCCGCATGGGCGGTGGCCCTGATGCGCCCTCAGGTGCGCCGACCGCATCGACGGGCTGGATCGGCGAGCCACTCGACCGGCGCATCACGAGCTGGGTCGGCAGAACGATTCGGGCCGTCTCGATGCGCCGACCCTCGATGCGGTCCGCGATCATCCGGGCGGCTGTCCGTCCGATCTGGTCGCGGGGCTGCGCGATCGTCGTCAATGGGACGCGCAACTTCTGGGCCAGGGGGTCATCGTCAAACCCGACGATGGCGAGGTCGTCTGGCACGCGAAGGCCCAACTCTGCCGAGGCTTCGAGGACGCTGATCGCGATCCGGTCGTGCAGGGCGAAGACAGCTGTCGGAAGCGGGCGGCTCGACAGGAACCGGGCGATCCGTCGCGCGTTGTCCTGGATGACCCGGTCCTCATCGGTGCCGGCGGGCGGGATGGCCGGAAGCCGCGTGAATAGCAACTCCGGCTCTGCCGGGATGTCGTTTGCGCGCAGCGCCTGCTGATAGCCCTGCAGGCGCTCGAGCACGGATGTGGTCGTGAGGTTGTTGCTCGAGATGAACGCGATCCGCCGATGACCGAGCTCGATCAGATGGGAGACCGCCACGAACGCCCCACCAACGTTATCGGGAAGGACGGCGTCGATCGACAAACCGACGATGTGACGATCGATGAGGACGAGCGGGAACCCCTCGTCAAGGAGCTGTTGGTACAGCAGCGCGTCCGGTCGGCCATCGATCGGCAGGACGATCAGTCCACTCACGCCCTCGCCGAGGATGCGGTGGACTCGGCCCTTCTCCTGCTCCAGGGTGTTGCCGCTCGTCCCCACCAGCAGCGAATAACCGCGCCGATGGAGCTCGTCCTCGATCGCCATCAGCACGTCCGGCAGGGCAGGCCGCGTCACCGAAGGGACGATCAGGCCGACGACCCGGCGCCGGGACTCCAGCCCGCGCGGCCTCGCCCCGCGTACGAACGTGCCGCGCCCCGGGATCGAGTCGAGATAGCCACCCTCGCGCAGGGAGGCGAGTGACTGACGGAGCGTCCCGCGACTGACCCCGAACTCTGCCGCGAGGCGTGGCTCGGACGGCAGCCTGGCACCGGTCGCGTATTGCCCGGACTCGATCCGAGCCGCGATATCGTCCGAGATCCGGCGATGCGCCGGGGACTCAGGATCGATATATCCGTCGTCGTCGGTTGCCCGTGCCGGGTCGGCGTCACCCGACGCTCGCGAGTCCATCGTCAGTCGGCCCGGATCTGGTCGAGGCACGGAACCGCCCGATCCGCGACCGCCCTGAACGCGAACAAGTAGAGCGCAGCCGTCCACGCTTGCTGGGGCGCACCCATCGGCCGACCCGTCCGGCCGTGGTGCCATTCATTGAACTCCCAGGCCTCGCGATGGCTCTCCCGTAGCGCGCCCGCCAGTCGTTCCAGATGCTCCTCTGCTTCAGCCTGGCGGCCTGATTCCACCAGCGCCGCCACCAGGAAGCCTCCGATGAACGGCCAGATGCCGCCGTTGTGATACTGGTCGGGCAGGCTCCTATCCCCGTTGCGGTAGTAGTCCCGCCAATCCTTGTGGCCGGGTTCGATCGATGGGTGCATGGCCTTGGCGGGATATGGTCGCGCGACCCCGACTTCGTCGAAGTACGTCAGGATCCGGTCGGCGCGACGGGCATCGGCGATACGGGCAAGGATCGCGAGGCTGTTGCCCAGCACGTCGCACCAGTCGCCGAAGTCACGGAACGCTACCCAGGGAAGATAGAAGGGTCGCCCCCACAGTTGCGTGACCGTTGCCTGGACCAGCCGGCGGCTTTCGAGATGACCGCCGCTGAGCTCGGGCGAGGTCACGGTGGACCACAATCCATGGTCCGACTCGACCCAATGGATCGCGTTGAGTCGGGCCGTCGCGACACCCGCGAGCTGTGCGTGCAAGTTCGCACCCGGAAGATCGATCCGCTCCGCCATCGTCGCGTAGGCGCGGAGAGCCATCGCGTACAGGACGTTCGGGTACAGCACCTTGCCGCGATAGGCGAGGAGGTCGGCCCAATCGGCCGCCTCCTGCGATTCGATCAACCCATCGTCGTCGCTGTCCTGGTAGCGAACCCACAGCATCGCTCGCTCGATCGCATCGCGGTGGCGCTCCAGGAGGTCCCGTTCGTCGAACGTTCGATCGAGGAGGTGATGGCCGATGACGTACCAGAGGTTGCTGTCGATCGACCCGGCGTTGGCCGTGCTCGGATTGCCGTCGGACCCGACGTTGAGTGGGATGTAGCCGAGCGCCGACTGGTTCGCGGTCAACGTGTCGAGCGAATCGCGAAGCGCCGGCACCAGGTCATCCATACCGTCCGCACAGATCCCAAGGAGTGAGATCATCGCATCGCGAGCCCAGACCTCCGGGTAGCCACGCTCTCCAGCCGAGGCGCGCAAACCCAGCGATGTCACGCAACTGCGGAGGACGTCGCGAGCCCGTCCGGCAGCTTCCTCGGTCAACTCGCTCATCGGACCATCGCCGAATCGCCGCCAGGTGCCGATGACCCGGCCGCTAGCCCTCCCGGCTGATCGTCGAGACGTCCCGCCCATCGGACGTCCGGATCCGGTTCAGGGACCGAGTCGACCAACAGGCGCGTGTACGGGTCGACCGGGGCGTCGATCACGCTCCGGGTCGCTCCATGCTCGACGATGCGACCCCGGTGGAGGATGTAGATGACATCACTCACCCGGTAGGCAGTCGCGAGATCATGGGTGATGTACAGGATCGACACGCCCAGCGTCTCCTTCAGCTCGACCAGGGCATCGAGGACGGCGACCCGTAATGACGCGTCCACCATCGACACCGGCTCGTCCGCGACGACCAGCCTTGGCTTGAGCAAGAGGACCCGGGCGATCATCAGGCGCTGGGCCTGTCCTCCACTCAACTCGTGGGCATACCGACCCAGCGTTTTGTCTGGCTCGAGACCCACCGATCTGAGGGCGGCTCGGACCTGTTCCCTCCCCTCCTCCGCGGACGAGGCCAGACGGAACCGAGCCAGCATCCCGAATACATGGTCGACCCGGTGGAACGGATTGAAGACGTCGGTCGGGTCCTGGAAGATCGCCTGGACCTGGCGACGGAACTCGAGACCCTCCGTCCGGAGGAGCTCGTCGATCGGACGCGCGCCAAAGCGGAGCCGTCCTTCCGAGGGAGACTGGAGGCCGAGAACCAGGTTTCCGAGCGTGGACTTGCCGCTGCCACTCTCACCGGCGATGGCCGCGATGATCGGTCGGTCCGATGGCAGGTCCATCGTCACGTCGTCCACGGCGACGACCGGATCGCGGCGCCGGGCCCCGCCCGAGAACGACTTCCTGACGTGATCGAGCTCGAGCAGCGGCGCCGTCCCGGTCGCCTCGGGGAGGCGGTCTGTCATGAGCGATCCACCAGGGTGGTTTCGTCGCCGCGCTCTCCAAACCTACAGGCCACAAAGTGACCTTCTCCGATGTCGTGCATCAGCGGGAGGGCCTCGGCAGGTGTGGCCCCATCCTGGACGCAGGAACTGCCGAGGAAGCAGCGCGCCCGATGGTCGCCTGGCTCCACGGGCCACCTCCAGCGACGGGCGCCGTCGGGATCCCGGATCGAAGGTACGGCCGCAAGCAAGGCGCGGGTATAGGCATGGACTGGCTGCTGGAACATCGCCCGTACTCGCCCGATCTCGACGAGCCGCCCGCGGCGCATGACCGCCACGCGGTCGACCATCTGGGCCTGAAGAGCGAGGTCGTGGCCGATGAGGATGAGCGAGGCGCCAAGCCGATGCGTCGCGTCGAGCAGGGTCTCGGCCACGGCGCGCTGGACGACGACGTCGAGGGCGCTCGTGGGCTCATCGGCGATGAGCAGGCGCGGATCGAGCGCAGTAGCCATCGCGATGCAGACCCGCTGGCGCATACCGCCACTCAATTCGTGCGGATAGCGCCCCGCGACGTCGCGCCCCAACCGGACCGAGTCGAGCAACGCATCCACGCGCTCGCGAAGGGCCACGCGATCAGTTCGATCCTCGTGGGCAGCGATCGCGTCGGCGATCTGATCCCCGGCCCGCATCACGGGATTGAGCGAATTCATCGATCCCTGCGGGATGAGCGCCACCTTCCGCCAACGGATCCGGCGCAGGGCGCTATCGTCGAGGCCAAGGAGATCGACCCCTTCGACCACGGCGCGGCCCAGTTCGATCCGACCCGGCGGTCGGAGGAGGCGCAGGATGGCCATGGCCGCGGTCGATTTGCCGCTGCCGGACTCGCCCACCAATCCCAGGACTTCGCCCGAAGCGACGTGGAAGCTCAGCCCATCGACGGCTAGCACACGGCCGAGGCGGCTCGCGTACGACACGCGCAGGTCTTCGACGGTCAGCACGGATTCGGCGACGGTGTCCGGCGCCTGGGGGACGGCCGCTCGAGCGACCATCATGCGGCTTCGACGCGTCGAAGCCGCGGATTCGAGAACGCATCCAGCGCGACGCTGATCAGGAATAGACCGCCAAAAAGCAGGACCAGAAAGAGCGTCGGTGGTCCCCACCACCACCACATGCCACGCGTCACGGCTCCGTACTGGAATGCGTACTGCAGCATGAGGCCGATGGTCGGTGTGGTGATCGGCCCGAGACCGAGCAGCTGGAGGCCCACCGCGGCGACGATCGCGCCCGAGACGGCTCCCACGAGGCTGGCCATCACGTAGGGCAGCAGGTTCGGCAGGATCTCCAGGAACATCACCTCGAAGGCGTTCCGGCCGGACAGCACAGCGATGGTCACGAACCCACGCTCTCGGAGCGTCAGGGTCTGCGCCCGGATGGCCCGGGCCGAATACGGCCAAGCCAGGAGTCCGATGATGATCGCCATCAGCGCGATGGACTGCGTCTTCACCAGGGCGGTGAGAACGACAAGGATCATCAGCGTCGGGATCGTCACCGCGACGTCTGCGACGCCCTTGATGACCGTGTCGACCGGGCCACGGACGTAGCCTGAAAGGAGCCCGAGGATCACGCCGATACCGGTTCCGATACCGCCCGCTAGCACACCGATCGTCAGCGTCGGGATCGTTCCGTAGACCAACAAGGTCAGAACGTCCCGCCCGGTCGGGTCCGTCCCGAACGGGTGGGCCGCCGAGGGCGGCTGCGAGTAACCTGCCGCGCCCAAACTGAGCCCGGCCGGACCTACCAGCGATGGGCCCACCGATCCAAGAACGAGCAGCCCGACGACGATCGCCACGCCCGTTCGGAGCCTTGAATCACGTGGCAGGACCCGGCGTGCGGCGCCCCAGCCACGCCGGGCGGTCCATGGATGCTCACCCCTGGTCATATCGGATCCGCGGATCGAGCAACGGATAAGCCAGGTCAAGGATCAAGATCGCCACACCGACGGCGACCACGAGCAGAAAGGTGATCCCCTGGATCAAGGTGTAGTCGTTGTTCTGGATGGCCTGGTAGAGCGTCGAGCCCAGGCCCGGGTACGAGAAGATGACCTCGACCAGGACGGCACCCGAAACGATCGACCCGAGCGCGAGCGCGAGCACCGTGATCTGCGGCAGGATGGCGTTCCGGATGGCATATCGGAACAGGATCCGGCGAGTGCTCAGACCCTTGGCCTCAGCAAGCATGAGGTAGTCGCTTCCGAGGACCCCGACCATCAGCCCCCGCATCCCGAGCATCCAACCGCCCAGACCACCAAGGATGAGTGACACGGCCGGGAGGAACGACGACCGGAGGATCTCGCCGACGCGCGTGAGACCCGTCGCGCCGAGCCCGCCGATCGGAGCCGTTCCCGCAGCCGGGAACAGGTGAAGCCCGAACGCGAAGACGGCCAGCAATAGGATGGCAAGGAGGTAGTACGGGACCGCTGCGACGAGCATCAGGAGGGGCAGTGTCGTTCGCAGGATCGCCGGCGTCCCGCGCCAGGCCAGTAGCGCTCCCAGGAAGGTGCCCAGACCGAAGGCGATCATCGTCGAAACTGTGAGCAAGCCGATCGTCCATGGCAGGGCGGCACCGATGATCGCATTGACCGGCGTCGGGTAGTTGGACAGCGAGGGGCCGAAATCGAATCGAGCGAAGTTGGCGACGAACTTTGCGTACTGGACCACGAACGGTTCATCGAGGCCGAATGTCGCACGGTACGAGCGGATGATCTCGTCACTGCCGACGACGCTGCCGCCTTGCTGTTCGATCCGGACCAGGATGCCGGCCACGGGGTCGCCTGGGGCAAGGCGAAGGATGACGAAGTTGATGCTGGCCGCCGCCCACACGATGACGACGAAGACGGTGAGGCGGCGAAATACGTAGCTGGCGGACACGTCGTTCAGCTCGTTCTCTCGGACTGCGAGACCGCCGGTGGGGGCCCGGCGGTCTCGCGTGTCCGAGATCGCTACTGGGCAGGCTTGAGCTCGGTCACCACACGGAGGAAGGACATCCACCAGTTGGGCGGGTGGAAGTAATTGTTCTCCTTGGTCGGCCAGTTCGTCCAGTACGTGGTGTTGTAAGGGACGAGCCTGAGCTGCTGATACAGAGGGATGGCTGGAAGCTCCTTCTGGAAGATCTCCAGGGCGTCGTGGGTCAACGTCGCGATCTTGGGGTCACCGGGAACCAACGTGCCGATCTGGTTGACGAGGTCGGTGTACGCCTGATTCTTCCATCGTCCCGATGGCTGATTCGGGTTCCCGGGAAGCGGCGTTCCTTTCGCCAGGGCGTGATCAGCGGTGAACCGCGCCATCGTTGCATGGGGATCGACGACGCTGCCGCAGATCGTATACATCCGGCCATCGAAGTCACCGATCGATGCGGCCCGGTCGTACGCCTGTTCCGCAAGGAGGCTGGGCACGACCGCGATGCCGGCGGTCGTGAGGTTCTCGATGAGCTGGGACGTGGCGATCCCCCAGCCGACACCGCCGGCCGACGGCGACTTCATGAGGAGTCGCATCTGCAATGGCTTGCCATCGCTGCCGACGTAGATCCCATCGGCGCCCTTCTTGTAGCCCTTGGCCTCGATAGCCGAGGCAGATGCCTTGAGGTCCTCAGGGGTCCCGCCCTTGTCAGATGGATACTTCTGGAAGACGTCGCTGGCTCCATCGAGCAGGCCGGTCAACCCGCCGTAATCCGGGAAGAGCCACTTCGCCACCAGCCCGGCGCCTTCGTTGGTCACGTTGGCCAGCGCCTGCTTGTCGATGGCATCAGAGACGGCCCAGCGCATCTGCGGGTCGTCCCATGGCGCCGATTGCGTGTTGAATTCGAACATGTTCGGGCAGGGATCGATCCAGGCGTAGGGGGCATCATTGAGCCACGCGATGAGCTTCGGATTGTTCGCCTGGGCCACACGGAAGTTGCCCAGTCCGAGTCCGGGTTCGCCATCGACCGAACTGTCCGACAGCTGTGCCACGCGACGATCTTCGGGGCCCTGATCGACGAAGATGATCCTCTTGGGGGCGGGTAGCGGGCGGAATCCGGTCGTTGCTCCCCACCAGTCGTCACGCCGCTCGAAGTCGAACTCGGTCGCGGTCGCGTTCGTCGGCCGGTATGGACCGGTGAAGACCGGCCAGCCCTTCGCCAAGTCCCAGTTCAGGAATGTCGCCGGATCCTGGTCCTTCCAGATGTGTTCTGGCACGACCGTGAAGGCGCCCCAGATCTGGACCGCGAGATGGTCGAGGACGTAGCGCGGCTGCGGGCTCTTGAACTTCACGTCAACCGTCGCGGGATCGGATGCGGTCGCCGAGGCCACCAACCCCGTGATGCCACCCGGTGCCCCGGACTCGATGAGGTCGGGGTTGTCCCTGAGCAGGTTGAATGTGAACGCGACATCAGCGGCGGTGAACGGCTTTCCGTCGCTCCAAAGGACGCCGTCCCGGATCTTCAGCGTCAGCTCGGTGGCATCGGCATTGAACGTGAAGCTTTCGGCGAGCCACGGTTCGATCTCGCCCGATTCATAGTTCACATAGAACAAGGATTCCTGGACGATCTGATGCAGCCCAGCGGCGACCTCCGGGAAGAACGCTGGCACGAATGGGTTGGCGATGCCTGGCGCGCTGGCCGCGCCACCTTCATAGCCAAGGATCAGCGTGTCTTTCCGAGCGATGTCGCCGCCGGGCACGGACCCTTCGGTGGCCGAGGGCGCGGACGAGGTCAGGCCAGTACTCGGCGCACTGCTGACCGGCGATGGGGAAGGATTCTCGCTGTTGCATGCCCCCGTGAGCAGGGCGACGACCGCAAGGCACGCGATCGATCGCGGCATGACGCGCATCAGGACCCTCCTGGCCGCCTCGACGGCCCGCACTCCGTCCAGCACCTGGACAGCTCATGCGAAACGTAGGTGCCGCGGTCAAGACCGGTCTAGACAAGTTGCGCGGGCGACCAAGCCGTCGTGCGCGGGGCTTGTCAAGCCTCCGAGCGCAGGAGGCCGTGGCGGCACGACCGCTGAAGCAGGCACGCATGACCATCGCATCGCGCACCGCGGACGCCATCGGGCGGAACGCCCCTGGGCCTCTACACCCTCCTTGGTCGCCGCGCATCAGAATGGTTTGGCATCCCCAAGGGGTGGGCCGCGTGCCTATATTAGGTGCATTAGTAAGTCAATAGATTAGGTAGGGTGCCTTGCCAAGGAGATACTCCCTCGGGAAGCGAGCGGCGCAGCAGGCGGAAACGCGGAAGCGCATCGTCGATGCGGCCCTTGCCGTGTACGAGGAGAAGGGTGTGTCGGCGACGACGATGCAGGACGTCGCACGGCGTGCCGACGTCGCGCCGGGCACGGTCGCCAACCACTTCGGGTCGGCGAGGGCTCTCGCGAGCGTGGCGACCAGCCAGGTCCTCGAGGAGCTCCGGATGCCGACCACCGACCTCTTCGACGGGGTCGAGGGCATCCCCGCCCGGATACGGCTGCTGGTCAGCGAGCTCGCCGCCTTCTTTCATCGCAGCGAGTCCTGGTATCGGGTCGCCCAGCGAGAGCCGGGCAACCCTGCCTGGGCGGAAGCCGAGGCTCGCTACTACGTCGAGTTGGACGCGATGGTTCGGACGGCGCTCGGTCCGCTCGAGACGGACGCCGACGCGGTCGCGGTGGTATCGGCGGTACTGACGACCTGGGTCATCGGGGCGATCCAGGCGGCCGGCCACAGCACCGAAACTGCGGTCCGCCTCGTGTCCGACCTTCTGATTGCGTGGCTCGCGACCCGAGAGGGCGCTGCGTCCGATTGACGGTCACCCTACGATTTCGCCGATGGCCAGCCGTGTGAACCGCATCTCCGCGGATGAGCCCCATGAAGGCGCTGCTCGCCTGACGTCCGATCAGGTGAGCGCGATCAACCGCTTTCCGGACGACAACCCCAACCCGGTGATGCGGATCGATGCGGACGGGCATCTCATCTACGCGAATCCGGCGAGCGCATCGATCCTGGGAACCCTCGACGTCAGGGTGGGCGATCCGATGCCGGCCGCGACTGTCGCGAGGTTCGATGCGGTCGCTCCCGAGCACGGGTTCGTTGAGTTCGTCGCCGACAACCGAACCTACGCGGTCTGGCCCGTTCCCATCACCGACATGAACTTCACGAATCTGTACGGCATGGACGTCACGGCGGAGCGGGCCATCGTGAAGTTCCCGGACCAGAACCCGAACCCGGTCTTCCGGATCCAATGGGACGGAACGCTCGTGTACGCCAACCCCGCGAGCGCCGGCCTGATCACTGGTCTGGCGCTGGCCGTCGGCACGAGCTTGCCTGTCGGCCTTCGCGAGGTCCTGTTGGATCGCGTCCGCGCGGCCGATGGCGCGACGGTCGAGGTCGAGAGCGGCGGTCGCACGTACGCGCTACTGGCCGTGGATGTGCCCGAGTTCGGGTTCATCAACGTGTACGGCACGGACATCTCCGCCGTGAAGGAGCGCGAGCGTCTGGCGCGCGAGAACGAGCGCCTGCTCCTGAATATCCTCCCCGAGGCCATCGCCGATCGCTTGCGCCAGGGCGAGCCGTTGATCGCGGACCGTTTCGACGATGTGACCCTCATGTTCGCCGACATCGTGGACTTCACGAGCCTCTCGTCGACCCTGTCCCCCGGGGAGTTGGTCGGCGTCCTCAACGACGTGTTCACCGTGTTCGACGGTTTGGTGGAGCGGTACGGCCTGGAGAAAGTAAAGACGATCGGCGACGCCTACATGGTCGTGGGTGGGATGTCGGAGCCCTCCGACGACCACCCGGAACGCGTCGCCGCGATGGCCCTGGACCTGGCAGGGTCGATCGCCGACATCGAAACGGCGGCGCGCCTCGGTATCAGCTTCCGGATCGGGATCCACTGCGGGGCCGTGGTGGCCGGTGTGATCGGCACCAAAAAGTTCATCTACGACATCTGGGGCGACACGGTGAACATGGCGAGCCGGATGGAATCGCTGGGCGTGGCCGGAAGGGTGCAGGTCACGCATGCGGTGTGGGAGCGCCTGCGCGGATCCTTCGAGTTCGAGGAGCGTGGGCTGATCGACGTCAAGGGCAAAGGCCCGACGCCGACCTGGTTCCTCGTCGGCCCTGCGCGCGGCGCTCGGTCAGGCGGCCGCGGGCCGACCGGACCTGCGTGAAGCGGGGCGAACGACGAGGACGGGGCACGGCGCGTTGCGCACCACGTGATCCGAGACCGAGCCAAGGAGCAGCCGGCCGATGGTCCCCCGGCCGTGGGTACCGACGACCACGAGGTCGGCGCTCTCGGCTTCCGCTGCCGACACGATCGACTCGCCCGGGTCGCCGGTCCAGACGAGGAACGACACGGTGATCCCCATCGCTCGGCCGCGGCCGACGAGTTCCTGTGCCGCGGCGTGCCGCCGATCGCGGACCTCGTCCCAGCGACCGCCGGCTCGGCCGGCGTGCTTGCCCAGGTCATCGGGATCGATGACGCTCACGACGAGCAGGTCGGCCCCGTGGCGCTGGGCCAGGTCGAAGGCTCGGTCCGTGGCGAGCTGGGAGGTGCGACTGAGATCCGTGCCCAGGAGGACTCGCCGGATATCGGCCGGCAGTCCCGTTTCGGGCGGTGTCTCGATGGTCGGCAACACGGTGGCCTCCGAATCCGACGCGCCGGGCCTGGGGGACCCGGCGCGCTGGCGGTACTGGGCGTCCGAGACGGGCACCCTGCTGGTGATGGCTAGGCGGTCGCCGGCCGGAGAGCCGGAACCTTGACGCGTTCCGTCTGGGCTCGGGTCGCCCAGACCAGGCCGAGGCCGGTGAGCAGGATCGTGGCGCCGAAGCCGGCGAGGAGGGCGGCCACACCGAGCCCGATCTGCAGAGCGGAGGCTGTGACGCTGCCGACGCCGAGCTCGGCGATCAGCGCATGGGCCGTACCGGTCCAGAGCTGCTCGCGGGCGGCGGCTTCGATCGGGTTCGTGCGGTCGAAGGCGGTCCAGTAGCGGCCGTCATTCTGGAACTCGTAGGTGCCGGCCTTGTAGACGGTGCCGTCCGCGGCCGTGACGTCCTTGTCGAGCACGACCGTCGCGGTCCCGTGCAGGGTGTGATAGCTGATGGTGGCCATCTGGTACATGTACTCGCTGGCGGTGTTGACCAGCGGGTCGTTCGGGTTGAGGTCTGCCGCGTTGACGGCGAAGCCCCAGTCGTTCGTGAGGAGGGACATGATCGCCGCGGCGCCTTCGGGCTTGCCGCGATCCACGAGCTGTCCAGCCTCGTTGTAGCTCAGCTTGACGTTCTGCGCCGCGCTGAATGCCTGGAGCGCCTGGGCTCCCTGGTTGGTCTTGTAGTAGGCGAATCCGCCGCCCGCGATGAACGCGAGGCCGATGATCGCCAGCATGACGCCGAGGCCCTTCAATCGATTGTTCATGGTGTTCATCCTCGCTGACTTCTACTGGTTGGTTCTGTCTCGACCAGCGTCGGTCCGGCGAGGGATGGGCGATAGGTGCCATCCGAACCCATCTGGCGGGCCATGCGGCCCCCCGGGACGGGACGGGAGTGACATCGGTAGGCTTCGAACGGGAGGTGCCCCTCGAAATGGCGAATGTGAAGGATCCCCGAGTCGACGCCTACCTGGATCGGCTTCCGGAATGGCAACGCGAGCTCGGCCAGCAGGTCCGCGATCTCGTGCATGCGGCGGACCCGGAGGTCGAGGAAACGATCAAGCGCACGGTCCAGCCGTATTTCGTCCTCGCCGGGAACATCTGCGCGCTGCTCGCGGCGAAGGACCACATCAACGTGTTCCTGTACGACGGGGCGATCGTGCCCGACCCCGAAGGCATCATCACGGGCGGCCACGACAACGAGACGGGCCGCGCGATCGCTTACCGCAAGGACGAGCGGATCAACGAGCGCGCGCTGCTGGCGATGTTCAAGCAGATCATCGCGAACAACCGGGCCGGCGGCTGGCGCAAGCTCAAGGCCG
>Ga0070699_100002856_pt1 | contig 15399 bp, 8 predicted proteins | sample KBSK1503metaG_FD_65473 | JGI IMG/M metagenome (GOLD analysis project Ga0070699, IMG submission 65473) | Corn, switchgrass and miscanthus rhizosphere microbial communities from Kellogg Biological Station, Michigan, USA - KBS K1-50-3 metaG | ecosystem: Host-associated > Plants > Roots >...
TGGCGAGCTGGCCGTCCGAGATCGGGCTGATGAGCAAGTGCCGGCTCGGCACCGACCTCACCGGGGCGCGGACCCGCGGCTACAGCCACCTGCTCTACACCGAGTTCGCGGACGTCGACACGCTGAACCGCTACCGGGCCCACCCCGCCCACGCGGCTTTCAGCGACTGGGTCATGGAGCGCGACTGCGCCGTGCTGGCGTTCGACTACCACCTCGACGCGGGCACGGTCCTCATGTAGGTCCGCTCATCCCGGGGCCCCCCGCGCCCGGAACAGCTCGGCGACCCGGTCGCGGGGCAGCGCGGGCGTGCGGTGGCCGTCGCGGCCGGTCATGTCCTCGTTGGCTACCAGCGCGTTGGCCACGGCCTCCTCGGTGGCCTGCACGACCGCGGCGTAGAACGGGTCCATGAAGCCCCACGGGACGAACCGCAGTGTGTCGTAGCGGGCCCGCGCGCCCGTCAGGACCGCGCCGCTCAGGGTGATCCCGTCTGGGTTGCCGGTGGAGAAGGCCAGGAACAGATCGCCGGAGAAGTGCGACCCGGTCGTGCCGGTGCGCGCCAGGCCGAGGGTCACCCGGCGGGCGAGCGCGGCGGCCTGCTGCGGGATCAGCGGGGCGTCGGTGGCGACGACCGCGATGACCGAGCCCTCGCCCTCGCGTCCCGGGCGCCAGGCGGCCATCGGGTTGTCCTCGGCCAGGAGCTGGCCGAGTGGCAGGCCGGCCAGCGTCAGCTCATCCCTGGTGCCGAAGTTGGCCTGGACGAAGACGCCGACGGTATACGTCGTTCCCGCGTAGCTGACCAGCCTGGAGGCCGTCCCGGAGCCGCCCTTGAACTGGTAGCAGTTCATGCCGGTCCCGCCGCCCACCGAGCCCTCCTCGATCGGCCCTGGGGCCGCGCCCTCGAGCGCGTCCAGGCACGCCCGCTCCGTTACGTTAGGAGAATTAATGTCGTTGAGGTATCCGTCCCACGTCTCGCCGACGACCGGCAGCAGCCAGGCCAGCGCCATCTCGGGCTGATGCCGGACCGCCCAGGCGATGATCGCGGCGTGGGCGATCCCGACGGCGTGGGTGTTGGTGATGGCCACCGGTCCCGCGAACGTCCCGGACTCCTGGATCCAGGACAGGCCGGTCATCTCGCCGTTCCCGTTCTGCGAGAAGAACGCCGCGACCACCGGGTCATCGGACCGGGCGGCGCCGCGCGGGTGGATGGCCGTTACCCCGGTCCGGACCGAGGTGCCGCGGATGAGCGTGGTGTAGCCGACCTCGACGCCCGGCACGTCGGTGATCGCGTTCCACTGGCCCGGCTGCCCGGCGAACGGTATCCCCAGCGACCTGGCCCGAGTCTTGCCCGACGGGGTAGTGGTCTGCGGGCCGGGCCGCCCGCGGTCCGGCTCTGGCGGCAGTTCAGCGGTCACGGCCTTCATTGTGCCGGGTGACGACCGGACCGGAAGGAAGGTTGCGGCCTATCCTGGAACTTGTTGAGACATGCTGAAAGGCTCGGGGCCGTGCATGACAGCGGCACGCCGCGGCACGCTCCGGTGGGTTAGGAGTACCAGACGCCAAGCATTCGGCACGCCGAACGCCTCAGCGGCTGGCGAGAAAGGGATTGCGGGCAAGGGATCTGACTGTGCCGGAACTTAACGACGAGGATAATGCTGAAGTTACAGATCAGGACGTGGTTAACAAGGACCATGATAGAGATCCGCTAGGCGATGATGAGATGGATGCGCTGCGTTCTCTTAAGGGACTTGGTTTCGAGTTCATATCCCGCGACAAGGCTTATTTAGTGTTCAAGGGACCTCGGGATGCCCGTCCGAGTCCTCCGTACTCGTCATGGAGATTTGTCCCGCGCGTCTACGTGCCAATGCTTCTGGAGCAGGTCAACGAAAATGTCGAGGAGCATCCGGCCATCAGGGGCCTGATGGTACCGGCCAAGGGTTACGCCGAACTAATGTGCTCGCGGCTTAGCGTCATGGCAGCCGATAGGGCGTTCAGGCTCGAATTGGGCGCGCTGGATTGCATCCATAGGGAGCAGGCTCGCGCGCTGCCGAGCCTACCCTTCCGTTGGCCAAGCGAGGAGAGGCAGCCCTTCAGGCGACTTCACCTCTCAGGCCAGGGCTCCGACCCTTGTGTCGAGATATCGAATGCTTCGCCCCTTGCGATGCTCTACTATGGCCGCGCATTCGACAGCGGGCGCGCACGGCTCAGTCACCGGCAAATTCCGTTTGTCGCGACTTTGAAAATAATATTTAACTCCGATCACGGCCGTGACAGACTCAAGAAGAACAGCGAGGAAGTAGCAAGATCACTCATTTATGAATTGAATTTCCGTAACGGTGTAATCGTGGAGCTGGACGCGCCGGTGGCGGGACCAGACATTGCTGTGGCCCGCCGAACGCCTGAGGTATCTGAGAGGATCTGTTACCCGCGGACCAGGGTACAATATGAGGTTTCAAACCTGTTCGGGTTCGCCAGCCAGGTTTCCGATGAGCCGCCCATGGCGTTCCTCTCCTACTATCAGGCTCTGGAGTATTTCTTTCCTGCCTTCATTCAGCAAAGTGTCATAAGGGATATCCGGCGGGAATTGCGCGCCCCCACCTTCGATGACGCGAGTAGCGACAGCCTGCTCAGAATACTTAGAGCCGCGCAGGGGTCGGTCTCACTGACCGAGCAGAAACAGCTCCGAACCCTCGTAAATGAGTACGCGAGGCCCAGTCGGCTGGAAGAGTTCTTCAGTCGCGACTGGGAAGACTACTTTAGTCATAAAGGGCCAATTAAGGGTGTGCCCCCTGTAAACCTGAGAAACACTGGCCAGAGCCTGCCTGACCAGGTTGCGGATCGCGTATACCAAATTAGGAACCGGATCGTTCATTCGAAAGATGATCCAAAGTATGGTGATGCGCGGGTATTGCTTCCGCGTAGTGCCGAGTCAAATGCGCTGACTCCGGACGTTCTGCTTGTCAGACTTCTTGCGACCGAGGCCATCGCCGCCAGCCAGCTCCTCTGACTTCTCACCACATTCGGCACTGTGGTCGCTTGCGTCACGGTAGAACCTTCGCCACGATGGACAATCCTGGGATAGCGGGCCTCACACAAGTAACTTGCCAACCGTGCGGCACGGCCAGGAGACGGTTCGTGCACGCCGACCGTTCATCGTGCTTCCTCATCGCGTGCCACCATCTGCGGCCTGCACCAGGTCACGGATCGTCACGACGCCAAGGTTAACGGAGGGACGGCCAGTTGCCATCCCCCTACCTGGTGACAACGGCTCGCCCATCACTTAGCCTGACATAGAAGGACATGCTTTGGGCTCGAACGGGGAAGGGAGACCCAGTGGATCCTGCGGCTCAGCCCGTCACAACTGGACAGATCCCGGATCTGCGGAACATCCCGCTGAGCCAGCTTCGCAGACAGGTTGCGGATGGCGAGCCCGTTGTGGCCGGCGTAGTGTCGCGGAATACGGATGATCAGGAAGATCCATCGCGCGTGCGGGTTATGGCGTTCAATTCCTCACTATGAGACGACTGCATGCCGGGGTCTGTTAGCCAGTATGTCCTCAAGGTATCAAGCCGATGTGATCTTTCTTGCGATCATTGCTATGTCTACGAGCATGCCGATCAGAGCTGGCGGGGTAGGCCCAAAGTCCTGGACGGGGCAGCGGCCCGGCAGGCCGCCACGCGGATAGCCGAGCACGCCAAGGCTCATCGGCTTGATGAAGTGCACGTGGTGCTGCACGGCGGCGAGCCGCTGCTGCTGGGTCCCAGCGCGCTAGGGGGAATCCTGCGCACGCTGCGAACGCTGATTGAGCCGGTCACGCGGCTGGACTTGCGGATTCACACTAACGGCGTCCTTCTCGACGAAACGCTGTGTGAGCTGTTCGCCGACTATGCCGTCCAGGTCGGCGTGTCGCTGGACGGCGACCGGACCGCGAACGACCTGCATCGCAGGTATTCCGATGGGCGCAGCAGTCACGGACAGGTGCTGCGGGCGCTGGCCCTGCTCAGGAAGCCCGAGTACCGGCAGCTGTACGCGGGCATCTTGTGCACGATCGATCTGGAAAACGATCCGATCGCGGTCTACGAGGCGTTGCTGGCCGAAGCTCCGCCACGCATAGATCTGCTGCTGCCCCACGCGACATGGGACGCGCCTCCGCCCCGGCCGCCGGGCCGGACCGCGCCTTACGCGGACTGGCTCGGGCACATTCATGACCGGTGGGTCGCAGACGGGCGGCCGGTGCCTATCCGGCTGTTCGACTCGGTGCTGGCGGCCTGGGAAGGGCGCCGCAGCGGGACCGAGGCGGCGGGCCTCGATCCGGTCGATCTCCTGGTCATCGAGACCGATGGCGCCTGGGAACAGGCGGACTCGCTGAAAACGGCGTTCGATGGCGCGCCGGCGACGGGCCTTAACATCTGGGCCCACTCAGTTGATGAGGCCGCGGCGCATCCAGGCGTGGCCACTCGCCGCGGCGGCCTCGCTGGCCTGTGCCAGGCCTGTCGCAACTGCCCGGTCGTTCGGGCCTGCGGAGGCGGCTTGTACGCCCATCGCTACAGATCAGATAACGGTTTCGATAATCCCTCGGTTTATTGTGACGATCTCAAGGCCCTGATTCCGCGGATAACGACGACAAAGGCCGCGCCCGCACTGCCGGGGCACGAGAGGCGCCCCGCGAATGGCCATGCCCTGCCGGACTCGGCCTTCGATCTGCTGGCGGCCGGGCCTGGCGATGGCTCGGCGATGGCGTCGCTGGCTGACGCCCACTCGTCGGTTAACCGCGCGCTGGTCGCGGCGGTGGCGTCCCGCCTGGACGGCGTCGGCGGCGAACTGCGGCTGGCGGCGGAGGAGGGCTGGCAGCTTCTTTCCTGGCTGGACACCGAGCACCCCAGCGCGGTGCACGAGGTCTTGACGTATCCCTACGTTCAGGCGTGGGCGAGGCAGTGCTTGCGCTCAGCGAAGGGCGAGGCTTTCGATCTGGACTGCGCACACCTGGCCGGGCTGGCCGCCGCGGCAGCATTGCGGGCCGGAGTCGAGGCCGCGCTTATCGTGCCGGTCCGCGCCAGAGCGATCTACCTGCCGACGGTCGGCGCCCTCGCCGTGGACGCCGACGCCGGCCGCACGTCCCCGGTTCGTATCTCCCCCCGGGGGCTGAGCTGCAGGCACGCTACGGGCGCGTGGCAGACCGTTCGCGGTGTCACCGCCGGAACAATGTCGTTGACCGTGGACGACATCGACCCCTTCCGCGATTGCCAGGCGTGGGTGCCGGCGGGCCGGCTGTCGCATGCGGATTGGAAGGCCTGGCGCGAAGCTCTTCCGGCGGCCGCTCGGAAGCTCGCGGCCGAAGTACCGGCTTATGCCAGCGTGATCGCTGCGGGGCTGCGCTCGGTGGTGCCCATGCGCGCCGGACCACCGGGGCAGCGCCAGAGCTGCACCGCCCGCCATGCTTTCGGGGCCCTGGCGCTCACTCTCCCCCGCGACGTTGACACGCTGAGCGTCCTGCTCGTCCACGAGATGCAGCATGTCAAGCTGACGGCCCTCTGTGACATGTTTGACCTGTTCGACAAGACGGACTCCAGGCTGTTCCCGGTATCCTGGCGAGCCGATCCAAGGCCGTTCGAGGGCCTGCTGCACGGCACGTACGCCCATCTGGCCATCGCCGCGTTGTGGCGGTCCCGGGCCAGGAAAGCGCGGGGCGAAGAAGCTCGTCGCCATTTCCTCATGTACCGGTCCTGGGTCGAGCAAGCGATCAACGTCCTGCAGAACGCGGGCACCCTAACGCTCGGCGGTCAACGTTTCGTCAACGGCATGCGCTCGACGGTCGAGGCGTGGGCCGATGACCGCTGAGCGGGCGACACGGCCACGTGAGCGCGGATCGGCCTGGGATAGTTTATCTCATGATCTGCCACACCAGTACCTCTATCCGCACGGTTCACCCATACCATGGGGCCAGCACCGGTGGGGTGGAAGGAAGGGTGCGCGGTGGACGACGATGATGACTATGGCTCGCCGTTTTTCTTGAGCTATGCTCATGTCACCGACGGTTCGGCCGGAGCGGGCGAGGCGCTCGATCCGGACGGGTTGTTCAGCAAATTCTTTCATGATCTGGCAGGGAACGTGGTTCACTTGATTCGGCCGCGAGCCGACGTGCCAGCCGGATTCATGGATCGGGGAATGCGAGGCGGCATGGATTGGACCGACGAATTACTACATGCCGTCGGCACATGTCAGATCCTCGTCGCTCTGCTGTCTGCCCCGTACCTGGAAAGCGAATGGTGCCGGATGGAATGGCATGCGTTCTCGCTGCGAGAGGTGCGAAGGGTGGTGGGCGCCAAGGCATCGCCCCGCCAGGGCTGCATTATCCCGGTGATTTGGGCGCCGTTCCATTCTGCGCTGCCTGAGCATATCCGGCTGACGCAGATCTTTTCGCCGTCACTTGAGCCCGAACCACGAGCACCGCGTCACTACAGGGATAATGGCGTCATCGGCCTGATGAGGATGCGCCGCCTGAGTGAGTGTTACGAGATAGTCGCGTGGCAGCTCGCCATGCATATCGCCCACGTTTATCATAGCCAGCGGACAGAACACCGTAAATTTGAGATCGAGGAACTGCGCAGCGTAGTTCGGGGTGATTGCCGTGGCAGTTAAGAAGAGTGCGGCAGAGTGGCCGCCCGGCGACCGTTCCTACTTCTTTCTTAGTTATGCTCATTCTCCCACGTTAGCTGAAACTGCCGATGCTCATCCCGACCCCCTGGTCAGCAAATTTTTCGGTGATCTGCTGGTCGCCGTGCGAAGGCACGCCTCCACTCCGCCCCGGCTGATTCAGGGGTTCTTTGATCAGCAACTACCGCCCGGCTCGGACTACAAGGAGTTTCTCAGCCGCGCGTTGGGCACGGCTCAGGTCTTCGTTCCGCTCTATTCGGCCGTGTACCTCGCTAAATCGCTGCCTGGGCGCGAGTGGGCGTGCTTCCGCAGGCGCGTGGAACTGGCCGGCCAGCAGAATGCGTTGCTGCGGTTCGTGCCCGTCCTGTGGGCCCCGCTGTATGAGCCCCAAGATCCGCCCGGGTTCCGGGAGGCACTGCAACTGGGCGCCGACGAGCCGGTTTATGCTGAGAACGGCCTGCGAGCAATGCTGAAGATCAGATCGTATCGCGACTCCTACCGGTCCGTGGTTGACCGGGTGGCGAAACGGGTTGTCGTAATCGCGGAAGAAGCCCCGATGCAGCCGTCGAAGGTTCCGGATATCGATGCGATGAAAAGCGCCTTTACCCAGCCGCCGCTCGCAGTCTTCGCCGTCGAAACGGCCGTGCCTACCGCGCCTGACGCGGCCACGCTCCGCGTTCGGTGTAACCACGACCAGAGCGGCGCCGACTGGCGTCCCTTCCCGCAGCAGGATCGGTCGCTGATCGATTATGCCGTCCAGGTGGCCGAGCGGTTCGACTTCCAGGCCAGGGCCGACGAGATCAAGACGGTCAGCGAGCCGGATACCCGCAGGCCGGGGATCATCTTGATCGATCCCTGGTTCATTGCCGACGACGTCGGCCGCTCCGCGCTCGAGTCCGCCGTCCACCGGCTACCCCGGTGGGTGCTGCCGCTGCTGATCCTGGAGCATCCCGATGACCCTCGCACACGAGATCTCGCCGGTCAGGTGAGGGGTATCCTCGCCGCCACCGGCGCGTTGCCCACGGAGTCGTCGCGCCGGGCCGCCCAGGGCGTCAGCTCGCTCGATGAGTTCCTGTCCGTGGTTCCCAGGCTGGTGACCGAGGCCGAACGGCAATACCTTCAGTATCGCAGCGGACGCTATCGCACGGCCCGGGAACCATCGGAACCGGCCGTTACCAGACGGCCCAGCCTGCGCCATCCAACGCGGCCGCCTGATGCCGCTCCAACCCGCGATAGAGACGCTTGACCATCAGATTCGTTGGGGGGTATGCCAGATGTCTAATGGGCGACCAAGCCAGGGAGAGGGCAAGATTGTCACGTTCTACTCCTTCAAAGGGGGGACCGGGCGAACGATGGCGCTCGCGAACGTGGCGTGGATTCTCGCGGCCAACGGCATGCGGGTGCTGATCGCGGACTGGGATCTCGAGTCGCCGGGCCTGCATCGGTTCTTTGAGCCACTCCTGGATCCCAAGGTCAGCGAAAGGCCGGGCATCGTTGATTTCATTCGCAGATATGAGTGGGCAGCCGTAGAAGCAGGCATCCATCCCGACGATCTCGAAGGCGGAAGCGAAGAGTCGAGGAGAGAAGCTGTCAAAGCGGTCACCGCTCTGGTCGATGACCACATCGGTCGGGTAACAGACTACGCGATCCCGCTCAACTGGCAGTTCCCCGACGAGGGTGCCCTGCATTTCCTGTCATCCGGGAAGCAGAAAAATGGCGACTACCAGATGACTCTGAGCGCGCTGAACTGGGATAACTTCTACAACAGCCTGTACGGCGGCCAGTTCTTCGACGCTCTGCGCGTACTCATGAAGCGAAACTACGATTATGTTCTGATCGACAGCCGTACCGGCCTCAGCGACGTCGCTGACATATGCACCGTGCACCTGCCCGACGTGGTGGTCGACTGCTTTACCCTGGCCACTCAGGGAATAGAGGGCGCCGCGGACGTGGCCAGGATGATACAGGACCACACACTTCGTGACATCACGCTGCTGCCCGTGCCTATGCGCATCGACCATGCGCAGAGGGAGAAGGTAGAAGCGGGCCTGGCGCTCGCGGCACGCAGGTTCGCGGAACTGCCCGATGGCCTGACTGAGGAGCACTGGCGCCAGCACTGGACCGAGGTGGAGGTCCCGTACCGGCCGTCGTATGCGTATGAGGAGACGCTCGCAGCCTTCGCTGATCGGCCCGGGACCCAGTCCGGGCTGCTCCCGCACTACGAGCGGATCACCGCCCAGATCACCGCAGGTGCGGTCACCACACTGCCGCCGCGGGAAGAATGGCTACGGCTGCGCACGCGGCTGCTGTTCTCCCGCACGCAGTCGTCGAACGCGCTCCGGGTGGTTCTCGACTTTAGTCCGGCGGACCAGTTGTGGGCCGAGTGGATCGCGGCCGTGCTGGCCAGTGCCGAGATCGCGGTTCAGTTCGTCGGCGAGGAGCCCGCTGGTCCCGAAGACGCCGACGTAGCTACCGAGACCGTCGCGATCGGGACGGACGCCTACATCGCGCGGATGCCCGATTCCCATTCCGGCGGGCTTCCTGACCGGCTGATTTGCGTGACCGACACGCGCCTGCCGGCCCAGCTCGCAGACGTGCCCGTCACGTTCCTCACCGGGCTCACCGAGCCCGACGCGAAGGAAAGGCTGATCGACTGGCTTGGCGGACGTCGGCCGGCGGATCTGGAGTCGGGGACCGGTGCGCTGCGCTATCCCGGCGGGGACCGCCCGCAGATCGTGAACATCCCAGGTCGCAACGTCAACTTCACTGGCCGGGACCAGGACCTCAGGCACCTGCGCGAAGCAATGCGATCGAATGGCGCGGCGGACATGCCTCCCATGACGATCCAAGGCCGGGACGGAGTAGGCAAGACCCAGGTGGCGCTGGAGTACGCGCACCGCCTCAAGTCAGATTACGACATCGTCTGGTGGATGAACTGCGGTCAGGCGCAGTATGTCGACGCCTCGCTGGCCGACCTCGGCCAGGCGATGCGGGAGACCTTCAAGGCGAGCGTGTCCGAGGAGGGCGGCGTGGCCGAGGTCGCCCGGCAGGTACTGAGGCTGCTGAGCGAAGGGCGGGCAGATCAGCGCTGGCTCCTCATCTACGACAACGCCGAAGACATCGGCGAGATAAAAAGCCTTCTGCCGGCCGGCCGCGGCCACGTCCTCATAACGTCGCGTAACGAAGGCTGGAAGAACCTCGGAAAGTCGCGGGTAATCGGCGTCTTCAGGCGCGAGGAAAGCATTAGTCATCTGCGTCGGCGGATGCCCGCCATTGCCGACAAAGAAGCCGGCCGCCTCGCCGGGGTGCTTGGCGACATGCCGCTGGCCGTGGCCGCCGCGGGAGCGTTGCTGGCCAGCACAGGTGGCTCCGTCCCCGGGTACCTGCAGGAGCTGGAGCAACGACCGGACCGCGTGCTTCCCGAGGGACACCCGCTTCGTGGATACCCGGCCGAGGTCGCGAAAGCCTTTGACCTGTCCCTCGATCTGCTGCGGACGAGGTCCGCCGCCGCCGCCCGATTGCTCGAGATCTGCTCGGCCATGGCGCCGGACATCAGCCTGAGCTTGATCAACACTCAGGCCATGGCGGACACGCTGCGGGATCTCGATCCCGCTATCTCAGAGCGGGCGATGATAGCCATGCTTATCCGGCAGATCGACGTGCTCGCCCTGATCAAACTCGATAACAACGCGCGCCAGATCCAGGTTCACCGGGTGGTCCAGGCCGCGGTCAATGGGCGCATGTCGGAAGAGGAAAAGGCTGCGGCGCGCCGTCAGGTCCACCAGCTCGTGGTCGCGGCACGCCCGGAAGGCGACGTAGATGACCCGCAAACCTGGCCGCGCTACCGGCTGATCTGGCCGCACCTCACCCCTTCGGGGGCCATGCGGTCAACCGACAATACGGTCCGTGACCTGCTGATCGAGCGCGTGCGATATCTCTGGCGGCGCGACGACCTGGAGCGCGGCAGCCGGCGAGGTAAGGAGATCGAGGACGCCTGGACGGGCATGCTGGACCAGACGCTGGATCCGGAGATATCCGGGTCACTGCGGCAGCAATTGTTCCGGCTCCAGTTCAACCTGGCCAACATCCTGCGCGATCTGGCGCTGTTCCAGGAAGCCCGGGCCGTCGACGAGGCGGTCCTGGAGGGCCAAACAGCACTCCTCGGCCCGGAGCATCCGTATACTCTGGCGACCCGCAGCAGCCTGGCCGCCGACCTGAGGGCCATCGGTGACTACAAGGCGGCTATCAAGCTAGACCTCGAGACCTATGACTCCTGGAACAAGCGCTACGGCGAGGAGTACCCGGGAACGCTGTCGGCTGCGCACAACCTGGCCCTGTCTTACCTGCTGACCGGGGACTTCCGGAGCGCGCTCTCCCGGGATCGGCTGACTCTCGAGCGGCGGACGTCGGTGCAGGGGGCCAAGCATCCGAGGACACTCAACTCCGGCGCCTCGGTCGCACGCGACCTGCTGGAAGCCGGCCGCTACGCCGAGGCGGTCAGCCGGATGGAGGCCGTCTGGAACCAATCCCACGATGTGCTCGGCGAGGACGACCGGAACACGTTGAACGCACAGCTCTTGCTTGGCGTGGCACAGCGCTGCGCCGGGCATCCCGAACGGGCGGTCCGCACCATCGAGGCCGCCATGACCGGCCTGACCCGCGGTTTCGGCCGGGACAGCAGCGACGCCCTGGCGTCCCGCCTCAGCCAGGCGCTGAACCAGCTGGCGCTGCAGCAGCACGTGGAAGCCCGCACGGCGGCGGAGGACGTCCTAGCCGTCTACGAACAGCGCGTGGGCCAAGACCATCCGCACTCCCTCATATGCAGGCTGAACATTGCCACCGCCCTGTGTCTTGAAGGAGAGTACCCGGCCGCGGAGACCGAGGCCCGGACGGCCGCCGACGGCCTGCAGGCCCGGCTTGGCGAGTCTCATCCGTACGCGCTGGCGGCGAACATGGTCCTGGCCAGCGTGCTGGCCAGCCGAGATGACCTCCCCCAGGCCGAGGAATTCGAGAGAACGGTCACACAGAAGCGAGAGAACGTCCTTGGGCCCCGGCACCCAGACACTCTGCGCTGCCGGGCGAACCTGCTGCTGACCAAGCATGCCCTGGGAGACGAAGTGGCATCGGGCGAGCGTCAGGAGGTCATATCGGAACTGACCGCCCTGATCGGGTCTGAGCACCCGGACATCACCACGGCCATGAAGGGCGACCGGCTGCTCTGTGTGATCGACCCGCTGCCGTTCTGACTAGCGCGCGACGCCAGTAGTCATATTCCCGTCCATCAATTCCGTCTATTTATTCATCATATCGCTGTTAATTGCCCATCGCTCGTGATCTCTCCACAGACCGTCAATGCACACGAAGCCTGGGGAATAACCCTCTCGACGGAAACCAACTCTTCGGGCGAACCTCAAGGAGGCTTCATTAGCAGGCTGAATATCGGCTTCCAGCCGATGAAGGCCCAGATCCTCGAAAGCGAAGCGAAAGATCAACTCGAATCCCTCGGACATATACCCTTGACTTGCGTTAGGCAAGAATGCATTGTATCCAACAGTAGCTCGCTGGTACGGACCACGTATGATATCGCTAATGCTGACGCTGCCCGCAATTTCTCCGGACCGCTGAATGCAGACCAGCAACCCTTCTGCGATCTTTCCATCAAAACGCCGGAGATATTCATCAAATCTAGCCGGCGTATTAGGCAGGTGAACCCAGGGGTGAAGAAAGTCGGCGCTTAGCTTAACTAATTCAACAAACTCATCCCGGTCCTCGACGCTCAGTCGGCGAAGTATGACGCGCGAGTTCTTATACAGGCTGTCGCTTCCGTGTTCAACTGCCATGCGAGTAGCGTACACCATCAAAACTGTTATTCCCAGCCCCAGGCCCGATGTGCCTAAGCGTTAATGGAGTCTATAACTACAACTCGCACCAAGCTGAGCAGTTCCAGCCGAGTATATAGCGCGTCGATCGAAAATCAGACGGGCTGGTCTATCAGGAAGTTCGCACCGCCCGCCACTACGAGACCGTCGAGATCCAGGTCGGCCCCCAATGCATCACCGCCGCCGACCCGTGCCCGACGAACTATGTCATGCCATCGAAACGATGACCCGAGCCCGCTAACAATGCGTACTCATTTTGACCCAACTCGGTCTGCGTCCGGACGTAGCAGCCATGACGGGCAGCCGACTGCCATGTATGATCGATCCGCTGCCGTTCTGACTAGCGCGCGACGCCGACCTCTGCCGATACCGGGCCTGGGCCGGCTCCCGCCAGGCTCAGCGGGCGGGTGCCGGTGCCGCCACCCGCGGCCGACCGTTCGGCCCGAGGTTCGTTGTTGACCTGTTTCACAACCCAGGTAAGGATCCGGGGCAGGTTCTCGACCGCGCCGAAATGAGCGACCCCCGTCTCCACATCAGGATCCGCGGTCGGGATTCTCTTCGCCAGCCAGTACGTGTGATCCTTCGGCGAGAAGACATCGTCGCTACCGTGCCACAGCTTTACCGGCGCAGTTATGTCGGATAGTTTGAATCCCCATGGACGACTCAGGGCGATTACGTCATCTATCCACCCGTGTGCCGACTCGCGCAGCGCTTCCGCGTGAGTCTTGGCGATGATGCGCCGCAGCCCGATGTCCCCGATCACGTTCTTATCGTGGCCCACCAGTTCCGGCCATAGCTCCTTTAGCAGGCTTTCCGAGTCGCCGCGCACGTGCACGGCCCGCTCGCCGAGAGTGGCCTCCAAGGCGCTCAAATCTTCTGCGGCATACTCATAGGCCTCGACATTTGACTTAGCCATGCCGGCGCGCCAGTCCAGGCCCTCGGCTTTGTAAGGCGCAAGGCTGCCTAGCGCAGCGGCACATATCACTCGGTCCTTCAGGAGGGCGGCACACGCCAGGGCGTGCGGTGCGCCGCCCGACCTGCCGACGACGCTGAACCGGTCTATTCCGAAGTGGTTGGCGATCGCCTCAACGTCAACAACGGCGTCCGAGACCCTGCGGGCGCGGAACCGGCTCGAGCCCGGATAGCCGGGCCGGTCGTAACAGATCAGGCGGATGCCGAGCCGGTAGAGGACGATACCGCGCGGGTTGGGGCCGTGGCGGCTGCCTGGCGTGCCGTGCAGCAGGAATACCGGCTGTCCCTCCGGGGCGCCATGGGTCTCGACCGACAGAGTGCGCCCACCCGGAGCCTCGACCACCTGCGTCACGGCAGCCTCCCCTGTACCCGCCCGGCTCTGGCCGGGCTGTCTCGGTGCCGCGCCAGCCGACCACTGTGCAAATTAGACATTTGGAGTAACGATACCCTTGCTGTCTCGACGTGACGAGTATGAAGGGGCAAAATCTTGGTCAGCTGGATACGCGTATCGCCAGCCAGGGCTTGGAGATTTCCCCGAGCTAATCCCTTGGGTGGGCTCCGAGCTGGCAGGCCGGACACGCCCGTCCCGCTAAGTGAATAGACGTCCATCGGGCACAGTTGGTTCACCTGGCTGGGCCGTAAGCCCCAAGCCCGGGATATCGGACAGGAATTCGATAATAACATCAGGGTACCCACATGCTCGAATATAGATAGCTGTCAGCCGACGACGGGGATCGTGTCGGCGGCGGTGATGGGCCGGCCCAGGGCACGGTAGCGCCAGCCGGCGGCGCGCCAGCGGTCAGCGTCCAGGACGTTGCGGCCGTCAATGATGTTGCGCTGGGTCACAGCCTCGCCGAGCACTCCGGGGTCCGCGTGCGCGAACTCGGGCCACTCGGTGAGCAGGAGCAGCAGGTCGGCGCCGGCGGCGGCGTCGAGCATCGAGCTGGCGTACTCCAGCTCCGGGTGGACCAGCCGGGCCCGGTCCATGGCGGCCGGGTCGTAGACCGTGACCCGCGCCCCGAGGCCGTGCACGGTGCCGGCCACGTCCAGGGCCGGAGAGTCCCTGATGTCGTCCGAGTGTGGCTTGAACGAGCAGCCGAGCACCACCACCGCGCGGCCCTCCAGCGAACCGCCGGCGAGCTCGAGCGCCAGGTCGACCATGCGGGCCCGCCGCCGCAGGTTGATGGCGTCGACTTCGCTGAGCAGGGCGCTCACCGAGCCGACGCCCAGCTCGCTGGCGGTCGACCCGAACGCCCGGATGTCCTTGGGCAGGCAGCCTCCGCCGAACCCGAGGCCAGGGGCCAGGAAGCGCCCCCCGATCCGCTCATCCAGGGCCAGGGCCCGCGCGAGCGGCACGACGTCGGCCCCGGCGGCCTCGCACATCTCGGCCATGGCGTTGATGAACGAGATCTTGGTGGCCAGGAACGCGTTGGCCCCGGCCTTGACCAGCTGCGCCGTGGCCAGGTCCATGACCAGGAACGGCACGCCGTCCGCCAGCGGCCCCGCGTAGACCTCCCGCAGGATCTGCTCGGCGCGCGGCGACGTCACCCCGGCCACGATCCGGTCCGGCCGCATGGTGTCGGCCACGGCATGGCCCTCGCGCAGGAACTCGGGGTTCCATGCCACCTCGGCGGCGGCGCCGGCCGGGGCGAACCGGGCCAGGTGCTCCGCGAGTGCCTCGGCGGTGCCGACCGGAACCGTTGACTTGCCGACGACCAGGCAGGGCCGGGTCAGCCGCGGCGCCAGCGCGTCCGCGCACGCCCAGAGGTGCGACAGGTCGGCGGCCGAGGAATCCGCCCGCTGCGGCGTGCCGACGCAGAGGAAATGCACGTCCCCGAACTCCGCGGCCTCCGCGTAGCTGGTGGTGAAGCGCAGCCGGCCCGAGCGCAGGCCGCTG
>Ga0070699_100002857_pt1 | contig 15399 bp, 15 predicted proteins | sample KBSK1503metaG_FD_65473 | JGI IMG/M metagenome (GOLD analysis project Ga0070699, IMG submission 65473) | Corn, switchgrass and miscanthus rhizosphere microbial communities from Kellogg Biological Station, Michigan, USA - KBS K1-50-3 metaG | ecosystem: Host-associated > Plants > Roots >...
CTGGTCGGTCCAGGCGAAGACGATGAAGTGGTCGGCGACGTCGGCGAGGCTGATCCACACCTTCTCGCCGTTGAGGACGTAGCGGTCGCCCTTGCGCACGGCGGTCGACTGGATGCCGACCGCATCGCTCCCGGCGTTGGGCTCGGTGAGGCCGTAGGTGGCGATCTTCTCTCCGCGCGCCTGGGGGGCGAGGTACTTCTTCTTCTGGTCCTCGCTGCCCCAGCACCACAGCGTCATGCAGTTGAGGCCGACGTGCACGGACATGATCACGCGCAGGTGGGTGTCGACGTACTCGAGCTCCTCGCACACGATGCCGAGACTCAGGTAGTCCATCCCCGCCCCGCCCCACTCCTCGGGGAGGCAGATGCCGAGCAGCTGCAGGTCGGCCATTCCCCTGAGGAAGCCCCGCTCGAAGCGGTGCTCGCGGTCGAGGTCGTGGATCTTGGGGGCCACCTCGCGGCCCGCCCAGTCGCGGACCGTCTGCTCGACCGCGCGGTGTTCCTCGGACAGCTCGAATGAGATCATTCTTGACCCCCCACCCTGTCCCTCCCCGCTTTCATTGCTCGTTACCTTCCTCCGCGTCCGCGGGCAGCGGCGCGGGCCGGGCCAGCAGCTCGCGCGCCTGCGCCTCCTTGCCCTCCGGCACCAGGACGCGCACGACGGCGAAGGAGCGGACGCTCGGCAGCGGCTCCTGCCGGAACGTCTGGTCCACCACTTTGGCGTCGATCCCCGCCTCACGAAGGCGCAACGCGATCAGCTCTCCTTCGTAGGGCTGGCCCGTCTCCGCCACCTGCGTCCAGCCGTCGGAGCGCCACGGCGCCATCAGCGGTCCTTCCAGACCGGCTTGCGCTTCTCCATGATCGCCTTCAGGCCTTCCTCGGCATCCTCGGTGGACATGAGGTGGTTGAGGTAGATGTCCTCGGCGTTGCGGATCGCGTCGGCCAGCGGCTGATCCAGGCCGGCGGCGACCGCCCGCCGGGTGAGCTGCAGGATGGGGGCGCTGCCCTCCTGGTAACGCTGGACGACGGCCGCGGCCTCGGCCTCGAGCTTCTCGTCGGGGACCGCGCGGCTGACGAGGCCGATGCGCTCGGCCTCCGCCGCCGTGATCGTGACGCCTCCGAGGATCATCTCGAAGGCGCGCTTTCGCCCGACGAGCCGCGGCAGGAGCGCGGCCGCCATCGGGTTGAACACGCCGCCCTTGATCTCCGGGTGGCCGAACTTCGCGCTCGCGCCGGCCAGGACCATGTCGCAGGCGGCGGCCAGGATGCTCCCCGCACCCAGCGCGGGTCCGGCGACCACGGCGACGACGGGTCGGTCCAGCTTGGCCAGGTTCTCGAACAGCTTCTTGAACGACTCCATCATCAGGTAGGCGCGGTCCCCGAGGTGGTCGCCCAGCTCGAAGCCGGCGGAGAAGTACTTGCCCGCGGCGGCCAGCACGACGAGCTTCACGTCGCGCTGGTTGTCCAGGGATTCCAGCGCGGCGTTGAGCTCGTCCATGAGGTCGATCGACAACACGTTGGCGGGCGGTCGGTTCAGGGTGATGCGCACGACCCCCTTGCCACCGGCGACCTGCAGGAATCGCGCCGTGGTGGGGCGCGGGGCGTAGCTGTCGAGGTCCTGCGTGTTCTCCGCGTCGTCGGCCATCTTCGCCTCTTCCTCGCTCGCGCGGAGTGAATCCGCGCTCGCCCATCAAGCTGGGGGGACTCTCCGGTCCCCCCAGACCCCCCCGACTTCAGGCGTGGCCGCCGTCGTCTCCGGCCGTGGATGCTCGTCGGAGCGCACTTCTTCTTCGCCCTTCTTCGTCGGCACGCGAACCCCGAGCTGGGCGGGAGTGAGGGCGGAGAGCGCGCCACCGAAGCGTCCGATCGGTGTCCCCACGGCGCCGGCCACGAGGACGTCCCGCATGCACCCCCTGTCGCGCCCGCCCCCGCAGAGGGGCTCGCGATGATAGCACGGCCGGCGGTCTATCCCCCGGACGCGGAGACCTTTCGGACGCGTACCGGCGCGCCCCGGGCCGCGCCCAGCTGCCGCGCCGCGCTGCCCCGGTTCACCGACACCTCGAGGCGCCCGCTGCTGCCGGCAACGGCGCACGCCTCGCCTTCGCACACGTCCGAATAGGTCCGCACGAGCGGCAGCACCATCCCTTCCACGACCACCACCAGCTCGGTGGGGTCGCCCTCCACCGTGGCCAGCGCTCCCTCCAGGTCCTCCTGCGTGAAGTTCGTTATGAGGTTGCCGAAGCGGTCGACGTGGAGCACCGCGGCCTCCCACTCGCCCGGCCCGACCTGCCGCGGCCGCTCCAGGGCGAGCCGCACCGGATCGGAGAGCGGCGGGCCCACTTCGGCGAGGTCCATCCCCGCCGCCAGCCGGCCCGCCACCGGTCCGAAGACGTCCCGTGCGTGGAACGTCGCGGAGACGCGCGCCCGGAACAGCCCCTGGTTCGTGATCTCGTGGATGCGCGCGGAGGGCTGCTCGGCGAGCACGAAGGTGAAGATGCCGTTGTCCGGCCCCACGAAACGCTGGCCGCCGGCCTCGAGAGCGAGCGCGCGCCGGGCCGAGCCCACGCCGGGGTCGACGACGGCCAGGAACGTCGTGCCGGCCGGGAACGCGCTCCGGGCGGCCGCGAGAGAGAAGGCGGCCGCCATCACGTCGTGCGGCGGCAGGTCGTGGGTGAGGTCCACCACCGCCGCCTCGCGACAGGCCGCGAGCACGGCGCCGCGCACGGCGCCCACGTAATGGTCCTGGCTGCCGAAGTCGGTGAGCAGCGCGACGATGGGCCGCATGTCGTTCCGGAGGATCTTACGACGAGACCGCCCGGCCCCACACTCAGGCGGCCGGCCCGGAATCTCGCCGCCGTGCGCGGTGAGCGAGGTACAATCCGGCCGTGAGCCGCATCTACCTCGATCACAACGCCACCACTCCCCTCGATCCCCGGGTGCTCGAGGCGATGCTGCCGATCCTCCGGGACGGCTTCGGCAACCCGTCCAGCCTGCACTGGTTCGGCCAGCAGGCGCGGGCGGCGGTGGACACGGCGCGCGAGCGGGTGGCCGCCCTCGTCGGCGCCTCTCCGGGTGAGATCGTCTTCACGGGCAGCGGCACCGAGGCGGACAACACGGCGCTGCGGGGCGCGGCCGGCGCCGCGCGCGAGCCCCGGCGCAAGGTCGTGTACTCCACGATCGAGCACCACGCCGTGATGAACACGGCCAAGGCGCTCGCCGAGGAAGGCTTCCCGGTCGAGTCCGCGCGCGCCGGCGGCGACGGGCGCGTGGACCTCGACGATCTACGGGCGAAAGTGGACGATCGCACCGCGGTCGTCGCGGTGATGCTCGCCAACAACGAGACGGGAGTGGTGGAGCCGGTGGACGAGGTGGTGCGCATCGCTCGCGAGCACGGCGCGCTCGTCCATTGCGACGCGGTGCAGGCGGCGGGCAAGATCCCCGTCGACGTCCGCACCCTCGACGTCGACACCCTGGCCTTGTCGGCCCACAAGATCTACGGGCCCAAGGGCGTGGGCGCGCTCTACGTCAAGCGCGGGACCCGGCTGAAGGCATTCGTGCGAGGAGGATCGCAGGAGCGCAACCGGCGGGCGGGGACGGAGAACGTGGCCGGCATCGTCGGCCTCGGGCGCGCGGCGGAGCTGGCGCGGGAGGACATGGGCGCCGAGTCCGCCCGCTTGTCCGGACTGCGCGACCGCCTGGAGGCGCAGCTGCTCGCGATCCCCGGGGCACAGCGCAACGGCGAGGCGCCGCGGGTTCCCAATACCGCCAACGTGTCGTTCGCGGGCGCGGAGGCCGAGAGCCTCGTCATGGCCCTCGACCTGGCCGGGGTCGCGGTTTCGACGGGGGCGGCCTGCGCGGCGGGGGCGGTGGAACCCTCCCATGTCTTGCGGGCCATGGGCCTGCCCCTGGAGCGCGTGCAGGCGTCGCTGCGCTTCTCGCTGGGCCGGGGGACGACCGCCGATCACGTCGACCGGGCCGTGAAGCTGGTGGCCGACGCCGTGGAGAAGCAGCGCCGACTGAGCCGCGGAGTTCGGCAATTCGGGGGGGTACGGACCTAACGAAAGCACCCCCCCGCGCGCATTCGCGCTCCCCCACGTCGCTCGCGCCGAAGTGAATCCGGCGCTCGCTGCTTGTCAGTCTGTTAGCGGCCGACCTGTTCCTCGGCGTGGTACGAGGAGCGCACGAGCGGCCCCGACTCGACGTGCCGGTAGCCGAGCCCGACGGCGTAGCGCTTGATCTCGGCAAACTCCGCCGGCTCGTAGTAGCGCACGATCGGCAGGTGGTCGGCGCTGGGCCGCAGGTACTGACCGACGGTCAGGATGTCGGCGCCCGCCTCGCGGATGCGGCGCACCGTCTCCCGCACCTCCTCCGGCTCCTCGCCGAGGCCCACCATGATGCCGCTCTTGGTGAGGAGGCCGGCCGCCTTCGCGCGGTGGAGCAGCTCCAGCGAGCGCTCGAAGCGGGCGCCGGGGCGCACCTGGCGGTACAGCCGCGGCACCGTCTCCGTGTTGTGGTTGAGCACGTCGGGCGCAGCGTCGATCACGATCTGCAGCGCGGCCGCATCGCCCTTGAAATCCGGAATCAGCACCTCGACCGTGCAGCCGCGAACGCGCTCGCGGATCTGCCGGATGCACGCGGCGAAGACGCCCGCGCCTCCGTCACGCTGATCGTCGCGGTTGACCGAGGTGATGACGGCGTGGCGCAGGCCCATCCGGGCCGCCGCCTCCGCGACCCGCGCGGCCTCCCGGGGGTCGGGGGGCAGGCGGGGCATGCCGGTCTTCACCGCGCAGAAGCCGCAGGCCCGCGTGCAGACGTCGCCGAGGATCATGAAGGTCGCCGTGCCCCGGTTCCAGCAGTCGCCGATGTTGGGGCAGCGCGCCTCCTCGCAGACCGTGTGGAGACCGAGGTCGCGCATGACGCCCCGCAGGCGCTCGTACTCCTCGCCCATGGGGGCGCGTGCCTTGATCCATTCCGGGCGCGGGAGCACGGGAACGGCGGTCACGACTCCTCTTCCTCCTCTTCCTCCTCGTCCTCGTCATCGTCCTCGTCGTCGTCTTCGAGGTCGTCGTCCTCGTCGTCGTCCTCGTCCTCATCCTCCTCGTCGTCGTCCTCTTCCTCGTCGTCGTCTTCGAAGTCGTCGTCCTCGTCGTCCTCTTCTTCGTCGTCCTCGTCCTCGTCCTCGTCTTTCTCGTCCTCGTCGTCGGCGTCGAGGCCGGCCTCGTCGTTTACGACGTCCTCGACCTCATCCTCTTCGTCTTCTCTGCTCCAGAGAGCGTGCTGTCGGTCCACGCGGCCTCCTTTGAGTCTCCACGATAACCCATCGCGGCCATCATTTGGATTATGCTGTGCGTCGGTCGGCGACGAGAGGAGCGGTCGTATGATCATCGTTTGTCCCGCTTGCCAGTCCCGGTACAAGTTCGACGAGTCCAAGCTCGGCGAGCGGCCCAAGGCCAAGACGCGGTGCGCAAAGTGCGGGGCGACGATCGAGATCGAGAACCCGCTGCTGGCCGCGATGACGCTGCCGCCGGGAACGCGCCCGCCGGTCCCGGCCCCCACGCCCCCGGCGCCCCCTCCGGAATCGGCGCCCGGCACCGACACCGCCCGGCGCGCCATCACCTCGGTCGAGGAGCAGGCCGGCCAGACGATCACCGGCAAGGACCTGCACAAGATGGGCGTCCTGGAGCTGCCCAAGGACAAGCGCTACTCCCTCGCGGTCATTCAAGGGTCGGGGACGGGGGAGATCCACCAGATCAACAAGACCCGGACCATCATCGGCCGCACGGGAGCCGACCTGAACCTCGACGATGCCGAGGCCTCCCGCCAGCACGCGGCGGTGGAGATCCTGGGAGAGAACGCGATCCTCCGCGACCTCGGGTCGACGAACGGCACCTTCATCGAGCTCGACCGCATCCAGCAGCACGTCCTGAACAACCACATGGAGTTCCGGATCGGCAGCCACGTCCTGATGTTCATCGTTACCGAAGTGGAATGACGTTTTTCGGGGACCTCGACCCCGGCGCCTTCCGCGCCGAGGCGCACCGGCTCGTCGACTGGATCTCGCGGTACCTCGAGGGAGCCGAGCGCTATCCCGTTCTGTCGCGGGTCCGGCCCGGCGAGATCCGGCGCTCGCTGCCTCCGGCTCCCCCGCCCCGCGCCGAGCCGCTGGAGGCGATCCTGGCGGACGTGGAGCGGGTCATCGTCCCCGGCCTCACCCACTGGAACCACCCCGGATTCTTCGCGTACTTCGCGAACTCGTCTCCCGGCCCCGCCGTTCTCGCCGAAGCGCTGGCCGCGGCGTTCAACGCCAACGCCATGCTGTGGAAGACGGCGCCCGCGGCCACGGAGCTGGAGCTGGTCGTACTCGATTGGCTGCGCCAGATGCTGGGGTTGCCCGCGGGCCTGTTCGGCGTCATCCAAGACACGGCGTCGACCTCGACGCTGGTGGCACTGGCGGCGGCGCGGGAGGCCGTGCCCGGCCTCGACGTGCGCCGGCGCGGCCTGGTCGGCCAGGCGCGGCTGCGCATGTACGCCTCGGATCAGGCCCACTCGTCGGTCGAGAAGGCCGGCATCGTCCTCGGCATCGGGCAGGAGGGGTTCCGCACGATCCCCGTCGACGGGGAGTACCGCATGCAGCCCGCGGCGCTGGCCCGGGCCATCGCCGAAGACCGGACGGCGGGCTTCACGCCGTTCGCCGTCACCGCGACGGTGGGGACCACGTCCACGACCAGCATCGATCCGGTGCCGGCGATCGCCGACGTGTGCGCGCGCGAGGGGCTGTGGCTCCACGTCGACACGGCCTACGCCGGCAGCGCCGCGGTCGTGCCCGAGCTGCGCTGGGTGCTGGCCGGATGCGAGCGAGCCGACTCGCTCGTCGTGAACCCTCACAAGTGGATGTTCGTGCCCGTCGACCTGAGCGTCCTCTACACGCGACGGCCGGAGGTCGTGCGGCAGGCCTTCAGCGTCCTGCCGGAATACCTCAAGACGGCCGAGGAGGTCGCCGCTCCCAACCTGATGGATTACGGCGTGAGCCTCGGCCGCCGATTCCGCGCGCTGAAGCTGTGGATGGTGATCCGGGCCTTCGGCGTGGAGGGCATCGCGGCGCGGCTCCGCGAGCACGTGCGGCTGGCCGGCCTGTTTCGCGGCATGGTCGAGGCCGATCCCGGCTTCGAGATCGCGGCCCCTTCACCGCTCTCGGTCGTCTGCTTCCGGGCCCGCTTCCCGGGATCGAGCCCCGAGGAGGAGGACCGCCGCAACGCGGAGATGATGGAGGCGGTCAACGCGACCGGCGAAGCCTATCTCTCGCACACCAGGCTCGAGGGCCGCACCGTGCTCCGCCTCGCGGTGGGCAACCTCCGGACCGAGGAGCGCCACGTGCGCCGGGCGTGGGAGCTCATCCGGGGCGCGGCCGCGCGGCGATAGACCTTATACTTCCGAAATGCGCGTGGTGGTCGCGATGTCGGGCGGAGTGGACTCCTCTCTCGCCGCGGCGCTGCTCAAGGAGCAGGGCCACGACGTGCTCGGCGTGTCCATGCAGCTCCACGACCAGACCGAGGGCGCCGGGCCCTCCTTCGGCCGCTGCTGCGCGCTCGACGACCTGCACGACGCGCGTTCGGTGGCCGGCCGCCTCGGCATCCCCCACTACGTCCTGAACCTCGAACGCTCCTTCCACGACGGCGTCGTCTCCCCCTTCGTCCGCGACTACCTCGAGGGGCGCACGCCCATCCCCTGCGCGCGCTGCAACACCGAGGTGAAGTTCGCGAGCCTGGTGGACAGGACCCGCGCCCTCGGCGTGGAGCACGTCGCCACCGGCCACTACGCGCGAAAGCAGGTCGATCCCGCGACGGGCGGCTGGCGTCTCCTCAAGGGCCGGGACGGCCGCAAGGACCAGTCGTACTTCCTCTTCGGCCTGTCGCAGGCCCAGCTCGCCATGGCCCTCTTCCCGGTCGGGGACCTCGAGAAGTCCGACGTGCGGCGGATGGCGGCCGAGCGCGGCCTGCCCACCGCGAACAAGGCGGAGAGCCAGGAGATCTGCTTCGTGCCCGACGGCGACTACGCCGCCTTCGTCGAGCGGCAGTCCCCACCCGAGGACCGCTCCGGCCCGGTGGTCGACGCCTCCGGCCGCGTCCTGGGCGCCCACGGCGGTGTCCACCGCTTTACCGTGGGGCAGCGCCGGGGCCTGGGCCTGTCGACGCCCCGTCCTCTTTATGTACTGGCGGTGCGGCCGGAGTCCCGGACGGTGGTCGCGGGCGGAGCCGAGGAGCTGGAGGCCGCGGGCTTCACCGGCCGGGAGGTCAACTGGATCTCCGGAGCGCCCACCGCCGAGACCCTCCGGGCGCGGGTGAAGATCCGCTACCGCCACCCCGAAGCCGACGCGACCCTCCGCTGCCGGCCCGGCGGGCGGGTTGACGTTGTGTTCGATTCCCCCCAGCGCGCGGTAACCCCCGGCCAGGCCGCCGTGTTCTACGATGGCGAGGTCTGCCTGGGGGGCGCTTGGATAGACTAGACCGGCCCGCCTCGACGCCGCCCGCTTCCTCCCAGACGCCCGCGCCGTGACTCAGCCGAGGGCGACGTCGTCGGCCACGCGCACGCCGGCGAGGAGCGTCTTGTGCACGGGGCACCGGCGCGCGATCTCCGCGAGCCGGGCGACCTGGACGGCGTCGAGCGGGCCGCGCACGCGGATGCGCCGCCGGATCCGGTCGATGCGGCCCGCCTCGCCCTCGCACTCGGCGCAGTCCTGCGCGTGCACCTTGGCGTGCTCCAGCTCCACCGTCACCTCTTCCAGCGGCCATCCCTTGCGCCGGGCGTAGAGCCGAAGCGTCATCGACGTGCACGCGCCGAGGGCGGCCAGCAGCAGCGCGTAGGGGTCGAGGCCCGCGTCGGCGCCTCCCGACTCGACCGGCTCGTCGGCCATCAGCCGATGCCGTCCCTCCGCAATCTCCTGCCGCAGTCCTTCCTGTGAACGCACGACCACTTTGGCCATGTGCCCCCTTCAGCCCGCGAGCCGGGCCAGCGCGTTGCGGGCGGCCTCCTGCTGGGCCTGTTTCTTCGAGAACCCCTCGCCCTCGGCCAGCGCCTCTCCCCGCACCATGCAGCGCACGCGGAAGCGGCGGCGGTGATCCGGACCCTCCTCGGCGACCAGCTCGTACTCCGGCACCGGCTCCCCCCGCGCCTGCAGCATCTCCTGCAGGAGGCTCTTGTGATCCTCGGTGGGAAGCCCGGGCCGCTCGAGGTCCGTCGCGAACTCCGCGCTCACGAAGCGGTGGGCGGCCTCGAGGCCCCCGTCCAGGTACAGCGCGGCGATGACCGCCTCGTAGGCATCGGCCCACAGAGCCGTCTTCTTCCGGCCCCCGGACTTCTCCTCCCCGCGGCCGAGCTGAAGCAGCTCGGGCAGCCCCAGCTCCGCGGCCCGCCGCGCGAGGCTTCGCGCCGAGACGAGCTGGGCGCGCATCTTGCTCTTTCCTCCCTCGCGTCCCTCGGGATCGCGGCGGTGGAGCAGGTCCGCCATCACGAAGCCGATCACCGAGTCGCCGAGGAACTCGAGCGGCTCGTTGTGCCGTCCGCCGCCGGAGGCATCCTCGTTGGCGAGGCTGCTGTGGGTGAGCGCGCGGTCGAGCAGCGAGAGGTCCGCGAAGCGGTGGCCGAGCCGCTCCTCGAGCGCGTGGAGCGGGGCGGCCCGCGCGGCGTTCACGCCCCCTCGCGCAAGACGAGGTTCATGCAACCTTCAGTATGACCAGGGTCAGGTCGTCCTGGGGGGCGGCGCCGCCGACGAAGCGCCGGATCTCGGCCAGGATGCGCTCCTTCAGCTCCGCCACCGGCATCGCGTCGCGCGCCCCCCCGACGCTTTCCATCAGCTCGCGCAGGCGCGACTCCCCGAACAGCTCGGACTGCTCGTTCATCGCCTCGGTCAGGCCGTCGGTGAAGAAGAGGAACACGTCTCCGACGCGCAGCGGCAGCACGGCCTCCTCCAGGATCTCCTCGAAACGGGCGCCGGGGTCCAGGCCGAGGCCGAGCCCGGCGGGCGCGAGCATGCGCGTCCGGCCGGTCGCCCCTTCCAGGTGGAGGATCGGGTTGTGCCCCGCGCGCGCGTAGCGCATGGTGCGCTCGGCGGTGTCCACGACGGCGTAGGTCATGGTGACGAACGAGCGCCGGTCCATGTTCGCGGCCAGGATCCGGTTGGCCTCGACGAGCAGCCGGGCGGGCGAGTCGTAGATGCGCGAGAGCGACAGCACGAGCCCCTTCAGCTCCGCCATGTAGAGGGCGGCCGAGGTCCCCTTGCCGGAGACGTCGGCGACCAGGACCCCGAGGCGGCTCTCGGAGAGCGGCAGCAGGTCGTAGTAGTCGCCCCCCACCTCGGTGGCGGGCAGGCACAATGCCGCGATGCGCAGTCCGGGATGGCTGACCGCCCCCTGGGGAAGCAGGCTCATCTGGATCTGGCGGGCGATGCGCAGCTCCTCCTCGAGCCTCTGCTTGTCCGCCTGCTCGCGCAGCAGGTCCTCGATCCCGCGGGCCATCATGTTGAAGGACTCGGCCAGCTCGCCGAGCTGGTCGCGGGTCCGGACGGGGATGGTGGTGCTGAAGTCTCCCTGCCGCAGCCGCTCGGTTCCCACCGAGAGCGCGTGGATGTTGCGGGTGATGGAGCGCGCCAGCAGCACGCCCACGAGCAGGGCGCCGCCGTAGACGATCAGGAAGAGCCCGCCGACGATGGCCATGCCCTTCACGAAGACGTCGCTCATGTCCAGCGAGCCGGGCGAGAGACGGCGGAAGAGCTCGGTCGGCTTGTAGCGGATGGCGAGGCCCATCACGTCCTTCTTGCCGGTGTCCCAGTCCGTGCGGTCGACCACCGAGAAGAACAGCACGCCGCCCGAGCCGCTCAGCTTCGCCTCCAGCTTGCGCTCGTCCTCCGGAGAGATCTCGACGTCCCCGTCCCCGCGCCGTCGCGCCCTCGCCTCCTTCACTTCCTTGTCCGAGGCGATCACGGCGATGCCGGTGTTCGCCTCGAGGCGCGCGAAGAACGCTTCGTCCGTCGGCACGTCGAGGGCCAGGAAGGACGGGCCCTGCACCCAGAGCCCGCGGAGGGCCTCTCGCTTTCCCTCCTTCACGACGCCGGCAAAGGACGGCGCCGCCAGCCATCCGGGCAGCGCGGCGGGCGCGGCGCCCTGCCTGGCCAGCGGCTTGCCGTCGCGGACGAGGGTCCATTCCAGGTTGGGATGGAGGCCGCGGGCGGGAGAGAGCCGGTCCTCCAGCGTCTGTCGGAGCCGCGAGTCCTCGGGATGAAGATCCGTCATGGTGGCTTGAGCCAGGTTGCGCAGGTCCTGGGCCGCGCGCTCCATCTGGGAAGAGACCATGTACGAGGCGGTCAGCGACAACCCGAGGAAGCCGACGAGCAGGAAGAAGATCGTGAGCAGGACGAGGGGCACGACCGCGATGAAGAGGTACGACACGAGCATCTTCGTCCGGATCCGCCACATCAGCCGGCGCACCGCCCATCGGGAAAGCCGGGGAAGACCCACGAGGCCGAAGAGGACGAGCACGAGGACCGAGAGCCCGATCAGCGGCTCGGGCATCGGCACGCCGGCCTTGTCCACGGCGAGGACGACGACGGCGGCGAGGAGGATGCGGCCGCCCCACGTGTGGAGGAGAAACCGGCGGATGCGCGCCGCGGGGCTCGCCCCGGCGGCCGAGGGCGGCAGTGCTGGAGGGCGAGGGAAGTGCACGGAGCTCGGGACCGGGCGCGACTATAGCACGCGGGCTCTCGCGGGCGCGGAATGAATCCGCGCGCGGGTTTCATTGACACGGGGCGGCCGTGGGCATAGCGTGAGTCGACGATGGGACCGCTGCTGCTGCTCGCTGTGCTCTCCGGGCCCCCCGCCGACCTCGAGGCGGTGGGTCTCATCGTCAGCCGCCGCCCCGAGGCCTGCGTCGCCATCCTGCGCTCGGGCGGGCGCGAGCGGGTCGCCGGCGTCGGGGAGACGGCCTTCGGCGGCCGCGTGATCGCGATCGTCCCCGGACGCGTGTCGCTCGACTTCGGCGGCGAGCGCGTGGACGTGCGCCTCGCCGGCGTGGCCGCGGCGCCCCCTCCCTCCGCGCCCTCCGCGGCCGCCTCGGGCCCGCCGGAGGATCCCACGACGCCGGCGCGATCGATGGATCGCCGCGAGATGGAGCGCCGGCTGGGGCAGGAGGTGCCGCGCATCCTCGCGGAGACGACGCTCGTCCCCGTGACGGACGGAGGACAGGTCGCCGGCTTCACGCTCACGCGGCTCCCGGAGGGGACGCTGCTGAGCGACGCCGGCCTGCGGGCCGGCGACGTCATCACCAGCATCAACGGCGTTCCCATCGACAGCCTCGCTACGCTCATCGGCCTCTGGCCGCGGCTGCAGTCCGAGAGCGACCTCCGGGCCGTGGTGCTGCGTAACGGCCAGCCCGTCGCCCTCACCGTCCACCTGCGTTAGCGCGTGCCTTCCGGCTCCATTCCCGGCGCGCGCCGCGCGCCCCGCGCGCTGGCGTCGGTCGCGGCGGCGCTGCTGCTCGTCCTCGCCCCTCCGCGGCCCGCCGGCGCCTGGGGCTTCACCGCCCACCGGATGGTCACCGCGAAGGCGATCCCCCTCCTGCCGGCGGCGCTGCGGCCGCTGTTCGAAGCCAACGCGTCCTATGTGGTCGAGCACGCCATCGATCCCGACCTCTGGCGGGCCGCGGGCAAGCCCGGCGAAGGCCCGAATCACTTCCTCGACATGGACGCTTTCGGCGCGTTCCCCTTTCCCGACATCCCGCGCAACGAAACCGAGCACCGGGCGCGCCACGGCGCCGAGGCGGTCGAGAAGGGACGCTTGCCGTGGCGCGTGAGCGAGGCCTACTGGGACCTCGTGGCGGCGTTCCGGGCCGGCGATCCCGCGCGGATCCTGGGCGCGGCGGCGGTCGTCAGCCATTACGAGGGCGACGCGCACGTGCCTCTCCACGCGGTCGTGAACTACGACGGCCAGCTCACCGGCCAGACCGGCTTCCACAACCGCTGGGAGAGCGAGATGGTGGAGCGGTACGAGCGCCAGCTCGAGTCGGACGTGCGGCCCGCTCCCGCGCACCGGGTCGCCGATCCGGTGGCCTTCACCTTCGACGTGCTCCTGGATTCCTTCTCGGGCGCCGAGAGCGCGTTCACCGCCGACCGGGAGTCCGCGGGCCCCCAGGACCTGGCGGAGACGCCCTTCGACGATCGCTACGACGACCTCTATTATTCGAAGCTGTACGCGCGCCAGGGACGGAGCCTGCGCGCGCGGCTCGCCGCCTCCGCCACCGACATCGGCTCCCTGTGGCTCTCGGCATGGGACGAAGCGGGCCGGCCGGCCGTCGACACGTCCTTCCGATTCGCATACGTCCGCCGGCAATCGCGGGCCGTCCTCGTCAGCCTCGACGGCTCTGCCGCCGACGTCCTCGACGACGCGGTGACGCGCGGGATCATGCCGAGCCTGGCCCGCCTGCGCCGGCGCGGGGCCACGGCGACTTCATCCCTCAGCACCTTGCCCGCGAAGACCGCCGCCGGCCACGCGGCCCTGTTCACCGGCGCGTGGAGCGACCACAACGGGATTGCCGGCAACGACGTCGCCCGGCCGGGCGCGTCGGTCCTGGAAAGCGACGATGGCTACACATCGACGCATCTCCTCGCCGAGCCCCTGTGGGTGACCGCCGCCCGCCAGGGCCTCGAGGCCAGCGTCGTGTCCGCCACGCAGACCTTTCCCTTCAGCCCCTTCCTCGAGGCGCGGCGGTTCGGCGGCAACTACGGCCGCGGGCTGACCCTGATGAACGCCTACCAGGGCGTTCAGCTCCCCGACCGCGTCTACGGCCCGGCCGACCTGCCCCTGCGCGATGCCGGCGAGTGGCGGGGCGAGCTTCCCGCGCACGATGGGGCGGCGAAGGAAATCGAGATCGCCCTGGCCGGCGCGCGCATCGACGGCCTCCTGTACGACGATCCCGGCGATCCCACCCACGGCTTCGACACGCTCTACCTCGGTCTCGATCGCGATCCGAAGGGAGGCATCGTCCTCAAGCCGTCGCCACCGCGTGGCGCCGACCCGTCGGCCTTCGGCAGCCTGACCGTGCCGATCGGCGGGGGCCGGGCCGCCGCTTTCTTCCGGCTGTTCGACCTCTCGGCGGACGGCTCCCGCATCCTTCTTTATCGCGCCGGCGTGCACCTGCTCCGCGCGAGCAAGCCGCGGGTCGAGGCGGCGGCCTACGAAGCTTCCGGAGGGTTCGTGGGCAACGGCGGCAGCCGGGCCTATGAGCGCGGCGAGCTGGGGCCGCCGCTGGGGAAGGGCGGAGACGGTGCGGCGGAGCGCCGCTACCTCGAGACGGTCGCCCTGGTGGCCCGGCAGTTCACGCGGCTGGCCGACTTCGCCCTCGACCACACCGCGCGCGATCTGCTCGTGACCTATCTGCCCTACCCGGACGAGGCGCTGCACCTCTGGCGCGGGTATCTCGACCCGTCCCTGCCCGGCCACGATCCCGCGCTGGCCACGCGCCTCCGCGTCTTCATGGACGAGGTATTGAAGGTGGCGGACGCGTACGTGGGACACCTGGCCGGGCGCGCCGACGCGCACACGATCCTGGCCGTGGCCGGCGATCACGGCATGACGGGAGCGTCGCGCCTCTTGCGGCCCAACGTGGCGCTCGTCCAGGCGGGGCTCGTCGCCGTGGACGCGCGGGGCGCCATCGATCTCACGCGAACGAAGGCCGTCTATTTCCCGGGCAACGAGGGATTCTTCCTCATCAATCGCAAGTCGCGGCCGGGAGGCATCGTGGCCCCGGAGGAGGAAGACGGCGTGCGCGCGGCCGTCGCCGCCGCGCTGCGCGGCGTGCGCGACCCGGCGAGCGGACGGCCGGTGGTGCTCGATCTGCTCGATCCGCGCGCACTCGGGCACGAGCCGTCGTTCGGCGGACCGAATGGAGGCGACCTCTACCTGTCCCTGTCGCCCGGCTATGACGTGTCCGCTTCCCTCAAGGGCCCGGTCGTCGAAGAGATCGCCCCGCGTGGCGTGCACGGCTTGAACCCGGAGCGAAGCGAGATGAAGGCCGGCTTCGTCGTCGCCGGCCCCGGCGTCGCGGCCGGCGTCTCCCTGGGGCCGATCCGCCAGATCGACGTGGCCCCGACGCTCGCGGCTCTTCTCGGACTCGATCCCCCCGCGCAGGCGACCGGCTCCATCCTCACGAAAGCGCTGGCGGCTACTCGGAGCGAAGGACCACGGTAGCGTCGACGCGCGCGGCGCGGCGCGCGCCGGTCCGTCCGCCCGGTCAAGGGCGCCCCAGGTCGAGGATGCTCACGAAGAAGCTGGACAGGATCGTCTGGAAGCCCAGCGTCGTGAGGGTCACGCCCGGGATGACGAGGCGCATCGTGCGCGCGTAGTCGAGGTTGCCG
>Ga0070699_100002859_pt1 | contig 15395 bp, 13 predicted proteins | sample KBSK1503metaG_FD_65473 | JGI IMG/M metagenome (GOLD analysis project Ga0070699, IMG submission 65473) | Corn, switchgrass and miscanthus rhizosphere microbial communities from Kellogg Biological Station, Michigan, USA - KBS K1-50-3 metaG | ecosystem: Host-associated > Plants > Roots >...
TCCACTACGCTTCGGCAGAGAGCGCCAGCCCCCAGCGGGGGCGTTCGCAAGTGAGCACTGCGAGCTGCGCGAGCGGGCGAGCGAAGCGAGGCGCAAGGGGGAGAACCTGTAAGCGGGCGTCTCGATAATCGTCATTACGTAAGTAGGCGCAACTTCACAGGACGTCGCTTTCTAAATGACAAGCGCGCCGATTACGTAATGCCCGATTATCGGATGACCGTCCGATTCCAACTGCACTTCTTCATAACATGCCTTGCAAAAAACTTAGGAGGCTTATTACTGTGACCAGTGAAGGCCGCGAAATCACGAGAGAAGAGCTCGCTGGTAAAAGAATTGCGAAGCGAATAAGCTCTAAGTTACTGATATGGCCACATCTCCAAGACATTCGGGGTTGCAAGGAAGACGCGTACAGATATCAGGGAGCGCAAGCCAATCCACCGACCCCAAGCTCGTGAAATATGCACACGAGTTCGTCTCAAAGATCACCAGAGGAATTTTGCGCGAGGGCGGCGGCCTAGTGCTAAATGTCGGCAAAGAACCACGTTCATTGAGCACTCTTGCTGACAGCCCAAGTTTGACCTTCGACTGGACAGCCTTAGAAACAGCAGCGGACTGCTTTCGCAGCCCAGGTTGCACGTGGTCCGATGTTTCTGGTCCACCAATCCAGGTAGTTACTTCTGAAAAGGCCGTTTCGGAAATACCGAACGAACGCCTTTCGTTATGGCATGACCTGCTCGATGGCGGTTTCGTCAACGTCGAATACATACAGCCCGGTGCTCGATCAGCTACGATGATCCGGGATCGTCAGGCTCAGTTAGGGGACATTCTAGTAATGCTCGGTGGCGGGACTGGCGTTGAACATTCCGCACGTCTCTACATGGACCGGAGATATCCCGTTATTCCGATTGACCTCCCACTCGGGGCAAGCCGCGACGACGGCACGGGTGGATCAATGCGACTCTCAGCCGAAGCTCGCAACGAGCTTTCCAGATTCTTTTCATTGCAGCCGGCATTCGCTGCGACCGCGGGCGCCCGGTACGTCGCGCTATCGACGCGAGGTGGATCCGAGGATGTAAACACTGTCGCAAGCAGGGTAATCGATCTCTTGAAGATTCTTTGTCCGCCTATGGCGTTTTACGTGAGATTGCTAAACCCTAAGGTGACTGCGTTTTCACGAGTGGAAGAGTTTTTTAGAAATGTCGTTGACAGAGTAGTCGAAGAAGCCGGATTCAAACACTTGGAGGTAGGGACTGACCCCACGAAAGAGCCCTTCCTCAACGTCGCCATCTTTGAGAATTTGCACTTCGCCTCCGTCGCTGTTATAGACCTCACGAGTGAAAGGCCGAGTTGTTTTATTGAGCTTGGATATGCGCTCGGACGAAGCATCAAGGTCATAATGACGGCAGAAGAAGGAACGATTTTGCCGTTCGATTCTCACGATATTCCATGCTTTTTCTGGAACCACGGGATGGACAACACCGAGCGCAGGAAAGCGTTGAGGGAGTTTTGGCAAAAGTATATAGATCGACGGCCGCTCGTTGGTTGAGTCTTATGATTGCGGTAGGGGGTGTAGGTTGAAAGAGACTTACGTATCAGTAGACGTTGAAGCTTCAGGTCCGATACCTGGCGCGTATAGCTTGTTGTCAATTGGAGCGTGTGTAGTCGGCAATACTGGTGAAACGTTCTACGCAGAAATTCAACCAATTAACGACGCTTATGTTCCTGAAGCGATCGAAGTTGCCGGGAAATCTATGGAGGAATTCGCTCTCTCAGGACAAACCCCGGAAAGCGTCATGAAGTCTTTCCGGAGCTGGCTGACTACTGTGAGCGACGAAGCATCTCCCGTTTTTGTCGGCTTCAATGCAGCGTTCGATTGGTCATTCATCAATTGGTACTTTCATACGTATCTCGGCGAGAATCCTTTCGGAGTCGGGGGAATAGATATTAAGTCGTTTTACATGGGGATGTCTGGATGCTCTTGGGAAGATACTCGCTCAAGCCACATTCCCGATAAATTTAAAGGACGTTCTCCTCATACACACAACGCCCTCGATGACGCAAAAGAGCAGGCAGAAATGTTCGAATTAATGCTTAAGGCTGTATCTCCTGCGAAGCAAATCTGAAGGCGATCGAGCAATTCCTCTCGCGTGCTCTAAGCGTGATGTCGGTTGGATTATTCCGAGTGGAATAAAGTCGGAAACAGTTGGAGATAATTTTTCTCAAGCGTGGCGTAACGCCATAAGACAAGGTCAACTACCGGAATCTTATCGCCAACGATTCTGGCTATATCTATGCACATCTCTTCTGGCGTGCAATACCCCACTCTTTCACTGATTCTATTAAGATGGCGGTCAGGTTTGGCTACTTGAAGGCCAATGTTCTTAGCCAAATGTAGCGATGTTGCAGGGCCCATATAAGGAAACTGAGAAAGATAGCTGATGCCGTCCTGCTTGATGCACTCACAAACAACTTCGAAGCCTTTTTCATGCACGTGCACGGCGATGTTCAGTATTGACTCAATCTTTTTTGAGTGCTTGAAATGGCGCAGAGCAGCTTCACTGCATTCCGACCCAGACTCTGCAATTTGGCCGGCGGATTTCCAGTCGAGAAACGCTGCGGAAATCTGCGGAAACTTTCGTCTGATAATGAACTCAGACATTCCGCTCGAAAGAACTACCCAAGCAGCCTCGCGCAGAAAGTCGCTTTCGGTGATATGATCGAAAGCCAATCCGTCCTGCCAATCAATCTCAAAGGCATAACCAGCTTCGAGTATTGCTTTCTTGGCGGTCATGTAGACAGATCCCAATTCTTCCAGCGAAGAAAGAAGTTTTCCGGCTTCAGTCATTCTCTTTCGGTCACTCCTCGCCAAGGATGTTCTTCCACTCTTCAGCCAACATTGCCTCGTTGGCGCTCTGGAGGCGTCGTCCGACGCGCCCTAAGGAGTCAGCAACGACCTTTCTCTTCAAGCTGTACTTCTCCCCCAAGTACTCATCAACGTGTAGCGACTGACCAGTTCTGTCTGAGAGAGGTTCCAAAACGTATTTGGGAGCCTGGCGAAAGAAGTGCGTGAGCATCTCTTGAGGTTTCTTTGGACCAGCATAGTGCTTGAAAACCTCTACCGCTAAAGACTCGATGTGATAGCCAGTTAGTTGACGATCTTCCGGCAGGTTAGAAATTATTGCCTTAGCGAGCTTAATGCTCGGCACGACTTTACCGCCTTGGTTCTTGTTTACTTCGGTCAGAACGTCAGAGAACTTCCGCGGCCTAATATGCGACCATTTCGTTCCTTCGGGGTCCGCTATCTTCACTCCACTCCTGGTTTTAATGGCTGGGAGTAATTGAATCTCAGCATCGCCGAATTCGACGGTAACGGCGAGGACGCCCTGCTTTATTCGGTTGTTTGGCAATTCCTCTCTAAGCTTCTCAAAAAAATATTCCTTAACTTCTTGCGGTGATTTGTCCTTAAGCTCCGACTTGTTTAGTAACACGAGTGCGTCGATGTCACTTAAGCCATCAATGTACGTATGTTTTGAGACTGAACCTCCGAAGAGTAAATCTACGGTTCCCTCAATTTCGTCGCTTATCACTTCTTTTATCGTGCTTAGATACTCGTTAATCTTTTCCGTGTCACGGTTATTGTACTGAGACAACAGCGAACCCAACATCCCCGCAACTTTCACTTCGAAGTCTTGAGCGCTCGTTTCACTTTCAGAACTTCGCAACTTTCGGAACAACTGTTCTGCGTCGATCTTTCCTGAAAAGGAGTGCCCTCCGCCACCTGACATTATTCTCGCCCTCCCATCTTTGCCGACAGTGAATCATACGCTTTCCTCAAGAGCTCTGAATGATGCGTGAACACATTGAAATCGTGGTCTAGCAGGAAAGCGTTCATCTCATTTTGAAGTTTCCGCAACTGAATCAAGTTGTGGACCAGCCCCGCATCCCGTACAGTCTTATCTCTTTCATTTACGTCGAGTTCTACAGCACCAAAGTTCTGCACGTATACCGTCATCCCGTTAAGATAGGAGTACCTCAACCACGTCAGTCCATCAAAGATCTCCGCTCCGGCGAGAAAATAGAGACACGACGAAATTGGATCCAAGCTACCAAAAACGTGAATAGGCGCCGATACTTTGGCTTCGTCCAATGCGTAGCGGATTCTAGCAATCATTTCCATTCGCGCCAGAATGGAGCTGCCGAGTTCCTTTTCCGTAAAGCCAATAATATGAAACTTGCCAAGCTCGCCAGCAAGGCTAAGAACAGATGGCAACTGTATGTAAGCTTGATTCTTGGTTTCCGGCTTCAGAATAATATCGTGGAGCTGATCTGGATATTTTTTTAAGAGCTTCCATGCGCTCGCGATTTGCACCTTCAACGGCTTTCTGACCGATCCATGATCAAAGTTGACGAAAACCGCGGGAATGTGTGGCGGCCAAGAATCCAGAAGGGTCTTAAGTTTGGACTCATCCCATTCCTTTACGGGAACCAAATGTCTAAAGACAGAGGAGAGCTCATGTTCATCCGATGTTTCGTATCCTCCGCTATCAAGAAAGACGACGTTGGGCAAACCCTTAAGATCAGTTGGTTTTTGTATGTGTCCATGAAAGAGATCGTAGGCGCTTATTAACATCGACTCGTAGAGCACTTCCGAAGTTATACCGAGGGCGATTGTAATCTCTGACTCACCGTCCTTGTTGAATTGAAAGCCCTTGCTGGAAAAAGACGGAACCAGCAGAGGCGTTTGTAACGTCACGCCTGAGGGATGTCTGATAGCGCTCTTCCTAGCGCGCATGCAAGGCCTCCGTGTCTTTACAAGACAAACACGCGCCGCATGGCTGCTTCCGGCCAAGCTCGCAACTATATGTCAAATGAAGTGGGACTCCGGCGTTTTGAGAATAGTGCCAAACTTCAAGCTTGTTCCAACGCAAAAGAGGGGCACCGATAGAAATACGACCATCCGTATATAGATCAAATGAGGACTGCATTTCTTTCACAAAATGTTCAGAGCAATCCTGGTACGTGGTCCCAGAATGAATGCCAATGCCAATTATTCCCGTGTCACTTCTGAAAGCGAGTAGTGCGGTATAGAGAAGAAAGGCGTTTCGGCCTGGAATGTAACCGCCTGATCTCTGTCTCAAGCCTGAGATCTCGGTTATCTGTAACGGTATACGATAGTGCTCACAGACGGCCGCTGCAGCCTCATTCTCCAAATGTGAAGAGAGTTGCCCATAATCTACAAACAAAGCAGAGAGCGAAAAGCCTTGGCTCACATAAAACGCCACACACGCTGTGGAATCAACGCCGCCACTGAGTAGGACCATTGCTTCTTTAGCAGCAGAAACCATATGATCGGCTCACCTTCGCTGAGCTACCGGCATACTCTCTTCAGTATAGGATCAATTGCATCCTGAAGGTGGTTTTCCAGGTTTCTTCGTCTAAATCTGCCCTGCTGGATCAATCGGGACACGCGGTTGAGTGTCGCAAGAGCTTAGCATGAAAGAGTCCGGTGGACTCAAGGAATTCCACTGAGAGATCGAGGTGGGACTACCAGTAAGAAATCGATTCGATACACATGTTCAACAGAAGCTTGGACCACGGAAGATGACGACCTTGCCCATTGAGAAGTTACCATTTACGATTCAGCCCTCGAGCAACACCTGGGAATCCCGCTGTGACTGAAAAAGAAATCGCGATGCTTCTCGTGCACAACGCTGTCGCGACCCAAAGGGCGGACCCCGAAGACTACACGGAGGCCAATAGCGATCCATCACTCAAGGCTATAGGCAATGCTACTATCGCCAACTCGCTTGAAAGACTCGGCGGACACGGGATCGTGGCGGATGTGCAACCAACCTTTGGCGAGCACGGGATGGGCTTTGTTTACCGGATTAGTCCGAATCTCGTTAACGAACTGGCAAGTGAAGATCTAGTCGTCCGTCTGGTCAATGGTTTGTTTGACGGTCCGCCGAGCGAGACTTCCGCAACGGTGGCGGATCTTCTGGCTAAGTGCGAGCAGATCACAATCAATCACATTTATCGAGATGACTTGCTGGCTAGCATCGATGAGCTACGAATCTGCTTTGCCCAGGAATGCTACATTGCCTGCCTTGCTCTTTCGGGTAAGATTCTGGAAATTTGTCTTAAGCAGGTGCTGATTGACAATCAGGTTGAGTTTAATGACAAGTGGACGATCGGGCGGTTAATAGGTAGATACCAAGAGTCACGTATCGAACTATATCTTGACCAATCTCTTCCGCGCCTCGCTGAGATCATAAACGAGAGCCGCATACCAGCAGTTCACGCCATTAGAAGCATTCCGGTTCCGTCAAAGGATCAAGCTATTATGGTAATTCATGCAGTTGTAGACACGGTCAACCGTGTCATCGTCAGCCCCGGAAAATAGAGAGCAAATTATTCCATGCTGCCTCAAGCGTCTCTGTCACTAAACAAACAAAAGCTCGATAACCTTGCGAGTGAGATTTGGAAGTCTGCCACGCGGCTACGTGGCAAATTCAAAGCTTACGAGTATCAGAACGTAATCCTGCCGATCATCGTAATTCGGCGACTGGAATGTGTGCTGCTGAAATGGCGCGAGGATAAGAAAGCCGAAATTCGCGCGAAGAAACCAAAGCTGACGGAGAAGGAAGTCGAGGCATTGGTCAAGAAGTTGGAACTCAACCCGCAGCAAGCGCCATTCTCAAACAAGACCGAATGGACGCTGCGGAAGGTTTACGAAGAGGATCACACCCTTCTGGCCGAGAACTTTCGTGACTACATTAATGGGTTCTCCAAGAACGTCGATGAAATCATCGAGCATTTCAACTATCGCGCAGTCATTGGCGAGATGGTCAAACGCAACCGGCTTGCTCCGATTCTTAATCAATACAAAGAAGAGCCATTAGGGCCAGACAATCTTTCCAACCTCGAAATGGGCTACGTTTACGAAGAACTGCTCAGGCGCTTCTCGGAAGAAGCGGGCGAGGAAGCTGGAGACCACTTCACTCCGCGCGAGGTTATCCGCCTCATGGTCGAGTTGTTAGAGATTCCGATTCCTGAGAAGCATCTCTCGATTTACGACCCCGCCTGTGGCACCGGCGGGATGTTGTCCGTCGCTCAGGAACATCTGCTTGACCGCGCAAAGACTGACGCGGAAAGACGTCGCGTCGTGCAACTGGTAACCGTACACGGCCAGGAACTATCACCACCCAACTACGCGGTTTGTAAAGCAGACCTCTTAATCAAAGATGACCGGCAGGCAAAGATTTTTCTGGGCAACTCGCTCATTCCGCACGACCCGCATAGCCGCGAACCGGGTGATCAACTTGCGCGACCGAATGATCGGTTCGACTACATGCTGAGTAATCCACCCTTTGGGGTTACCTGGGGTGGTAAAGATGGTTACGACGCCGAAGTGCGGAAGCTGGAGACGACCCGTTACAAAGCCGGAATACCGCGAGTGACCGACGGTGCTCTGCTTTTTCTGGAGACGATGCTGGCAAAGATGAAAGAGCCTGAAAAAGGCGGTAGCCGTATCGCGATCATCTTTAACGGCTCGCCGCTTTCCAATGGCGATTGCGGACAGGGCGAAAGCAACATCCGTGGTTGGATCCTGGAGAATGACTGGCTAGACGCAATCGTGATGTTGCCGGATCAAATGTTCTATAACACCGGCATCTTCACTTATGTCTGGTTGCTGCGAAATGAAAAACCGCCGAGCCATCGCGGGCGCGTAATGATCATTGACGCGCGCAAACAGTTTGAGAAGGAACCCAAGGCGTTCAGCAACAAGCGCAACCGTATGACTGACGCACACCGGCAATGGATCGAAGAGTGCTATCGCGATGGTTGGAAGACACGCTCCTCAGACGACCATGTGAAGATCTTCCAGAACAACGGAAAACAGAAAGACTTCGCTTATCACAAAGTCAGCGTCGTCTTCTGGCAGACCGACGAAAACGATCAGCCCGCGATTGTCACCGAAAAGTACGAGAAGACTTTCAGCGCCGCCAATATCGCTAAAGAGCAAGCATTCTATGACAGCGACATGGAATTCAAGCTTGCGCTCACCGACAATGACAGCGGGTGCTTTGCGATCGTGGCCTTTACACTTGGACCAAAAGATAGCTTTCCGAAGACTTACGAAAGGCTTATCCGCCAAGCTTTCCCGTCTGAGATCGAGGCAGTAACGAAGAACCTCACTGACGCCACAGCCAAAAAGAAAGCCGTCAAGCATTTCATCGACTCGTTGCAGACCGACGTTGATTGGACACATCGACATTATGTGAAAGACGACGAGTACATTCCCTACGGAGAAGACATCGAAGCGTTTCTGAAGTGCGAAGTCGCTAAGCCGATCATTCGCTGGGAAGACAGCCCGCAACTCGGCTACGAGATTGTGCCAAACAAATACTTCTATCGGTACCAACCACCCACGCCCGCGAAAGATTTGCTTGACCAGTTTTGGGAGCTCGAGAAAGAAGCGGAAAAGATGCTGGAGGGGCTGGCAAGTTCGTGAAATTCGTTGAAGCTAAAGAGCCGTGGCTAGGCAGGGTTCCGGCAGAGTGGTCACGCAGCCGCATCCGTAACGTTGCGGACTTGTCGCCGTCATTCTCGGACGGGGTTCCCACTGTAAATGAAACTTGTACCGTAGTGCCGATGGAGTTGCTTTCTGATCTCGGCGTAATTGATTCTTCGAACGCTTTGCCTTGTGAAGAAGTCATGTCTGGCCTCACTCTCTTTGAGAGAGGCGACGTTCTCTTTGCAAAGATCACGCCTTGCATGGAAAACGGAAAAGGCGCGTTCGTTGAAAGTCTACCAACGCGATATGCGTATGGAAGCACCGAGTTTCATGTGTTGCGACCATCACCCAAAGTAAACGGCAGATTCCTCTATTACTACACCTTCAATCCGGTGTTCCGCGCTTACGCAGCCGAAAACATGTCCGGCGCCGCTGGACAGAAGAGAGTGTCTTCGCGGTTTTTCAAAGACACGCGGCTATTCCTTCCAGCGTTGCCGGAGCAAGACCGGATCGCGAGGTATCTTGATGCGAGCTGTTCGGCGATTGACGCTGCCGTGGTTGCTAAACACCGCCAACTCGAAACGCTTGACACTCTCACCATCGTAACTATCCAACGTGCAGTCACACGAGGTTTGAATTCACGTGCGGAGTTGAAACCCTCTGGTCTTGACTGGTTGCCCGAAGTGCCAAGCCACTGGAGAATTCGGCAAATCAAGCGCCGATGCAATCTCCTAAGAGGAAAATTCAGTCACCGTCCCCGCAACGACCCCGCGCTTTACGATGGTGAATACCCGTTCGTCCAGACCGGTGATATCACCGGCGCTCACAAATACATTCGCACATACTCGCAAACACTCAACGAGCTAGGTTTCAGCGTAAGCAAAATGTTTCCCAAGGGTACCCTTGTGATGTCGATCGCAGCTAACGTGGGCGACGTGGCAATCCTGGATTTTCAGGCGTGCTTTCCAGACAGCATGGTCGGTTTGGTTCCCAATCACAAAACTGATCTCAATTTTCTTTATTACTTAATGCGCGGAATGAAGGAGGTGCTGTTGCGCTCTGCGGTGCTGACGACGCAATTGAATCTGAATTATGTTCGCATCGGAACGAACTTCGCTCCATTTCCGCCGAAGAAGGAACAGGAGGAGATTGCCGCATTCCTTGATGCCAAGATTGAGGGAATCAGACGAACGAAAGCGGTGTTGAATCAGCAAATCAAAACTGTGACGGCCTACCGAAAATCACTTATTCACGAATGCGTAACAGGCCAACGGCGCGTGACTGATGCAGACTTGAAGCAGGTCGGCGCCAATGCCTGAGGCAACTCGGCAACGAATAATAATTATCGCGGGCCCGAACGGCGCCGGCAAAACGACTTTCGCGCGAGAGTTCCTGCCTAACGAAGCAAGCTGTCCGATATTCGTCGATGCTGACTTAATTGCTGCGGGCATCTCTCCCTTCGCTCCAGATTTGGCCGCACGGCGAGCGGGTCGCTTGATGATCGAAGAGATTAGGTTGCACGTTGAGCGGCGCGAAAGCTTTGCCTTTGAGACGACGTTGGCAGGCCGACTCTACGCTCGGTTGATTCCGAACTGGAGAGCGGATGGATATCAAGTACATCTCGTCTTTTTGCATCTTGATAGTCCTGAGCTGGCTATTGAACGCGTGGCGGTGCGCGTAGCCCAGGGGGGTCACAATGTTCCCGAAGATGTGATTCGTCGGCGATTTGCGCAGGGCTGGCGCAACTTCCGCGACTTATATAGTCCGCTTGTCGATTCGTGGCAGCTATACGATAATTCAGGAGAACTTCCGCGATTGCTTGAAGCTGGAACGAACGATGAAACGAACCTCTGAAGCCGAAACTAGTGCGTTACCGGGAGTCGCCAATGCACTGCATCGCGCCGCTGATCGCGCGCGTGTAATTGCGGCGCGCACAAGGACACCGTTGGTGCTCAGCATTAACGGAAACATCGAGAAGCGCTGGGTGGAAAACGGCGAAGCTGCCGGCCTCCGCGAAGATTTCGAGCGTTACCTGAATGCTGTACCGGACACCGAGCCGCCAGAGAGCGACCGCTTGACTTAGGCTCCGGCGTCACCCCAACGCCTATGCCCCTCAAAAGACCTCCAGAGCTGACTTTCCAGGAGCACATTGCGGCGTTCCTCGTGCGCGAGCACAAGTACGGCGTCCTTGAACAAACCGACATCACCGACACAGAGAACTTTATCGTCGAAGATCATCTCTGGGCATTTCTCAACGACACGCAGTCGGAGACGCTTAAGAAGCTTGCGGAAGACTACGGCACCGATGCGCGTGACGAAGTCTTTCGTGCTTTACGAAACGAACTACCTCACACGCCACTTTGGTTGCTCATCAGGCATGGCTTGAAGGTGCGTGGGCTGGAGTTTCGGCTCTACTATCCGAAGCCGCGCTCGAGTGAGAGCGTTGCAACCAAACTTTACGACAAGAACCGCATCACGTTTCGGCCTCATTTCTATTTTGGCAACACGAACACCGAGATTGATTTTGTGTTCTTCCTGAATGGTCTGCCGATTGTCGCGCTGGAGTTGAAGCACGAGAAGAACCAGGTCATGGACGATGCGGTTGCGCAATTCACCAGGCGCGATCACGCAATCAAGATCTTCCAGCATCCTTTTCTTTATCTAGCCGCGGATACCGCCGATGTGATGGCCTCCACCGATCCACGCCGCGAAGAAAACTTTCGTGCTCACAACATGGGGCTGACGAACGCACCGCTGACGGAAGGTGAGTACCCGGTCGAGTTCCTTTATCGTGAAGTGCTGTCAAAGGAGCGTCTGCTCGAAGCGCTGGCCTTCTTTCTGGTTTACGTGCCGAAGCGCGAGGCGGAAGAAGACAAACCAGAACGGCCTGCGTTCACGCTCTTCCCACGTTATCACCAGGGCAGAACCGTCCGGCGAATCGCGGAGGATGCGCTGGCGCATTTCAGTGAGAATGGAGACATTGGACGAAAGTATCTTGTCAATCACTCTGCCGGCAGCGGCAAGACTCTCACGATCTGCTGGCTCGCTGATCGCCTTCACAGTCTCTTCAAGCCCGGCACAAGTGAGAAATTGGCGGATGTCATTTTTGTACTCACCGACCGGAAAACGCTGGATAAGAACATCAAGGATGAGATCGAAAACTTCATTCATCTCAAAGATGTGGTTGGATTGGCGAAGAAAGCTGAAGACCTGCCGCGCTTTCTGGCGCAGCGAAAGCCGATCATCATAACTACTCAACAAAAGTTTGCGTGGATTCTGACAGAGATAGAAAACGATCCGGCGCTGAAACAACTCCGCGTCGCCTTCTTGATCGATGAGGCGCATCGCTCTCAGGAAGGCAGGATGGCCACGGCGATCCGCAAGCCTTTTCGGGAAAAGGTTGACGTTGATGCTGCCGATGCAGACGCCGAGCAGGAACCCGAAGATGAGGAAGAAGAGATTGCTCGGATCATCCGCGAACACGATCGCAATCAACTCTTCGTTGCTTTCACTGCTACTCCGGCGCCCGCAACAGTCACACTGTTTGGCGAAGCGTTTGATACCTATACCGAAGCGGAAGCAATCGCCGAAGGCTATATCGTAGACGTCGCCGCGAGCATTATTTCGTACAAGACGCTTTATAACTTGCGTTCACGCGTGGTGCCGAAACCGGATGAAGAACAGAAACTCTATCCAAAGGGTGTTGTCGCAAAGGCGTTGAAGAACGTCGCGTTCCAGGATGACGAGTTGATTCAATACAAGTCTGAGGTAATGCTTCGCATCTTTGAGGACAACGTGAAGCCGCTAGTAGGCGGACGAGCGAAGGCGATGATTGTGACGAGCTCACGAGTCGCCGGCTTGCGCTATTTCCAGATCATCAAAGAGAAATTGAAGGAGCGTGGAGCTGACTACAAAGTACTCTACGCCTTCTCGGATTTCGTTCATCCGCAAACGAATGCCAGCATCAGCGAGCATTCCCTTAATGAACTGAAGGACGGTGAGCAGATCGAAGACCGCTTTGAGGGCGACGATTATCGATTGATGGTTGTGGCGAACAAGTTTCAAACTGGCTTTGACCAGCCGTTATTGGCGGGAATGTTCCTCGACAAACCTGTGTTTGACCGCAATGCGGTGCAGACAATCTCACGCTTAAATCGTTGCTATGACGATAAGAGAGATGTTGTCGTAGTCGACTTCACGAACAACGCGCGGGAGATATTGAAAGCGTTTGCGAAATATCGCAAGGGAACGCCATTCCCGCCTGGAGAGCCGGACGAAAACGAATGTGTGCGACTGCGCGAAGAAATTCTGTCGGCAGGCGTGTTCACGCAAGATGATGCGAAGGAAATTGTGAAACTGTTGGCGGCGAATAGCGATGCGCGGGTTCAATTCGCCGTTGCGGGACTGCGCGCGCGGTTTCAAAAGGCGATCGTTGACTTTGATCAGCGCAAGGCGTTCGTCTATTTATTGGCCCGCTTCGTCAAGAGCTATCACTTCCTTACCTGTTTCTTCTCCTACCCTTCCGAGATTGGAGAATTCGCGGCTTTCGCGGAATACGTTGGACCACAACTCATTAAGCAAGGCACAGTGTCTGAGTTGATGAAGCGAATAAGGGAAACGCAAGTTGTGAAAGCAGCTGTTCAGTATCAGGGAGAGGTTCGCAGCGGTGGTCCAGTTAAGATTAAATCCGGAACAGGCAGGAAGGGCCCTGGGCCGACGCCAAAGAAGGTTTCAATACAAGACATGATCGACGAAATTCGAACCAGGTTTAATATCACAGACGAAGAAGCACTCTACATTCGCGAGGTGACAGAAGAAAAATCGCAGGATGAGTCAATTCGAGCGACGGTCAGAACGCATCAGGAAGACCTCGTCTACCTCGAAGGGCCGTTTCGCGGCCAGGTGAACGGTCAGATCCAGTGGGCCTATCAGGAGCGCGGGCGCTATGACGAACTCGCCGACGACAAGTATAAGGATCCGGGTGGTATTTTCGATATCATGGCTGTGACCGTCATCGACAATCACTTGGAGGCCGCCCCGTAAGATCATGGGCAAGTCCATCGATCAGATTCCCAAACAGGATCGCCCTCGCGAAAAGCTGCTCGCGAAAGGAGCGGCGGCTCTAAGCGATCAGGAGTTACTCGCGGTGCTGTTAGGCAAAGGCACGTCCGCCATGGACGTGATGACCCTGGCGGGAAAACTGGCGCGAGTGATAGATGAAAAGGGGTTAGGAATCAAGGTCGAAGACCTCAAAGAGTTCAACGGGGTCGGAGATGCGAAAGGCGCTTTGGTTGTCGCAGCTATTGAATTTGCTCGACGACGAATCAAGCCGGAGGGCTTCAAAATTGGCAGGCCGGCTGACGTCCTGCCTTTGATTCGTCACTATGGCGACCGGAAACAAGAGCACTTTCTCTGCGCGACGATTAATGGAGCGAATGAAGTAATTAATGTTCATGTGGTTTCCATCGGCCTCGTTGATCGAAGCCCGGTTCATCCACGTGAAGTGTTTGCTTATGCCGTAGCAGATCGAGCCTCAGGCATCATCGTCGCGCACAATCATCCCAGCGGGCCAGTCGATCCTTCAACATACGATCGGGAAACGACGAGGCAACTCAAGAGTGCTGGCGAGATCCTCGGAATTGAATTGCTGGACCATGTCATATTTAACCGCTCAAGTTATTTCAGCTTTTTGGAGAGCGGAGTGCTCTGATTGCGGGAGCTGTGAATTGATCCTCTTTGGTTTGCCAACATTCCGAAAACATCTCACGGAGGCGTATCAAGACAATTCGGCAACACGACCGCAATCGCGAAGGCGTCTATGCGTTGTATCGTCGCGACAAACTTATTACGTGGGTCTGGCGCGGAATCTTCGCATGAGACTTGCGCGTCATCTGCGTTATTGGCAAGGTGAGTCCTGGGGTCGATTTAGCGTCTATCTCACGATCGGTGATAGCCACTTACGCGAGCTGGAGTTGCTAACAGTTCGCATTGTCAAACCACAGCACGAATTCTGTAGCGACTGGAACGGAGAAATTGATGGAAGATATCTCTTCAGACAGCCGAAGATTGAGTGAAGAAATCTTTCCGGGAAAGGAAAGACTCGTAAACTTTGTTGAGGAGGCAAACGAGGGCAAGCTCTGCCTGCCTAATTTCCAAAGAGATTTTGTCTGGACTCGTGACGAGGTCGCGGAACTCCTGCGATCCATACTCCGCCGTTACTACATCGGCTCTCTTCTTTTGCTGCCCTGCGACTCGCACAATGCGCCTTTCTCCCCTGTTTTCTTTCGTGGTGCGAAGCCGCTTTACAACGAGCCTCAACCCGAGGGGTTGGTACTCGACGGTCAACAGCGCATCACGTCTCTGCTTTACGCGCTTACGGCGCCGCCATTGAACCTTAAAGATTCGAGTCAGCCTCGCAGGTTTTTTCTAGATCTCAACGCTCTACTTGAAGACCCAAATGACGATGAGATCATTTTCGATCGCTCACCACGTGAACTTGATGGACTCGATAAGGCAGAGGTTCAGTTCGAGCGGATGATAATACCGTGCACTGAGTTGTTCTCACTTGAACACTCGTCGACTTGGGTTCGGAGTCTGCGGAAATGGTTGCGGAAGAATCGTCCGGACGAGGTCGAAGACTTTGAGAATTCCAAGGAGGATCGGCTAACTAGAGTCTTCACAAACTTCGCGAGTTTTGATGTGCCTTTGGTCAAGCTGAAGAAAGTTTCTGACTCGGATACAGAAGCGATCGGTCGCGTTTGTGCCATCTTTGAGAAGCTCAATTCAACTGGTGTGGAGCTTTCCGTTTATGATCTGCTTACAGCTCGCCTCTATCGCTCAGGCATAAGGCTTCACACTTTGTGGGATCAAGCATGCA
>Ga0070699_100002861_pt1 | contig 15387 bp, 10 predicted proteins | sample KBSK1503metaG_FD_65473 | JGI IMG/M metagenome (GOLD analysis project Ga0070699, IMG submission 65473) | Corn, switchgrass and miscanthus rhizosphere microbial communities from Kellogg Biological Station, Michigan, USA - KBS K1-50-3 metaG | ecosystem: Host-associated > Plants > Roots >...
AGTGTAACTTGAGTGCAGTCACTCAACTACAGAACCGGGAGCGGTAGCGACCGCACTCAACTACAAAGACGACTGCGATACGAACCAAACTGAATGCTCGGAGTACGGTAAGCCTCTACCTCGGCCGTAGTGTAACTTGAGTGCAGTCACTCAACTACAGAACCGGGAGCGGTAGCGACCGCACTCAACTACAAAGACGACTGCGATACGAACCAAACTGAATGCTCGGAGTAGGCAGAGGCTTACCGCGACCGCACTCAACTACAAAGATGACTGCGACACGAACCAAACTGAATGCTCGGAGTACGGTAAGCCTCTACCTCGACCGCAGTGTAACTTGTGTGCAGTCGCTACCGCTCCTGGTTCTGACGTTGAGTAAATTTGCAGGTTGGGAAGGGGGCAGTCGAGAGGTTCAAGGTGCGATAAATTCAACGCGCCCCCGCCTCAACTTTAAATGCCAGGACCTATACGTGTCACTCGAGCCTCTGCCGTTAACGGGTTTGTGCTGAAAGCGCTCTTTGAGTGTCACCACCGATTGAGTCCATTCGCTACCGCTCCTGGTTCTGTAATGTTTGCAAGCACCAGCATAACTGTTACATAGTTACTGCAAGCCAACTCCTCGAAGTTTTGTTCAAGGTTTTGATCGAAATCATGTTCGCTCACCATCAAGCCAGGATAAACGCCAGCATCACACACTTGCTTTGTCTCTTAGTGCTTTGGTCAAGCACGTTAGCCCAGACGCCGCAAAGCCCGCAACCGCCGGAACAAGAAGTCGTGCGGGTATTCACGGAGTTAATACAAACTGACGTGATGGTCTTCGATAAGGAAGGGCATTTTGTTAACGGCTTGCGTCCTGAGAACTTTGTGTTGCGCATTGACGGAAAAGTTCGACCGCTCGAGGCGTTTGAGCAGATTACTGCTGGCAGTAACGAGGAAGCCCAAATGGCTGCCGCGCGTGGGACGCAACTCATGCCGCGCAGCAACAATTCAACCCGCGTGGTTCCACTGGATCGCGGCCGGACAGTCTTCTTTTATCTTGATGATCTCCATCTCGATGTTTCCGGACTCAATGCCGCGAAAAAGCTCGTCAGCCATTTCGTCGAAAAGGAAATGGGCCAAAACGACGAAGCTGCAATTATCTCCGCTACTGGCGAGATCGGTTTTCTACAGCAACTGACCGACAACCGCCTCGTCTTGCATGAAGCTCTCAATAGAGTCAAGTCTCGCTGGCAGACTAATCGCGATAACGAATCGCCTGTGATGACTGAATACAATGCCTTGCTGATCGATAAGAATGATTTCGACACCCTGGGTTATTTTGTGGACGAGACAATGAGGGTTAATCCGGGTTTGACGAGAGACATTGCGGCAAACATTGTGAGGAGCCGAGCCAACGCACTCCTGGGCCAGACCAGCCGCGTTACCAGCGATACGTTGTCAGGGCTCGCAAGTGCAATTCGCTCGATGAAAAGCCTACCGGGCCGTAAGCTGTTGTTTCTTCTTTCAAATGGCTTCCTGATTGACAATAGTCATTCCGATGAATCTTACAAGTTGCGACAGATTGCCAGCGCGGCGGCACAAACGGGCGTTGTGATCTATTCAATGGATGCCCGTGGCCTGGTAGTGTCTCTTAGCGATGCCAGTAGTCCTGCGTCTTTCGACCTTAGTGGGCGCCTTGAGCGCGCGAATCACGATGAGTTGTTTGCCACGCAGGATGGACTGAATGCCCTCGCGCGAGACACTGGTGGAAAAGCTATCTTCAACACCAACGATTTCAAACCAGGATTGCTGGGAGCTTTAAAAGAAACTTCGGTCTACTATCTACTCGCTTGGAAGCCGGAGAAAACGGGTAATAGTCCCGGGCGATTCCGCAACATCGATGTGAGTATTGTAGGCCGGCCGGATCTGATAGTTAGAGTGCGTCGTGGTTTCTTCGATGCTGCTCCAGAAACAGCGGCAGGCGTTGCCGACGCCGCTTGGTCAAAGCGAGCCGGTTCAGAAAACAAGCAACAGGATCCCAACAAAATAGCTGCTGCGAAGCTGAAGGAAGCTATAGTTGCTCCGTATCCTGACAGCAAAATTCCGTTGGCAATAAGCCTCGACTACCACGACGTTGTCGGAAAAGGTTCGATAATCTCCGCTTCTCTTCAGATGCCCGGTGAATTTCTGGCATTTGGACCTGAGGGAGAAAAAACCCAGGCTCTAGTAGATATCGCGGGCGCTTTTTACAATGATCGTGGTCAAGTCTTTTCGAGTTTCTATGATCGCATCGTGACCACAGCACCATCAGCCGAGGCGGCCCGCGGTTATCATGGTGATATCACGTACACTTATCCAGCAAAGTTGATGCCCGGGCTTTACCAGGCGCGAATTGCCGTGCGAGATTTAAAGAGTGGCCTCGCGGGGAGTGCGCGTGCATGGATCGAGATCCCGGATCTTTCCAAGCGCCAGCTGACTTTGAGTAGCTTGCTTCTGGGCGAGCACAATCAGTCTCCAATCAACAATGTTTCCAAAAACGGCGACGATATCAGCCCTGTGTTCCTGAACCCGAGTCATCGCTTTCGCCGCGAATCCAATCTGCGATTTTTGGTCTTTCTCTACAATGCGATGCGTTCGCCTTCAGATTCTCAACCCGATGCCGCGATTCAGGTTCAACTCGTGCGTGACGATCAGCCAGTTATGACCACGGCCCTTAGAAAAATCAGCACAGAAGGGATCGCCGATTTCGATCACCTGCCATACGCTGCTGAAATTCCTCTTTCCGCACTGGGCCCCGGTCGCTACGTGCTTCATGTCACAGTCATTGATCGGGTTTCCAAACGCAGTGCGTCACAACAAACTCACTTTGACGTCTACTGATAGCTGTCGTGATCAAGCCGTGGAAACCAACCAGAGAGCAACTCCTCGCAGCGGAGGGAAAAACTGTTCGCGACGTTATTGCGCCCGGTCTTCGAGTTCTCTTCTGCGGTATCAATCCCGGTCTTTACACTGCTGCAGTCGGCCATCATTTCGCCCGTCCCGGAAACCGCTTTTGGCCTGCGCTCTACGCGGCGGGTTTTACCGAACGCCTGCTTTCACCGTTTGAGGAACTCGAACTGCTGAAGCTAGGTTACGGAATAACAAATGTCGTCATGCGCACGACGGCAAGTGCCGACCTACTGACGAAAGAAGAGATAGTCCAGGGTGGTAAGCGATTAACTGCAAAGGTGAAACGCTATCGACCGGGTGTGGTGGCAATTCTCGGTCTGGGCGCCTACCGCACAGCCTTCAATCAAGCAAAGGCAGGCGTCGGCCGGCAACAGGAAACGATCGGCGATGCGCTTCTTTGGGTTTTGCCTAATCCCAGTGGCTTAAATGCAAATTACCAGCCGCAAGATCTGGCCCGACTTTTCCGAGATGTCCGATATGCTTTAGCTTGTCGATAACTATCCAAGAAGAGTCCATCGCATGACAAGTTACATTAGAGTCGAGGTGTCCGATATGCTTTAGCTTGTCGATGGCTATCCAAGAAAGCTCCATCGCATGATAACGACAAGCTAAAGCATATCGGACACTTGAGATCACTGTACTCCAAGTATTCATTTTTGTCGTATCGTTGTCGTCGTTATAGTTGAGTGCGGTCGCTACCGCTCCCGGTTCTGTAAAAAGACGGAGGTTTCCCATGATCAAACGATGTGCTGTCCTGTTTACCTTGATTCTCTCTTTAGCCTTTTCGACAGCCCTGGCTGTTGACCGCCACGTGCCGACGATTGACGAGCTATTGACGATCAAATCCGTCGGCGGTGCGCAGATCTCACCTGACGGCAAGTATGTGGCCTACACGGTAGCTTATGGCGACTTCAAACAGGATATCTTCGTTACTCAAATCTGGTTGGCCCAGGTTGCCACAGGCCTGACAGTTCAACTCACGCGCGGCGAGAAATCTTCAACCAATCCAAGATGGTCGCCGGATGGTGCATGGCTGGCGTTTACCAGCAATCGCCTTGAAGACAAGAACCAGATTTTCGTGATTAATCCGGCGGGTGGCGAGGCTGTGCAATTGACCAAATCTGAAACTGCGATTAGCGGCTACGCATGGTCCGAAGATGGACAAAGCATCGCTTACACTGCAACTGAACCTGTGCCCCAGCTTTCGAAAGACCGCAAAGAATATCTGGGTGATTACGAGGTCGTGCGCAAAGAATACAACTACGCACATCTCTGGACGCTGAACCTTGGCGAAGCATTAAAGGCGCCACTTGTCGGAAAGCAGCGAACAAAAAGCAAGGATTTCAGTATCGATACGTTCTCATGGTCGCCTGATGGTTCGAAGATCGCTTTCGGGGCAACAGTCAACCCGGACCTAATCCAGGGAGTCACATCTGATATTTATCTACTCAACTTGTCAGACGATTCGGTGAAGAAGTTAGTCGTGCAACCGGGTCCTGACAGAGATCCGCATTGGTCGCCCGATGGCAAACAGCTTGTGTTTCTATCAGCGATGGGGAACAACAGCACTTATTTCGTCAGCAACCCACGTTTAGCCATCGTGTCTGCGGAAGGCGGCCAGCCACGCTCAATCACGGATAACTTCGATGAGATTCCCGGTCTTATCGAATGGAAAGCGGATGGCATCTATTTCACCGCCCAGCAAAAAACGGCTTCGCATCTCTTCCGTATAGATCCCGCGAGTTCCAAGACTACACGTGTCTCCGGGCCGGACAACATCATCGCCGGGTCGTTTTCGCTAACGCGAGACGGACGAGGAATGGCCTTCACTGCGAGTTCTCCCACCTCACTCAGTGAAGTGTTCGTCTCGGAGGTGCGCAGTTTCTCACCCCGCGTGCTAACAAAGATGACGGAGCAAACAGCGACCTTCACGTTGGGCACAAGGGAAGTCATCTCCTGGAAAAGTACCGATGGCACCACCATCGAAGGAGTGTTGATAAAGCCTGCCGACTTCGATCCCGCGAAGAAGTATCCGCTGTTGTGCATCATTCACGGTGGGCCGACTGGTATCGATCGCCCCACACTGTTGACTCCAGACGCTCGCTACTACCCATCCGACCTCTGGACGGCGCGTGGAGCGCTGGTGCTCAAAGTAAATTACCGCGGGAGCGCCGGATATGGAGAGAAGTTTCGCCAACTGAACATGCGTAATCTCGGTGTCGGTGACGCATGGGACGTGCTGTCTGGTGTGGATTTCTTGATTGGTAAAGGGTGGGTTGATAAAGACAAGGTGGGCTGCATGGGTTGGAGCCAGGGTGGCTACATCTCCGCTTTTCTGACGGCGTCGTCAGATCGTTTCGTGGCTATTTCCGTGGGCGCAGGAATTTCCGATTGGGCCACTTACTACTACAACACCGACATCACTCCGTTTACAATCAACTATCTCGGCAAGAATCCAATCGAAGACCCGGAGATCTACCAGAAGACATCGCCGATCTCTTACGTAAAAAACGCCCGCACTCCGACGCTCATCCAGCATGGCGAGTTGGATCGTCGCGTACCAATCGCCAATGCCTACGAGCTACGACAAGCACTGGAGGATAAGGGTGTGCGAGTAGAGATGATCGTCTACAAAGGCTTCGGCCACCCGATTACAAAGCCGAGAGCCATGCGCGCCGTCATGCAGCACAACCTCGCCTGGTTCAATCACTATCTCTGGAATGATCCTTTGCCGGATTTCGCTAACCCAACTGTGCCGAAGAAGGACACCAAAGACGGTGACAAGAAAACTGCTGATAACTGATTGGCACTCAAGGAGCGTCTTCAGCACAGCGCGCGCGTCATGGGAATTGTGGGTCGCCGCCGCAGGTCCTGACAATGGACGATTCGTGCTTTCACGGTTCGCTGAGCCTTGCGCACATTTGACCCGGTCGCTACCGCTCCTCGGTTCTGACGTTGAATCCTATGTTGTGGAGTCGTTTGACTCCTATCGATGAAACATTAGCGGCGTACGCAATGTAACACTCAGTGTCAGAACCGAGCAGCGGTAGCGACCGGGTCAATCTTGGGTCGCACTCAAGCAGCGCCTTCAGCAGATGCACGCGCGTCATGGGAATTGTGGGTCGCCACCCCAAGTCTGACAATGGACGATTCGTACTTTCACCGTACGCTGAGCCTTGCGCACATTTGACCCGGTCGCTACCGCTCCTCGGTTCTGACGTTGAGTCGCATGTTAAGTACGCAAGGTTACGCAGAGAAAAACATTTTCTTTATAGATACGACAGCCACCAATCGCGTCTGCGCTGTCTCACGGCTGCAAACCACCTACACAATGGATAGAGCAACAGCACTCCCGCAATCCAGCATACGTAAACGACCGCAAGATTGAACCCCGTTCCCGCGGGAACGTTATTCCAATCGAGAGGTGTCTGAAACAACCACCTTACCGGTTTTCCAAACGCCAAGTGCAGCAGTACCGCAATTCCATGCGCGGTGAACCATTGCAGCAAATAGAAGAACAGTGGCACACGTCCGAAGGTGACGAACACATTCCAAAGCGCTCCAGGTGAAACTTTCTTCGATTCAAACCAGGCGAGGGCAAGAATACCCGGCCCCAGAGTCATCAACAGATACAAGAGAGAGGGCGGGTATTTCGCTGTATTCACAAACGACAACACAGTGAAGATCACGTTCTTCTGACGCGACCATTCGGAAGGATCGCCGTAGAGGTTAGTGGCGCGCACTACGATGAACAGGAAGATCGCGGAGGAGCCAATCGTTATCAACCAGCGGCGCCGGCGCTCGTTGTCTATTTGATAGAGAGACCCAAAAGCGTAACCGGCGGCCATGACGCCAATCCAGGGAATCAGCGGATAGAGGACAAAGACGATCGGACTTGGGAAACCAGCAATGGGGAACAAGCCCGCTTGATGAAGAACCATCCAAAGTTTGGCCCAAACACCTGGTACGGCGCTACCAGGTCCGCGCCATCCCTGCACCGGAAATCTGTCGAGTAGATTGTGAAGCGCGATCATCCCGATCCCTAATGCAGCGATCACCTTCAAGGGCAGACGAAGCAAAGCAGCCAGGACGATCATTGAGACGCCAATCACCCAGATGACCTGCAACAAAGCCACGAACCTCAGATCGAAATTGAAAAAGGCGCCCAGCCGGACCACCGTTAACTCGAGTACGATTAGCCAGAGACCACGCGTGATCAGAAAACGCGACAACTCACTTTTGCTCTTGCCGCGTGCCAACTGCAGGTAAGCCCCCGTACCAGCAAGAAACACGAAGGTGGGAGCGCAGAAATGCGTGATCCAGCGGGTCAGGAACAGCAGCGTGTTTGTTTGCGAGAGATCCAGCGGATCGAAGCGAAGTGCGGCGTTATGAACAAAGTCGCGGGTATGATCGAGCATCATGATGACCATCACGATGCCGCGCAACAGATCGATCGAATCGATGCGGGACCGGACCCACTTAGTGGGCTCTGCCGTTCCCAGATATGTTTGCGGGATGGAGTCCGGAGCAGGAGTGCGCGGGGAAATGCTAGTTGCCATGATAACTCCTAAGAAGTTAACGGGATAGCAGTGAACTCCGCAGTCTTCTCAACATTTGGCTCATGGCCGCACTGATCGAAAACGACGAGTGCGGAGTTTGGAATCTCTCTCTTGAATCGCTGCCCATCGCACAGCGCGACAAGACCGTCTTCCCGCCCCCAGACGATCAGTGTCGGCTGCTTGATTGTTTGTGCGCGGAAGGGTTTGCGGATGCCACGGCCTTGCGCCGTGGTGGTTCACGCTCGCCGCTAAAAAAGTCGTCCCAAGGGTTCCGCTGCTTTCTTCTGGCAGCGAGCGTGACACTCCACGGCACAAGGCCGTGGCATCCAGAGAGTTCCGCAGTTCTTCTAGCCACGAGCGTGACACTCCACCGGCACAAGGCCGTGGCATCCGGTTCGAGTTATCACACAGCTTCGTTACTTCTTTCAAAGTTCTATTTGATTGGCGGAGATCACCTGAGCAAGCGACCGCAAACTCTCGAGCACACTCTTCTCCAATGGGACATCTATCTCGATCACCGCCACAGCTTCCCCGCCTCGCTCACGGCGGCCGAGATGAAAGCGGCTGATATTCACTCCACCTTCGCCCAGGATAGTGCCGACGCGCCCGATGACGCCGGGCACGTCCCGGTTGCGCATCACCAGCATGTGACCCTGCGGCGTAGCTTCAATGTGAAAGCCGTCGATCTCAGTAATACGTCCCTCGCGCCTTTGTCCGCCGTAGCCAAAAATGTTTCCGGCTAAACTATGCTCGGATCTGTCGGTAACGATCTCCGTTCTAATTGCCGCGGAATCGCTGCTCGCGCGCACGTAAGCAGTGGTGACCTTGATGCCCCGTTCTTCCGCGATCAGAAATGCGTTGACGACGTTTACTCGGGCGCTCACGTCTCGCAGCAGACCGCTGAGAAAGGCTCGAGTTACAGGCGCGGCGTCAACATCAACGATGTCACCCGAATACTGGATTTTCACTTCGACCACAGCCCGGTCCACAATCTGGGCCTGAAACCGCCCCAAGCTCTCTGCCAACGCCGTGTAAGGCTGGAGGAGCTTTAAATCCTTCTGTCCGACCGCAGGCACGTTTACGGCGCCTCGCAGTGCTCCGGTTAAGAAGTAGTCTCGCATTTGCTCCGCCACCGTGAAAGCAACTCCCTCCTGGGCTTCCGTAGTTGAGGCGCCGAGATGCGGAGTCGCAATTACCTGGTCAAGACTCAACAACGGATGGTCAGCCGGCGGTGGTTCCTGGGTAAAAACATCAATGGCGGCGCCAGCGATGGAACCATTCTTTATTGCGTCGTAAAGCGCTTCCTCATCCACCAAACCGCCGCGCGCGCAGTTGATGATGCGCGCTCCCTTTTTCATTTTTGCCAAAACATCGCGGTCAATCATCCCGCGAGTTTCGCTGGTCAACGGTGTATGCACTGTCAGGAAATCGGCGCGCGCGTAAACCTCCGCCAGCGGCGCCAGTTCAATCTCGAGATCTCGCGCCTGGTCCGCTGCAATGAACGGATCGTAGGCAACAATGATCATACCAAGGCCCCGGGCGCGAGAAGCAACCACGCGTCCAATACGACCCAGTCCGACGATCCCAAGCGTTTTGCCCTGGAGTTCGACTCCGATAAATTTCTTACGCTCCCATAGACCAGCTTTGAGACTTCTGTTGGCTTGGGGAATCGAGCGGGCCAGTGAAACCAACAACGCAATCGTGTGTTCCGCCGTCGTGATTGTGTTTCCATCCGGCGCGTTCATCACTACTACACCACGCAAGGTCGCCGAGGGAACATCGATATTGTCGACGCCGACCCCCGCGCGACCAATAACCCGGAGATTGCTCGCTGCGTCCAAAAGGGCTGCTGTGACCTTCGTTTCGCTGCGCACAATCAGGCCTTCGCAATCTGCCAGGGCCGCCACCAAATCCGCATGAGACAAACCTGTCCGCTTCTCTACGGTAAAAGAGGCGGCGCGCAGGGGCTCAAGACCACTCTCGCTTACATCATCTGCCACGAATATTTTTAGAGACAAGTCGAACTCAACCTTCCTCTTTAAGATTTAGACAGTCCGGAAGCAGTTTGGACAAATTGGGAAAAACCAGTCAATTACAGAACCGAAGAGCGGGGCGGGTGGGTAGAAACTTGGCGATTGAGCATGAATCATGCGATTGGTGTCGCCACCCAATACAGTACCGCCAGCGAAGCGACCGGATGCCGGCACTCGATAATCCCAAGAACTCTTAAAACGGGTTGAGTGCCGGCATCCGGTCGCTTCGCTCGCGGTACTGTATTGAGTTGCGATCATGTTGGTGTCCTTCCTCACTCGACTGACTTTTCACACGGCCTTGGTAGCGACCGGGTTCAGTTGCGCGACCATCCAAGTCGTAAGGAGCCGGATTCTTTCCCTATTCAATTGTCGCGCGACTTGACCCGGTCGCTACCGCTCCTCGGTTCTGATTCACTCTCCGCTGCCGTCGTACCAACTCCGCCCAGCATTGAAACTGCTGGAGCTCGCCTGCGAAAGGTCGGTATGGTAACAGTCTGAACAATGCGCGTCGAGTTTGAGTGAAGATCGGGTGGTGCTCCATTAACGTGTTGCTAATAATCACAAGAACTCTTAAAACGCTGGTTGAGTGCCGGCATCCGGTCGCTTCGCTCGCGGTACTGTATCGAGAAGGGGCAGGAGCAGAAGGATCCCGCTTCGTGAGTCCTAGTCCTGCCTGTTGCCCCTGCTTCCTGTCTTCCTTGTCTGTGCAATCGGCGTAATCTGCGGATAGTCAGTTTACTTACATCGGTCCCGCGTCGTCCGGACCTTCGCGTTCCTCAGACGGTTGAGCGTCAGGCGCCGGGACGCGCTCCGGTTTCCGGTCCTCGGATACTTTTTCAGTTTCCTCGATGTCTCTTAGAGTCTTTTTCGTGGTGCTGTCTTTCTTTCGTTCTTCTTCCTGGGTTGAGTGTTCGCGAGGATTGTTTCCCGAACTCTCTTTCTCCGCGTCAAACATCAGCCGCCTCCTTGGAAGAAAAGTAAATACAAAGTGATCAAGACTGAGTTGGTTATTAACGCATAGACACCAGCGCCGATGTCATCAGCCATTATCCCCAACCCCGATTCCAAACCTTCGAATTGGCGAATCGGGTAAGGCTTCCAAATGTCGAATGCTCGGAACAGCAGAAATGCGGAAATGATACTCCACCAAGTGTGCAGCCAGAAGGGGCCAGACAGCAGCGCAATCATCTGTCCAGACACTTCGTCAATCACGACTACACTTGGATCTTTTCGTCGCAAGAGTTTCTCTGTGCGGGAAGCGGCCCAGATCCCCGCCATGCTCACAAACACTATGGACAGCAACATGAAGGTCATTGCCGGCGTCCAAATCTCCAGCAATGTGAACCTATGCAGGGCGGCGTTAGTGAAAAGAACACTTTGGACTGCTCCCCAAAGAAACAAATAGAGACCGACGCCAACAAGCGATCCCCACGTGCCAGGGGCAAGCGGTAGATAACCAACGCCGCAAGTGGCAATCGCCAACGCCAAATAATCACTCGCGCGTTTAGGATGCGTCGCGGGCAAGAACACCTCAGGCGCGCTCACGGTGGGATTCAATTCGTCGCTCGATTCTTTGACACTCAACTCCATCACCTCGAAGGTCGTTTACCCCAGAACCGTCCTTGCGGAAGAGATTGTGTGAAAATCCAATCATTGGTCATATATCATTTGACATTTTTCATTTGTCCATTTGATTTGGTCAGTAGTCAGTTGTCCGTAGTCAGTTGTGGATTACAACTTCTGATCACCAACAATGAACCACTGACTACGGACCACTGACTCTTTCAGTAAAATGACCAAATGAGAAATGTCTAATGATATACGATCAATGATTTGCGTTCAGATCTAACCTACCATCTGCGGGGAAACTATCCTCCCAACCAAATCATATTCGTGGGCCTCAGTAATTTTCACGTTAACAATGTCACCGGCCATGGGAGCGAGCCCTTCGGGAACGTCGTTGATTAACACACACCCGTCGATGTCTGGTGCCTGCGTTTCCATTCTGCCTTGCCACAGGAGCTCGCTCTCCTTTGCCTCACCTTCAAATATTACGGACACCGTTTCGCCAATTCGCGATCTATTCTTACGCCGCGAAATACGGGCTTGCTCTTTCATCAAACGCCTTTGCCGCTGTTTCGCGATCTTCGCATCAACCTTGTCCGGGAGTTCGAAAGCAGGCGTACCTTCTTCATCCGAATAAGTAAATACACCCACTCGATCAAATTCGACCTTGTTCACGAAGCTCAGCAACTCTTCAAAGTCTTCTTCTGTCTCGCCAGGAAAACCGGTGATGAAAGTCGTGCGCAAAGCGATGCCGGGAACGCGCCGGCGCACACGCTCAATTAGCCGCTCGAGACTTTGGCGATTGCCTCCGCGCTTCATCAACTTCAAAACTCTCTGCGATGCATGCTGTAAAGGCATATCGAGATACTTTACTGCTTTAGGCTCTTCAGCGAGCACGGCCAGAAAACCATCACTAATGTGCGTCGGATAGGTATACATCACTCGCACCCACTCGACCTCTTCCGTTTGCGCGAGTTCACGCAGCAGTCGCGCCAGGGCATCTTGCTTCCCGAGGTCTTCACCGTAACGCGAAGAATCCTGCGCCACGAGTATCAATTCCTTAACGCCCTCTTCGGCAAGCTGCTGCGCTTCCGCAACGATCGAACCGAAGCGACGACTACGGAAATGGCCGCGCATTTGCGGAATGAAACAGAAAGCGCACGGCCGATCGCAACCTTCGGCAATCTTGATGAATGCATAGTGCGAAGGTGTTGCCAGCACACGAGGTGTCGATTCATCGTACAGATATGTCGCGCTCTGATTGCCAAGCGGCAACACCGGAAGTGTGCGTAAGTTTGTTTTTGGATCGCAGACGCCGAGGATATCGTTGATCTGGTTCGTGCCGATAAAGGCGTCAACTTCCGGTAACTCGGCCTTCAGTTCGTCTCGATAACGCTCCACCAAACACCCCGCCACAACGACGCGTTTTGCTTTGCCGGTAGTCTTGAGCTTAGTCGCCTCGAGAATTGCCTCGATCGATTCCTGCTTGGCAGAATCAATGAAGCCACAGGTGTTTACGACGATTGTTTCCGCCTCTTCCGCGTTGGCGGTGATTTGATAGCCACTTTGCTTGAGATGTCCCATCATCACCTCGCTGTCAACGAGGTTTTTGGGACAGCCAAGACTTATGAATCCAACTTTTTTCATCATCAATTTTCAATCAACTCCTGATCACTAGACCATCATTTGTCAACTCCTTCCAAGGTTGACGTCCTAAGGCAATTCCGGTTCGTCTCTGCGATCCCTGCGTCTCTGCGGTGAATAAAGGATCGAAAACACTCACCGCGGAGGCGCAGAGAACGCAGAGGGGGCGCGGAGAATTTCAAATTATGGCACTCCTTCCAAGTCAACCAACACCCGATTAATCTCAACTAACTCATCGGCAGATAGCTGTTCTCCTCCGAACCTGACTCGATTATAGGCGCGCGTCACGACCAGAGCCTCACCAAGATTGATGGTATTTGCAAACTCGAGTGGCGTCAGGTGAGCGTCACGCAGCATCCCGCGTTGTGCCAAAAGGTTTGTCAATCTTTCGTAGAAAACAACGGTTGAAAACTCAGCACCGGTCTTTTGCGCAGAGAGGCGCAACGCTCTGCGCCAACCAAGAAGTCTGACTCGTCTGATGATAACCACCAGCATGGCGAATCCCAACAGAATGAGGATGAACAAACCCGCCGTCCGCACATTCGCGGGAGACGTGTTTTTGATAGTCGTCATTGTTTGTGAAAGCAACCGGCCATAGTCAAACAAGTGGTTGTGCAGCGAAGTGGCGAGCGAGCGCTGCTCCTGCCTATCGTACCCAACTACGTACTGAAACCACATCAACTCCAACGCCTCAGCATACTTTCCAAGTTCAGCGGCCAAACCTGTTCGCACCGGTTCAGTCCTGCCGGCCGCCGGTGTCGGATCGAATGTGACCCACGAATGACTTTCTGGAAAATAGACCTCCACCCATGAGTGTGCATCGCTTTGCCTAACGGTGTAGGCTCCTGCCGCTTCGTTATATTCCCCTGGTAAAAACCCGTTCACTACTCTCGCTGCGATCCGATGTGTTCTCAACATAACAGTCATTGCAGTTGAGAAGTATTCACAATGTCCGGCTTTCACGTTGAACAAAAAATCGGCAATCGGATCCGGTCCACTGGCCTTCATCTGCAAAGAGTAGGCGTAATCCGTTTGCAGCTGCGATTCGATCGCTTTCGCCTCGTCATAGCGGTTGCGGGCGTGGGCATTTACGATCATTGCGTTCGCCAGCGCCCCTATGCGGGGGTCGAGTGTTTCGGGCAATTGCAGATAGCGTTGGTAAGCGGATGGATACTCACGCAAGTCGCTGCGCAGTTCTTCAATACCGACTTCACTCGTATCAGAGATCGCTTTGTAAATTAGGCGATCAAACTCATGTCGCCGCGATTGTACCGAACCCTCTCCATCGATCCGAAGAAAGGGAAAATCACCCTGAATGGCAACCGCGCGAGGTGCTGCAAAAAGAACCGGCGTTTCCAGCGGTTCTAGAAATATTGTCTGCGTCGTCAGATGGTGAAGCGCTTCAGTGGTGCCTAACTGGAAAAACCCATGAACGTTTGGTACTGAGTCGCTACGCCGCGCTGCTGCCGACTTTTTCCAACTGCGTCCGGTAAACTCATCAAGAGCCACGCCGCGCCAGCGCAACTCGCGGCCAGGCTGGGTATCGTCGACTCTGACACGCATCACCGTTTTGTTGTCTTGCTTTAGTTCGCCAATTTCTCCGAGAGCGACATTTTCAGAAAACCCAATGAAGTGTCCTAGTCCGTTCCCCCCACGGGTAAACATCGCAGCCCCCGATCGAGGAACAACGAGAAACAGCGGCAGGGCAAGAACGAAGATCAAGATCAGCAACGCCAACGCTACGAACGGGAGCCGGATGGCCTCGGCGCTTAACCACCTGCGAGCCCGGTGACTCTTAACTTTCCGGAACACACGCGAATCGGGAGGTACCAGCAACCGGGTCTCGGCTTTTCTTATTGCGCGGCGCGCCTTCTGAATTTCGAATGCGGTGACTGCCGAAAGTCCACAGAGCAGATACAGCGTGAGAGTCGCCAGAAACAAAGGACTGAAGCTCAAGCCTGCCGCCAGCAGGATTTCAAAAAAAGAGATCAAGTATAAGAACACCCAGTCGCGATCTTTCTTTACCTGCAGCAGCTTGACTGCCGACAGAAAGACGATGAGGTGGGCCAGCGCGTTTACGCCCAGCCTCTCAATAGGTTCGCCGATGATTTTCTGGTATTGCCAATCGAGGAAGAAGAGGGGTATGGAAAGCAACACGGTGGCCAGTCCTGCTCGTTCTGATAGCTGCCACTTCGTACCTTCGAACTTCCAGGCTGCGACCATCAGACCCAGAAACAGAAATGCCAGGACAACACTTAGGCCTCCGGCTAAAACCAGCGCCAGCATTGCCACGCCGATCATCGTGTAGGAGAAAGCCTTAAAATAAGTCTCGAACTTCATCAAAATCTGGAACAACGAAACCCGGAACCACTTGTCAACTACCGATCGTTTCGACCGCTACTAATTGATTCGTTTAAGTCGTATTTCAAAAAGCCTCGGCCAAAGCTTGCCGGTAACAAAAAGTCTGCCGGTCCTTTCGTCATGAGCAATGCCATTCAGCACCGCTTCTTCATCCTGGACTTCATTCTGCGGAAGCAGACCGGTCAAATCGATCCATCCGGTTACTCGTCCGGTTTCAGGATTGATCATCGCTATCCGGTTGTCATGCCAGATATTGGCATAGATTTCGCCCTGCACATACTCCAGCTCGTTAAGCT
>Ga0070699_100002862_pt1 | contig 15385 bp, 12 predicted proteins | sample KBSK1503metaG_FD_65473 | JGI IMG/M metagenome (GOLD analysis project Ga0070699, IMG submission 65473) | Corn, switchgrass and miscanthus rhizosphere microbial communities from Kellogg Biological Station, Michigan, USA - KBS K1-50-3 metaG | ecosystem: Host-associated > Plants > Roots >...
CTGATCTATCGGGGGGGGGAGGTGTTCGAGGTCGATGCCCGCCCGTCCGACAGCATCGCGCTGGCCCTTCGCATGCACGCGCCCATCTTCACCATCGACGATCTGCTGAATCGTACCGCCTCCGGCGCCGAGCCCGCGCCGGAACCCTCCTCGGACCCCGAAGCGCTCAAGCGGTTTCTTTCCAAGCTTGATCCGGAGGATCTCGGCCGGTTCCAGCCGTGATGGGCCGATGATCGCTGCAAGGATCGCCCTGGCGCTCCTTGTCCTCATGCCCGCGGCCGCGGCGGCCCAGAGCCGCGTCGCGGGGCGGGTCGTGCGGGTGGTTGCCCGGGATACCGTGGCGGTTACGGGCCTTCCGGTGGTGCTCCACCGGGTGGGGTCGCGGATCCAGGGACCGGTGGATACGGCGCAGGCCGGGCCCACGGGCCGCTTTTCCTTCCGCTTCTCCCCCGACACCAACGCGACCTATCTGCTCAGCGCGCGTTACGGCGGCATCGAGTATTTCTCCCAGCCCGTCGCCACGAATCCGGCGCGACCCGACACCGCCATGGTCGTGATCGTCGCGGATACCTCCAGCAGCGTTCCGGTCGTGGTGCGCCAGCGCACCCTGCTGATCAGCCGCCCCGATGAGTCCGCCACCCGCACGGTGCTGGACTGGTTCGTCCTGAGTAATCCGGGAGAGCAGACCCGGGTGGCGCCGGACACCGTGCGCCCGGCCTGGGGAACACCGCTGCCGCCGGAAGCCCAGAATGTCGAGCTGGCCGATAACCGGATGAGCCAGTTTTCGCCTGACGCCCTGGTCTTCCGGGGCGACAGTGCGCTCGTGTTTGCGCCGATTTCTCCGGGCGACAAGGAGCTGATGCTTCAGTACCACATTCCCGGCACGCTGCGCCGCTTTGTCGCTCCCTCGGATCGAATCGTGGACTCGGTGTTCGTGCTGATGGAAGAGCCGGGCAGCCGAGTGGCAACGCCGGGATTCGTGCTGACCGACACGCAGATGCTCGACGGCCGCCCGTTCCAGCGCTGGGCCGGCCCGTTCGCCCGGCCCGCGGATCTCGAAATCGTGCTCCCGTCGGCGCGGTTCTCCCAGGGTCAGCTGCTGGTCGCGATGGTCGCGACGACGGTTGCCGCTTTCGCGATGCTGGCCTGGATACTCGTGCGCCGCCGGCGGGGCTTCGTCCCGGATCCCCAGCTCCTGACCTCCGACCCGTCGTTCCTCACCGATCAGATCGCGCGGCTCGACGAGCGCTTTCAAGGGCGAGAGGCAGATACACCGCCGGCGGAGTGGCTGGCCTATCGGACCGAGCGGGCCCGGCTCTTGTCGGCGCTCGAGCGCGCTCTTGCCACCCGGCGCCACCGCTCCTAACTTCGCCCTCCATACCACGACGCGGATGCTCGGAAGCCGGTGAAAGTCCGGCGCGGCCCCGCCACTGTCAGGGGCGCTTCATCCCCAGCTCACCACGCCACTGGGAAACCGGGAAGGCGAGCTGGAGCCCCAAGCCAGGAGACCTCCGAGTCGTGCCACCCGCTGTTCCCTCGGGGGAGGGTCAGGGTGCATCGCGTTCTCCGCGCGTTCGCGCTCCTTCTCGCTTTCGGCTGCCGTCAGGCCCCACGCATCGCCACCGAGGGTCTGGTCGACGATGCCGGGGTACCGTTTTCGCTGCCCGCGCCGCCCACGCGGATCGTGTCGCTGATTCCCGCCACCACCGAGCTGGTCTTCGCGCTCAACGCCGGTGATCGGCTGGTCGGTCGCACCACCTGGTGCGACTATCCCGCCGAAGCGGCGGCCGTACCGGATCTGGGGAATGGTATCAGTCCCAACATCGAAGCCGTGGTCGCTGCCAAGCCGGACCTGGTCCTGCTGTACAAGTCGGGCGCCAATCGGGCCGCCGCCGAGCGATTCCGCTCCCTTGGCATTCCTGCCATCGAGCTCGCCACCGATCGCATGGAGGACTTCGACCGGATTACCCGGCTGCTTGGCGCGGCCCTCGGGAAGCAGGCCGAGGCCGAGTCACTGGTGGTGCAGACTTGGCGCGATCTGGAAGCTGCGAGCCGTCCGTCTGACCGTCTGACCGCCCGACCGTCTGTCTTTATCCTGGCCTGGGACCGTCCCGTCATGACGCTGGGCCGGGGCAGCTTTCTCTCCGAGATTCTGGAGCACGCCGGCGCTCGCAACGTTTTCGACGACCTGCCGAGCTCGTCCGCACCCGTCTCCATCGAAGCGGTCGTGGCGCGGGATCCCGACTACATCCTGATCTCCTCGGCAGACGACCCCGCCATCGTCTCTCGTCCCGAATGGCGGTCGGTGCGCGCCGTGCGCGACCGGCGCTTTCTTCGGGTATCCGGCAGCGAATTCAACCGGCCGAGTCCACGGATCGGGAGCGCGGTGCGCCAGCTCGCCGCCACCCTGCTCGCCGCACCGAAGTGAAGGCCCTCGCAGGAGTCGCGGTGCTCGCGCTGGCCGCGTGCCTGGTGGGGCTCGCGGTGGGCGCCACACCCTTGCCGCTCGATGTTCTCTTCGCGGCGCTCGGCTCTCCCGAGGCTCCGGCCGCCGACATCGTGCGGAACATCCGCCTCCCCCGGGTGCTGCTCGCGCTGGTGGTCGGCGGGTCGCTCGCGGTGACCGGCACCGCGCTGCAGGCGCTGGTACGAAATCCGCTGGCCGATCCCTATCTCCTCGGTATCTCCGGCGGTGCCGGTCTCGCCGCGGTCGTCGCCATCGCGCTCGGACTCGGAGGCGTCTGGGGGGTCCCCGCAGCCGCTTTCGTGGGTGGCCTCGGCGCCATCGCGCTGGTCTACCGGCTGAGCAGCGTTGCCGGACGGCGGCTCGACCCCCATGTCCTGGTGCTCGCCGGCGTGGTAGTGAGCGCGTTCACCGGGGCGCTGATCAGCGCCGTGCTCACGCTCTCGCCCGCCGAACAGCTGCGCAATGCCTTTCTCTGGTTGCTGGGTGGGTTCTCCGGTTCCTCCTGGCGCACGCTCGGCGTGTTCCTGGTCTATGCGTCGCTTCCGTTGCTGGCGCTGTTCGCCGCTGCGCGACCGCTCGACTTGCTTTCGCTCGGCGAAGAGCCGGCGCAATCGCTGGGGCTCGATGCCCCGCGGGCGCGACGAGTGGTGTATCTCGCCACCTCATTGCTTACCGCTGCGAGCGTGGCGGTGTGCGGCGTGGTGGGATTTGTCGGGCTGGTGGCGCCCCATGCACTGCGCGGCCTGCTCGGTCCCTCGCATCGGAGACTCCTCCCGGCGGTATTCCTGGCCGGCGGAGGCTTTCTGGTGCTGGCCGACGCGCTGGCACGGACGGTGGTGCGCCCGATCGAGCTGCCGGTCGGTGTCGTGACCGCACTGGTCGGCGTGCCGCTGTTTGCCGTGATGCTGCGCAAGGCGCTCCGATGATTCTCGACGCCCGCGACGCGACGGTGCACTACCCGGGGATGCCGGCTCCAGCGGTGGCCGGCGTGGATCTCACCCTCGGACCGGGTGAGCTGGTCGCCGTGGTCGGGCCGAACGGATGTGGCAAGACCTCGCTGGTGCGGGGCCTGCTGGGACTGGTTCCGCTGAGAGCAGGCCAGGTGACGCTCGACGGGCGGGCCATCGGGACCTGGCGTCGCGAAGAGGTGGCGCGGCTGGTCGCGCTGGTGCCCCAGCGGGAAGAGACGCCGTTCTCCTGGCGGGTCGAGGAGATGGTGAGGTTCGGGCGCTACGCGCGGCTGGGTCCGCTCAGTCCAATGACGGCCGGGGACCGCGCGGCGGTCGATCGCGCGCTGGCCCGGTCCGATGTGACCGCCCTTCGGCGCCGCGCGGTCGAAACACTCTCGGGCGGAGAATGGCAACGGGTGCGGATCGCGCGGGCGCTGGCCCAGGAACCCGAGCTCCTCGTGCTCGACGAGCCGACGTCTTCCCTGGATCTGGGCCATGAGATGGAGCTCTTCGAGCTGGTGGCCGCGCTGGTACGCGACGGGCTTTCCGCGCTGGTCGTCACCCACGACCTGAACCTGGCTGCGCGTTACTCCGGGCGGATGCTGGTGATCGATGGTGGCCGCGTCGCCGCCGCCGGCACGCCGGAGGCCGTGATGCAGCCCGAGCTGCTTTCCCGGGTGTTCCGCTGGCCGGTAGGCGTCGTGTCCCTGGAGGGCGCGCCGCACGTGGTGCCGGAAGGGCGGGAAACCGGCCCACGCCATTATTCTTGAATCCATGAGGTCTGCTTATTTCCGGGCACACCGGCGGCCGGGTTGGAGCGGCGTGCTGGTCCTGGCGGCGCTGTCCGCCGGGTGCGCGGCTACCACGCCCTCCGCTCCCCTGGCCGAGGAAACCCTCCTCGTGCTCAACTCGGGCGACGGCACTCTGACCGTGCTGTCGATCTCCCAGCCCGGTCCGGGCCGGGTGATCATCATGGGGAATATCGGCGGCACCCCGACGGCGCTCGCGGCGCGGGGGGCCAATGGGCTGGTGACCAGTGAAACCGGCAGCACGGTCGCGGTCATCAATCTCTCCGTCGAAGGCTCGGTGCTGGTCTATCGTCTTCCCACCGGTGCCGGTGCCGCCGGGGCCGCGTTCGTGAACGACACGCTGGCCTACGTCGCGAATCCATTCAACGACCGGGCCACCCGGCTCAATCTGAAGACCGGCGATACCGCGAGTGTCGCGGTGGGGCGGACACCCTCCTCCGTGGTGGTGACCCGGGGCAGGGTCTTCGTGGCCAACTCGAATCTGGATCCGGTTTGCGCCGGTCCGCTGCCGTGCGTCATCGGGGAGAGCTGGCTTACGGTCATCGATCCGGATCGCAACACCGTTCTCGATTCGATTCCGCTGCCCGGCCCGGGCAACGCCAATGCGATGCTGGTGGGACCCGACGGGCTGATCTATGTGATGAATGCCGGTCCCGGCGGCGAAGAGCCCGGCCGGCTCAGTATCGTGGATCCTGTGCTCCGGCAGGAAGTCGGCAGCTTCGCCGGATTCGGTGTGCTGCCGGGGCGCCTCGCCACCGATGGCCGGGAGCGGCTCTTCATCGTTTCGCCCACCCAGGGGCTGATGGAGTTCAACACCCGCACCCGCCGGGTCGTGCGTGGAGCAGGGGCCGGCATTCCGCTGGTGAACGGCACCGCGGCGGCGGTGGACGCGGGTGCCCAGGTGTACGCCATCGAGTCGGGCTCCTGTACCACGGGTGGCACCGGTCGGGTCCGGATCTTCCGGCCCGACCTCACCGAGGCTCGGGTGGTGTCGTCCGGCGCGTGCTCTTCCGATGCCGCGATCGTGAACCTGCCGCCTCCGGCCCCGTGAGTCCGGGGCGATGCCCCCGATTACCACGCCGGCCATCGTGCTCACTACCATTCGGTATGGGGAGACCTCGAAGATCGCGCGGCTCGCCACGCGTGATCTGGGCGTTCAGAGCGCGATCGCCAAGGGCGCCCTGCGCCCCCGGAGCCGATTCGGGACCGCGCTGCATCTGCTGAGTGAAGGTCAGGCGACCTTGCACCTCGCCCGCAGCGGCGACCTTCACACCCTCACCCAATTCGATCCGCGAAACGTCTGGACCGGGCTCGGCGCGCGGATGGACCGTTTCGCGGTCGCGTCGCTCCTCTCCGAGCTGATGCTCCGATTCGCGCCCGCCACCCCCCACGCCGAGAGCTACGATCTGTTTCGCGACGCGCTCGCTGTGCTCGAGGCCGCCCCCGCGGCGGCGGTCGAACCGGTAGGGCTGAGGGTGGTGTGGCGATTGGTGGCGGTACTGGGGTTCGCCCCGGCGCTCACCGCCTGCGCCCGGGACGGTGTGCCGGTTGCCGCCGACACCGCCGCCTGCTTCTCGGCCCAGGACGGTGGAATCCTCTGCCGCGGGTGCGCCCGTGGCACCGAGGGAGCGGAGCTCAAGCCCGCCGATCGCATGGATCTCATGGCGTTTCTCGATCCCGGCGCGGCTATCCCCTCGCTGGATGAACGACACCTTGCTGCGCACCGGCGCCTGCTGGAGCGCTACATCCGCCACCACCTGAGTGAAGGCGCCGCGCTGCCGGCGCTCGCCTTCTGGCTGGAACGGAGCTGGACGGCCGCGTGATCATCGGAACGGCGGGACACATCGATCACGGAAAGTCGGCGCTGGTCAGCGCGCTGACCGGCCGCGCGATGGACCGTCTGGCCGAGGAGCGGCGCCGCGGGATAACCATCGATCTCAACTTCGCTCCGCTCGAGCTCCCCGGATTGCCGGCCGCAGGGATCGTGGATGTTCCTGGCCACGAGGACTTCGTTCGGACCATGGTGGCCGGCGCCTCGGGAATCGATCTGGTGCTCCTGGTAGTGGACGGCGCGCAGGGCCCCCAGCCGCAAACCTGGGAGCACCTCGCCATCGTGGAGCAGCTGCGGATTCCGCAGGGCATTCCGATCATCACCAAATCGGATCTGGCGGAACCGGAGTGGCTCGAGCTGGTGGTTGCCGAGGTCACCGCTCGCCTGGCGACCTCTCCGGTCCGCTTCGAGGCGCCGGCCGTCGTGTCGGCCGTCACGGGGCAGGGAATCCCCGAGCTTGCCGGACGGCTGCGGGAGCTGATCGCGCGGTTTACCCGCGAGGATCCGGCCGACGGGTTCCGGATGCCGATCGACCGCTCCTTCTCGATCGCAGGAGTCGGCACCGTCGTCACCGGCACCCCATGGTCGGGCTCCATCGCGATCGGCGACGCGGTGACCATCCTCCCCGCGGGCCTCACCGCTCGGGTGCGGTCGCTGGAAGCCTACGGCGAGCACGTGGACCGGGGCCGTCCCGGAGCCCGCACGGCGGTGGGCCTGGTCGGGGTGGACCGCGCTGCGGTTCGCCGCGGAGACACCCTGGTCGGCGCCGAGGCCTGGTGGCAGCCGACCTCGGCGCTCGATGTCAGTATCGAGCTCCTCCCCGAAGCCCATCCGCTCCAGCGGCGCGCCCGGGTGCGCCTGCACCTGGGCACCGCGGAAGTTCTGGGACGCCTCTACCCTCGGGCCGAGATCGAGCCGGGCGGTAGCGGGGTAGCCCGGCTGGCGCTCGAGTCACCCCTGGTCGCGCGGGGCAATGACCGGTTCGTCCTGCGCAGCTACTCCCCGGTGATGACGATCGGGGGCGGGCGGGTGCTCGATCCGCTGCCTCCCCGCCGGGCGACCTGGCCGGAGGGCCTGGTGTCGGCGGATGCCGGAGAGCGAGTCGGGGCGCTGGTCGCCCGCCGGCCGGCGGGCGTCGCGGCGACCGAGCTTCCACTCCTGCTCGGCATTCCCGAAGCCGCCGCCCGCTCCCTGGCCGAAGCGCGAAAGGACCTTTCGGCCACCGCGGGCCGGTTCATCGCTCGGTCCGCGACCGTGGCGATGAGACAGGCCGCCCTCGGGCAGGTGGAGGCGTATCATCGGCGAGAGCCGGCCGAGCGGGGCTTGTCGCTCGAGACCCTCCGCCGAACCCTTCGGGGCCCGGCCGAGGTAACCAACGCAGTGCTGGATGGACTGGCCCGCCGGGGGGAGCTGGTTGTGGTGGACGGGCTCGCCGCGCTGCCAGGTTTCGAGCCCCGTCTTCCCGGCGGCGGAGAGCTTCTCGAACGGGCGGTTTCGATGCTGGAGCAAGCGGGGCTGGAGCCACCTTCGGTGTCCGAATTGGAGCGAGCTGTGGGTGAAACGGGCCTGCTGCAGAGCCTTCGCTTCGCGGCGCAGCAAGGGCGCGTCGTCGCGGTGGAGAGAGATCGGTATTTTTCCACCCAATCATTGAATCTTTTTCGAGATACCATAAGGGAACTCGCTGCTAATGGGCCAGTTACACCGCCAATGCTCCGGGAGCGATTGGGGCTCTCCCGCAAGTTCCTCATCCCCCTCCTGGAGTGGTCTGATCGCACCGGGATCACCCGCCGAGTCGCCGATACGAGGGTTCTCGCCTAGTCCGACCTCCGACTGAATCTCTGCCAGTTCGGCATACTTTAGGGGTACGACGATTGCCCTCAACTGGGGCAACTTTGACCCGAAATTGAATGCGGCCGGGGTAGGTTGTGTCGACCCCGGGGCTGTAGCACGTTGGCCTGTGAAGGAGGATCACTCGTGATCAGACCAGACCGACTTACCCTCAAGGCCCAAGAGGCCTTTCGAGATGCGGCCCAGCTCGCTTCGGCGCGCGGGAACCCCGTCGTCAATGACGCCCATCTCTTTCTCGCGCTGCTCAACCAGGATGAGGGGGTCATCCAGCCCCTGCTCCAAAAGGCGGGACTCAACATCAGCGCCCTCCGGGCGGCCGCCGAGCGCGAAGTCGGGAAGTTCCCGACCCAGGAGGGCGGCGAGGCTTCCAGCACCTACAGCCGAGAGCTCAACAACGTCTTCGATCGCGCCGAGCGGGAGGCGAAGGAGCTGGGCGACGCGTATATCTCCACCGAACATTTGCTCATCGCGCTGGTCGAGGAGAAGGGCACCACGGCACGCGAGCTCCTGAGCGGGTCGGGGCTCTCGGCCGCCGATCTGAGGGCGGCCCTGGAAGCGGTTCGCGGCTCCCACCGGGTCACCGATCAGGCGCCTGAAGAGAAGTATCAATCACTCGAGCGATTCACCCGGAACCTCACCGACCAGGCTCGGAACGGGAAACTGGACCCGGTCATTGGCCGGGACGAGGAAGTGCGCCGGGTGATGCAGGTCCTCTCGCGCCGGACCAAGAACAACCCGGTCCTGATCGGGGAGCCGGGCGTTGGCAAAACGGCCATCGTGGAAGGTCTGGCCCAGCGGATCGTGAACGGGGACGTTCCCGAGTCGCTCCGCGACAAGGAGATCATCGGGCTCGACATCGGACTGCTGCTGGCCGGCGCCAAGTACCGGGGAGAATTCGAGGAGCGGCTCAAGTCGGTGGTGAAGGAGCTGACCGCGGCGGAGGGGCGCTACATCGTCTTCATCGACGAGCTCCATACCATCGTGGGCGCCGGAGCCGCCGAGGGTGCGGTGGACGCCAGCAACATGCTGAAGCCGGCGCTGGCCCGGGGCGAGCTCCATGTGGTAGGCGCCACCACGCTGGAGGAGTACCGGAAGCACATCGAGAAGGACGCCGCACTGGAGCGGCGCTTCCAGCCCGTGCTGGTAGGGGCGCCGAGCGTCGAAGACACCATCGCCATCCTGCGCGGCCTCAAGGAGCGGTACGAGGTGCACCATGGGGTCCGCATCACCGACAACGCGCTGGTCGCGGCGGCGCAGCTGTCCGACCGCTACATCGGCGACCGTTTTCTGCCCGACAAGGCGATCGACCTGGTGGACGAGGCCGCCAGCAGGCTTCGCATCGAAATCGATTCGCTGCCGCAGGAGATCGACGAGGTAGAGCGCCGCATCATCCAGCTGGAAATCCAGCGCCAGGCGCTGCTCAAGGAGAAGGACAAGGCGGGCAAGGAGCGCCGGAAGCTGGTGGAACAGGAGATCTCCGAGCTCAAGGAAAAGTCCGGCGCCATGAAGGCCCAGTGGCAGGCGGAGAAAGCCGCGATCCACAAGCTCCAGGCGATGAAGGCGGAGATCGAGCAACTGAAGCAGGAGGTGGACCAGGCCACCCGCAAGGGTGACCTGCACCGTGCCGCCGAGCTGCGCTACGGCAAGATTCCCCAGCTGGAGCAGTCCATCACCGAGGAGGAGGCGCGCCTCGCGACGGTCCAGAAGCAGGCCAAGTACCTGAAGGAAGAAGTCGACGCGGACGACATCGCCGAAATCGTGGCCAAGTGGACCGGCATTCCGGTGTCCAAGATGCTGGAGTCCGACCGGGAGCGGCTCACCCGCCTGGAGGCCGAGCTGGCGCGACGAGTGGTCGGCCAGGAAGAGGCGGCGGCCGCGGTGGCCAACGCCGTGCGGCGGAGCCGGGCCGGGCTGCAGGATCCCAACCGTCCCACCGGCTCATTCATTTTCCTGGGACCCACCGGCGTCGGGAAGACCGAGACGGCACGGGCGCTGGCGGAGTTCCTGTTTGATGACGAGCGCGCGATGGTCCGGCTGGACATGTCGGAGTACATGGAAAAGCACTCGGTCTCGCGGATGATCGGCGCCCCGCCCGGCTACATCGGCTACGACGAGGGAGGCCAGCTGACCGAGGCGGTGCGCCGGCGCCCGTACAGCGTGGTGCTATTCGACGAAATCGAAAAGGCCCATCCCGACGTGTTCAACGTGCTGCTCCAGATCCTGGATGACGGCCGGCTCACCGACAGCCAGGGCCGGATGGTGGATTTCCGGAACACGGTCCTGATCATGACGTCCAATATCGGCAGTCAGCTGATCGTGGAGAGCCAGACAGACGGACAGACGGTCGGCCGGACAGACGGACGAGACTGGAGTGCCGTGGAAGAACGAGTTCGGGGTGAGCTGCGGAACCACTTCCGGCCCGAGTTTCTGAACCGGGTCGACGACGTGGTGGTGTTCCGTCCGCTCAGTCGCGAGGACATCGACAAGATCGTGGACCTGCAGATGGTAAGGCTCGACGCCCTCCTCGCGGAAAAGGGGCTCACCCTCAAGCTCACACCCGCCGCCCGGGAGCTGATCGCCGACCGGGGGTACGATCCGGTGTACGGCGCGCGGCCGCTCAAGCGGGTGATTCAGCGGCTGGTGCAGAATCCCATGGCGATGGCGGTGCTCGAGGGCGGGTACCTCCCCGGCGATGCCGTGGTGGCCGATCGCGACGCCGACCATCTGGTCTTCACCCGCCAGGCTGCCTCGGCCGCCAAGAGTGCGTAGCACTCCGGTTGCACCGGAGGATCTCGCCGGCATGCAGGCCGCGCTGCTCCTGGCCCGGGAAGGGGCCAGCCGCGGCGAAATGCCGGTGGGGGCGGTGGTCCGCCAGGCCGGCCGGACCATCGGCTCGGCGCACAATGAGACCGTAACCCGCAGGGATCCGACGGCGCACGCCGAGCTGCTGGCGGTGCAACGGGCGCTCCAGGATCTGGGAACCGATCGCTTGACCGAAGCGACGCTCTATGTCACGCTGGAGCCCTGTGCCCTTTGCGCCGGGGCCATCGTGCTGGCCAAAGTGGGCAGGGTGGTGTTCGGCGCGTGGGACGAAAAGGCGGGCATGGGGGGCTCGGTGGGAGATCTGCTCCGCCACGCCCGCCTCAATCACCGTCCGGAGGTGGTGACCGGCGTGCTGGCGGACGAGTGCGGGTCGTTGCTCCGGGAGTTCTTTCGGAAGTGAGGACAGTCCGTCCTAGTTGTGCTCCAGCATCAGCTCCAGCTTGTGACGGAGCTCGCCCAGCGTCTTGGACTTGAACGCGCTCTTGGTTTCCTCCAGGACCGCCACCGTCTCCTGTAATGCCGCGTAGAGCTGGGACCCCCTGGGACAATTGATGAGCTGACAGGGGTGCTGGTTCACGCCTTCCTTGTTGAGCGCCTGCCCGAGCTGCTCCAGGTCGGTGAGTGAGCCCATCACGTTGCGCAGGGTAAGCGCCAGGAACGCGTCCACCCCGGGCATTACCGGGCCGGTGCGGCCCGCGGTGCTCATCGCCGAAATATTCTTGAAATCGTCGCGCCACTTCTGCAGCCGGTCCTCGGCGCGGCGCATGGCTTGGTAGCTCTGAAAACGGGAGACCGCGGTGCGTACCCGGGCCAGCAGATCCGGGAAGGCCACCGGCTTGAGCAGATAGGCGGACACCGGCAGCTCGATCGAGGCGATGGCGGAACGGGTGGACGGAAAGCCGGTGATGATGATGATCGGCAGCCCGCCTGCCACTTCCGCGACCTGCTTGACCAGGTCCAGGTCTTCGTTGCCGGGCATTTCGAGGTCGCTGATGAGCAGGTCGTAGCTGGCGTCGCGCACCCGTGTCAGCGCGGTCTCGCCGTCCCGCACCGTCTCCACCTCGAAACCTTCCCGCCGGAGCAGGTCGGCGGTAGCCATGAGGAATGTTTCCTCGTCGTCGGCGATCAATACGCGTCCGAGCGGCGTCATAACTCTCCTAATGCTTCATCGCAGTGGTATGGCTATGCAGAACTCCGCCCCGCCGCCTTCCGGGTCCCGGAGTTCGATCCGGCCGCCCAGGGCCTGGACCGAGCGCTTGACCAGAGAAAGACCGAGACCCATCCCGCCGGTCCGGAGTCCGGTCTTGGTGGTGACGAACGGCTCGAAGATCCGGCTGCGAATGTCTGCCGGCACGCCGGGGCCCTGGTCGGTCACCGAGAGCCAGAACGTGTGGTCGTCGCGCCAGGCCCGGACCCGGACGGTCCCGCCGGGTGGTGAGGCCTCTACGGCGTTCTGCACCAGATTGTACACCGCCTGGCGCAGGAGCGCGCCCGGCAGCTTTAGCACCGGGGGTGACCCGCTGGTGTCGACCTCGATTCGTACCTGGGCGGCGCGGTTCACCTGCTCGAGCATGGTGACCGCGTCCGAGATCAGGATCGGCACCGAGGCGTCCTCCCGTGCGTCCCCGTCCGGCCGGTAGGTCTCGTAAAGCTGCCGGGTGATCGCTCCCATCCGCGCGATTTCCCGCTCGATGGCCCCCACGTAGGAGTAGTAGGGATGGCTCTCCGGAATGGCGCCTTTGATCAACAGAAAGGAATTCTGGATACCGGCCAGGGGATTGTTGATTTCATGGGCCACCCGCGCCGCCAGCCTGCCCATGGTGGAAAGTGTGTCCAGCTCCCGCATCGTGTCCTCGCCCCGCTGGCGCTCGGAGAGATCCCGCCCCTCGGCGAGGAGCTGGACGACCCGGCCCTCCGAGTCGATGATCGGCGTGATGGAGAAATCCAGCCGGGTCGTCCGGTCGGCGGGCCCGCGCACCTCCTCCTGGTACCGGACAGTCTTGCCCTGGAGCGCCTCGTCGCAAGCGCACTTCAACCGATGGCGCTCCTGCTCGCCGGTCCACCAGGGCGTGTCCCAGAACGGCTTGCCCCGCACCTCCTCCAGCGTCATCCCAATGAGCTCGAGGGCAGTCCGGTTAGCCTCCAGGAGCTTGCAGTTGACGTCAAGCAGAAGCTCGAGCTGGAAGCCCCGGTCGAACATGGTCCGGAAGCGGTGCTCGCTGGCGGTCAAAGCCTGCTCGGACCGCTTCCGCTCGGTCACATCGGCGCAGATGCCCAGGATGCGGATCGGCCGGCCCCATTCATTTCGCTCAATGATGCGGCCGCGGTCGACGATCCAGTGCCAGTCACCGTCCCCGGCCTGAACCCGATACTCCAGCTCGAACGAATCGGCGCCGCCGGCCAGATGCTTCTGCAGCCGGGCGTCATACTCCGGGCGATCTTCGGCGTGAATCAGCGATTCCCACGTCAATTCGTTGCCGGGCGCGTCGATTTCAAGAGGGTCGTAGCGCAGCCCCCGCCAGACCGCAGGGCTGCGCGAGCTCTTGCCGGTTCGCTCGTTCCGCTCCCACAGCCCGTCGGTCGCACTCTCCAGCGCCCGGGCCAGGCGCTCGCGCTCGGCCAACTGTGCTGTCGTGTGGACCCGCTGGAGCAGCCTCAGGGTCATGGTGAGCAGCACGCTGACCGCGGCGCCGAGCCCCGCAACGATGAGGGGCAATCCGGAATGAAACGCGGCGGCGTTTTCGGCCGTTTCAAGCGCCCTCCAGATCACTACCGTCGCGATCAGCATCGCAATCCCGGCGCCGTACGGTACCCACCTGGGGAGCGTCTCGATCGGGTGCTCGCGCCGCCAGGCCACACTCACCAGCCCAACGCCAGTCATCCCGAAGGCGAAGCAGGAGGGGATGGAGAGCCCCGCCGTCACGCCGGTGCGCAGGCTGTTGAGGAAGCCGGTCGCATAGGAAAGCAGCAGGGTGATGGCGAGTGCCGTGAGGATCGCGCCCAGCGTCCCGGTCAGCACGTGCCCATCGGCCTTCCATTTGGCGAGGTGGAGGCCGAGGAGAGCGGTCCCGGCCAGGATCAGGCTGAGCGCGCTGAGTGCCGGCATTCTCCCGGGGATGGGGGTCGGCCACGCCTGCAGCGCCGTGCCGCTGAGCAGGAATCCGTCGATGCCGAGGTGGACATTCGCCACGTATTCCAGGAGTATGGCAGTGCCGATAAGAAATGACCCGGCCGAGCCCACCGACACCATCCAGCGGTGGTGGCGGGCAACGCCGAAGAGCCCGGCGGCAGCGGCCAGGAGCCCGACTGCGAGGAGCGGATCAGTGGGGGGATATTCGTGGGCCACCCGCACGAGGACGGGCAGGTTGAGGGCCCATCCCAGCAGGACCAGGAGCGCAATACTCCCGACGATCCCTGCGGCGGCTACGCCGACGCGCTGCGAGCTTCGGGGAATGAGTACCGCCGCTTCGGTCATCGAGTCTGCCCGGGGGTCGCGCTCATGCTAACACGACCCCCGGGAGACTCGCAAACCGGTCACGCTTCGACCGTTTCCTCGATACCCGCCGCGACCGCCGAGGCGTTCACCTCCGCTTCGGCGATCCGCCACAGCTCCCGGCCGGCCTCCTGTTCCTCTTCGAGCGAGGTCCGAAGCAGGGTCGCCACCCGGGCCTCACCCAGCAACTCGGCGTGGCTTGCGGCGCTGTCATACGCGGCAACCTCGTAGTTCTCTATCCGCCGCACCGCGCCGATGAGCGCCGTGTCGAGGATGGCGTCATCGGTGGCCTCGTCCAGGATGTCCTCGCCCTCCTCGATCAGGCCCTCCATCCCTTTGCAGCGCCTCCCCCGGGCAGTGACGCCGAGCTCGATGAAAACCTGCTCGAGCCGGCCCACCTGGTCCTCGGTCTCGGTGACGTGGCTCTCCAGCGCCTGCTTCAGCGCGGGGGCGCAGGCGAACGCGGCCATTTTGGGCAGCGCGTTGAGGAGCTGATGCTCCGCCTGATAGATGTCCTGGAGCTCCTCCACCAGCAGGTCATACAGCGAATCGAGTGGCATGGTGCTTCCCTCGAATCTCCCGCTATGGGGTGCGGCCCGCGATAGTCGGGCGGACCGCATCGTTGAAGGTGATCGTCTGGATACCGCGGGGCTTGGCCGAGGCTATCACGATGGTGTAGGCCTTGCCGGCCGACAGCGCGATGTTGCGGAGCCGGATCGGAGGCGTCGGATTGTCGTTGCCCCGGATCTCCAGCGTCGCGGTCGCGGGGGCAACGTCCTTGAATCCGGCTTCGGCGCCGAAGGCGATATTGTCGAAGAGCGGGTCCTTCTGGCCCGCCACCAGGACATCGGCGTCGGGGAGAACCGGTGCCGCGTTGATCACCCGGACCCGGGCCTTGCCCAGCTCGGTCACGATCTCGTCCCGGACGACCCGGAGCTTGATCTGGTTGTCCGCGGTCGGCATCGCCACGATGGTGTAGCGGAGGCCGTCGCCCATGGTTTCGGTGTTATTGGCGAGCACGCTATCGGCGTTGTTGCCCCGCAATTCAAACTTCACCAGGTTGTCGCCGATCTCGGTGTATGGCGTGACCGTCTTGAATTCCACGTTGTAGAAGGTGGTGCGCTCGTCGGCGGACAAGTCGAGCCCCAGCGCGTCCGGAACGGC
>Ga0070699_100002863_pt1 | contig 15380 bp, 9 predicted proteins | sample KBSK1503metaG_FD_65473 | JGI IMG/M metagenome (GOLD analysis project Ga0070699, IMG submission 65473) | Corn, switchgrass and miscanthus rhizosphere microbial communities from Kellogg Biological Station, Michigan, USA - KBS K1-50-3 metaG | ecosystem: Host-associated > Plants > Roots >...
TCGTAATTGAGTTTCAGCTTGCTGGCGCTGAACAGAATCTCATTAGTCATCGAAGGACTAATGATGTTCGTCAGATTCACCACTATCGAGCGGCCCAGGTTCTTACTGGTCAGCTTGCCTGGCAGTTCATAGTTTGACGAATCCCACCACAGACCACGTGGGAAACCCTGCTCTTCGTACTCACGCGCGAACCGCACGTAAAGTTTGGTCTTGTCGCTGACGGTGTAGTCGAAGCGCGACGTGAACTGCTGCCTGTCGTTTGGTCGCAGCACGCTGTAGACGTAGTTGGGTTGGCCAGGCGCAGCGTTCAGATTTGGCGCCGGGAACAGATTCAAGAGCGCCCTGCCGAACGGATGCGCGCACGGGGCGAGATTGCCACCCGGCGCCACGTCGTTGTTGTTATTGTTGTTGCCGACCACTCCACCAGCCGTGCAACCGGCCGGCACAGTCACGCCGCCAAACTCGCTGAAGTCGCCCTGGCGTTGTTTCAACGTGGGCACGATGAAACGATTCGAGCCTTCGTCAACTTGCTGGTAATAGCGCTCATAGCCGACGAAGAAAAACAGCTTGTCGCGATTGCGGTTGAACTTGGTCCAGGGCAACAGAATCGGACCACCGATGTTGCCACCGGGATAGTTGTACTTGCTCAGCGGACGAACAACATTATTAATGCTGTTGGAGCGATCGTTTGCCTGGAATCTATGGTTGCGCAGGTAGTCGTAAAGGGAACCATGAAAGTCGGCGCTGCCGCCTTTAGTCGTCGCGCTGATCTGCACCGCACTCGTGCCATGCTCGGCAGCGTAGTTGCTGGTCTGGATCTTGACTTCCTGGACCATGTCCGGATTGGCCGTGATGACGGTGCCGTTGTTCGCGCCGATGTCAATCATGCGCGAGCCGTCAATCGAGACGTTGTTCTGCTCGCCGCGTAAGCCATTAACGTGATACTGAGCATTCGCGTTTGCGCCACTGCCAAACCCGACGCTCTCGAGCGAGGTGTTATCCGGTGCCACCACCCCCGGAAGAATGCGCAGCAGTTCCAGCGAGCTGCGGCTGATAATCGAGAGGTTCTCGATCTGTTTTGAGTTGATGGTGTTTTCGCGTGAACCCGTTTCGGTTTGGAGTGTTTCACTGGCGGCCGTAACGGTTACGGTTTCAGTCGGAGCGCCGATTTCCATCGAGATGTCGAGACCCTTAGTGTCGCTCGTCTCGACCGCGAAACCGGTTTGCGTCATCGTCTTGAAGCCTGGGGCTTCGGTCTTGACGGTGTACGTGCCGGGCGTGACCGCAGTGAAACTGTAGTTACCATCTTCGCTCGACTTTGCCTTGCGCTCGTCTTTGGTGCGCTCATTGGTGATGGTGACCATCGCATCACGAATGACCGCTCCCTGCGGATCCTTGACGGTGCCGCGGAGCGTGGCGCTACCAGTCGTCTGAGCAGCAACCGGCTGCACATTCGCCAGCAGGTTTACGGAAAACACGAAGATGGAAATGATGAGCGTCGCATAGAGCCTGCGCTTGCTTCGTAGAGTCATACTCTCCTCCAAACAGCTTTGGCGAACTTCCCAAAAGGGAGTTCGCAAGGGCTCACTTCACGATTTCAACGGCGGGGTTACCGCTTGCTTTTGCGAGAACTTCAACCTCGAGTTTGTTGCATGACCGGACAAAAGGGTCATACGAAACCGACTTTTGGTCTATTTCAACTAGCTAAATAAAGCGTTCAACTAAAAATTACGGTAAGAAGGTTTGTTGCACGACCGGACAAAAGCCTTAGTACTATCGAACGAACTCTTTGTCAAGAGTTTTTTATGGTTACCTTAGTTTTCTTTAATGCTTTGTCAGTCGGACGAAATGGGAGTTGCAGGTCCCGAAGTTTGGCTAGGCAACACCGATGCCGCGATGAGCGGCGATTGCAGTTTTTGCGAAAAGCTGAGGAATGCGAAAGAAGTCGATCGTGACGCGCATCTCCGCGACGACGAGTTATCGAAATTTTCGGGAACCTATACAAATTTCTGAATCGCTCAACGCGTTGGATGTGGCCGGCAAACGCCGAAGGCGTTGGCTAATTTAAGCCCAGGGTTGGAGCGCAGCGACAACTCTGGGTTAACTCATCTATCTTTCGCGATGAACCCTGAAAGGGTTTATATCGCGGCGACCCTTTCAGGGTTTTAATTTATTGTTTACGTTTCCCAGGGCTGAAATTAGTCAACGCCTTCGGCGTACTTGTTTGTCGAAACAATTCATTCTACGCGGGGACCACTGACGCGAACTTACTGGCGAGCACCAAACTCAGCGCGCCCATCAAACGCGTGTCGTCGCCGAGGGTTGAGGCAAACACTGGCGCCAAAGGTAGACCACTGCAAATCGTATGCGCCGCGAGCGTGCTCCGCAGCTCGCCCGAGATCAACGGCCACGCGCGCGCAATGTCGCCCGCGAGAATCACCGCCTCCGGACTAAGTCCCTTCGTGAGGTTTGCGATCCCCAATCCCAGGTAGTAAGCCGTTTCGAGCAGCGCGTCTTTCGCTGCCTCGTCCTGCGCGAACGCGTTATCGATCAACTGCAAAAACGTAATCCCATCAGCGGCGCCCGCGTGACGCTGCTTGTAACGCTCCAACGTCGCACGCTCGGAAGCAAATGCCTCCCAACACTCTTCACTGCCCGCCGCACACGCAACGGGCGCTCCCTTTCCGATCGTCATGTGACCAAACTCACCCGCCGCTCCCGCTACTCCCTGGTACACCTGGCCGTCGAAAATGATTCCGGTACCGAGACCTTCCTCAACCAGGACCAGAATAAAGTCACGCACATCACGAATCTCGGGCCGGCCCAACCACAGCTCGGCGAGCGCCGCTGCATTCGCGTCGTTATCAACTGTCACCGGCAGATCGGTAGCTTTGCGCAGCTCGGATGCGAGCGGCCAGTTGCGCCATTTGAAGTGTGGAATAAAAAGCGCTGTTCCCGTCTCCGGATCAACCAGCCCCGGCACACATACGCCGACACCCTCGATGTTCCGATGAATCTTGATGAACCTCTGCACACCCGAGGCGACTCTGCGAAACGTCGCTCTCACGTCCGGGTCGGTCGGAAATCTTTCCCGATCAACCACGCGCCCAACGAGGTCCGCAACTGCGATCGTCGTTTGGGCCGTGCCGACGTCAACGCCGATCGCCAGGAAACCCGCGGCACGCAGGCGAAGCAAACTCGGTGGACGTCCGCCAGTCGATTCGCCTTCGATCTCGTAGATCAATCCGCGTTGCTTCAGCTCGTCGACGATGAGTGAGACGGTAGATCGTTGTAGTTCTGTTTCCTGTGAAATCTCGGCACGTGAGATCGGCTCCTTCTCACGTACGTAGTTGAGCACGATTTGCCGGTTGATATAGCGAATGGTGTCTGCGCGAGCCACATTCGCTTTTTTGAGATTTATGCGTCGCAATGAGTTTGTCCGCAGCAATAGTAACAACTCAACGCGTGTTGATGACAACTGAGGCAGACGGCAAACTGTTGGCACTGGCTTTCAAAACGATACGTCCGGGCTTTGCTTGCGCCTGCACGATCGCCAGCGCGAGGCCGTGAAAAGCCTTACGCTGTTTGCCTTTGAAACCTTCGTGGTCAATCTGATGACCGTTATCCACGCCCGCGATCGATCCCGCTCCACTCAGTTCGAATTTGACGAGGTTATCAGCCGATGGGACCACTGTTCCATCCTTGTCAACGATCTTCACCTTCACGAATGAAAGGTCGGAGCCGTCAGCTTTGATCGTTTGTCGATCGGGCACCAAAACAATTCGCGCCGGTTCTCCCGCCGTACGCACTTCTTTCGTGAGCACCACCTGACCTTTCTTTCGTGACACGGCCTTCAACATTCCGGACTCGTACGGAACGCTCCAGTAGACGTGCATGTCATCACCCTGTTTTCGTTTTGTCCCCAGCGAACGGCCGTTCAAAAACAGCTCCACTTCATCGGCGTGGTTGTAGTACGCGACTACATCAACCTTCTCGCCCTGTTTCCAATTCCAGTGCGGCACGACGTGCAACACCGGCGTGTTGGTCCATTCACTCTGGTAAAAATAAAACGGATCTTTCGGAAAACCGGCGAGGTCGATGATGCCGAAATAGGAGCTGATGGCGGGCCACGGAAACGGCGTCGGCTCGCCGATGTAATCCCAGCCGGTCCAGATAAACATGCCCGAAAAGAAGTCGTGATTCTTGACAAGCTTCCACGTTTCTTCGTGCGCGGAACCCCAGTTCGCAGTCGAGTTGTCGTACGCGGAACATTCGTAAATTGGCGAGATCTTGAGAATGTCTTCATCTTTCCTGGGCCAACGCAGTATCTCTTCGGCAGGCCTCCGATAACTTCCGCGCGTGTGCACTGAGGAATTCGTTTCGGTGCCGATGATGACGCGGCCCGGAAACATCTTCGCAAACTCAGGCAGCTTCGCGTGCGCGTAGTTGGTGCCGACGAGATCGAGATCACCTTCAGTAAGCACTTTGTTATCGCGGCTTACGCCGTTACACGCGGAGGTAATCGGACGAGTCGGGTCGAGATTGCGAACGATGCCGCCCAACTCTTTGGCGATCGTGCCGCCGGTTGGATTGTTGTTCCACTGTTCCATCACCTCGTTGCCGATGCTCCAGATGATGACACTGGGATGGTTGCGATCGCGCAGCACCATGTCTTCAAGATCGCGTTTGTGCCACTCATCCCAATCGAGGTGGTAATCGAATTTCGTCTTCTCGATCTTCCACATATCAAACGCTTCATCCATCACGATGAAGCCCATGCGATCTGCGAGCTCGAGTAGTTCCGGCGCTGGCGGATTGTGCGAAGTGCGAATGCCGTTGACGCCCATGTCTTTCAATATCTGCAACTGCCGCTCGATCGCGCGCGTGTTGACCGCGGCGCCGAGCGCGCCCAGATCGTGGTGATTGCAAACGCCGCGAATCTTTACCGGTTTGCCGTTCAGAAAGAACCCGCGGGCGACGTCAAAACGAAACGTGCGAATGCCGAGCGGCGTCTCGTAACGATCGACAATTCTTCCACCCTGGTCCAACTGCGACACGATCTTGTACACATACGGACGTTCGTCTGACCAAAGGATCGGCGATGACACCTTCAGTGTTTGACTGACTTCCGCATGCGAGTCTCTGGCTGCCACTCCTTTCGCCGTCTCTCGAGCCACTTCTTTTCCGTTCGCGTCCTGGATAATCGTAGTGAGATTCACCGGGACTGCGCTATTCGAACCGTTGTCCACCTGAGTCTTTAAGACGATCGTCGCCGACGAAGTGTTAACGTCGGGCGTGGTCCAGTACGTGCCCCAGTGCTCGATGTGAACCGGGTCCAATGTGGTTAGCCAAACATTGCGATAAATGCCGGAGCCGGAATACCAGCGGGAATTTGGCTGTTGTGAATTATCGACTTTGACGGCGATGACGTTTGGACCACCGCCATAGATCAAGTGCGAGGTTAATTCGTACTCGAAGGTGCTGTAGCCGTAAGGACGTTTTCCGAGGTAGTGACCGTTGATCCAAACCTCACTGTTGCGATACACGCCGTCAAACTCTACGAAAAGTAACTTCCCTTTAGCTGAGAGCGGCACAGTGAAAGTCTTGCGATACCAGCCCATGCCGCCAGGTAACGCGCCGCCACCAGTGCCAGACGGCGCCTGCTCGCTGAACTGGCCTTCGATGCTCCAGTCGTGCGGCAGATCCAATTGCCGCCACTGCGAATCGTTCAAACCCGTATCCTGCCCGTTGGGAACATCGCCGAGATTGAAGCGCCAATTCTGGTTGAACGAAACCCGCTTTCCCGGACGAGAGTTCGCGAGGCAAAGTGGCGCAACGAATAACAGGAGATACAGCGAGACGCCGACGGTTATTGTTCTCTTCATAAGTTTTTGTTTGATCGGTTCATATAGACAGGATTGTCAGGATTAACAGGAGCTTCAAGATGAATCCTGTAAAATCATGTAAATCCTGTCTAAGGTTTTAACCCGAGCGCCTTCAACAACTCCGGATCCGCTTGCGCCGGCCCGTTTGTCTTATTCACCGCGGCAAAGCCACCCGCATAGTCCCACATGGTCCAACCGATGCTATGCTTCTCGAGCGCCACTCGCATGTCGTGAACCCACGCCACCCTATCTACCGGGCGCGCGAATTTTCGAAAAGCCCCAAACTCATTACACGTGATGAATACATGACGTTTCGCCGCCCACTCCGATGCAGCCGCCAACTCCCGATCTATACGCGCAGCGTCCCACCTGTCTTCACCATAACGCAGCAGGTTATACCGCGCTGGCTCGTCCTGAATGCTATCCAGCAACGTTTGCACCGCTTCAGGCGAAGACGGATAAGGCACGTTTTTGTAGAACGGCAGATTTGGACCAGCCCACGTCGCGCCCTGGTGCGTGAACGCGAACGGCTCGTAAAAATGAAAGTTGTAAATTATGTTCGCATCCGAATAAGGCTCGAGAAAAAGCATCTCCGAAAGCCCGGACCAGCGATGACCGCTCGCGATGATCGTATGGTTCGGAGCCGCTGATCGGATCGCCGCAATCAGTTTTCCCTGGATACCGTACCAGCGATAACCATCCTCAACCATCGGCTCGTTAATCACTTCCAGAAACACGAGCTCCGGATCTCGCTTCGACAAATGCGACGCAAAAGCACGCCAAAACTTAGCGAATGCCTCAACGCCTCGCTCATCGCGATTCATTCGCAGTTTGAATTCGTCACTCGGATGAATATCGATGACCACGGCCAGACCGGCGCCGAGGATCATGTCGAGCGCGCGATCGACGTATTGCAGATAGGTGGTGTTTAGTATCGACGGATCGGGCGTGTCGCTGAGCAACGGCGCTGGTTCGATCGGAAAGCGCACGTGGTCGAAACCCATCGACTTGATGAGCGCAATGTCCTGCGCAGTGGTATGAGTGTCAAGACGTTCTTTCGTGTAAACAGGCGCCTGTGAAAACCAGTGACTCAGGTTGACGCCACGTCGCAAACGCCCGAATCGCGCCGCCAGATTCAACGGTTTTTCCTGCGTCAAAGCCGGGCCGGAAGTATTTAAAACCTTCGCGCTGCTTGCGACAGTTGACAGATGAGTCACAATAGCGAGCGTCAAAACGAGCGCAATTGATCGAGGGGTTCGCTGCAGCACGCGCATCTTTTATCAGGCGCGAATTCAGAAAGCAAAATAAAAAATTTTTGGAGAAGACTCGCCTTGAGCACAAAACTCCACCCGTGGCTTGGTCCCATCCTGCTCCTGATCGCAGTCGTTTCGGCGAGTGCGCAGGGAGCTCGTGTTGCTTCCCAAAGCGGCAAAACAGTCATGCAAATTAACGCCGGCTGGCAGTTTCATGAGGTTGGAAAAACCGACTGGCACAGCGCCACCGTGCCCGGCTGCGTACACACAGATCTGCTGGCGAATAAGTTGATCGACGATCCGTTTTATCGCGACAACGAGAAGAAGCAACAGTGGATCGACAAGCAAGACTGGGAGTACCGGACGACGTTCAAAGTTACGCCGGCGACGCTCGCACGCGCGCACGTCCAGCTTGTCTTCGAAGGCCTCGACACCTACGCGCAGGTTTATGTCAACGAGCGCCTGGTCCTGAGTGCGGACAACATGTTTCGCACCTGGCGCGTCGATGCGAAGCAGGCGCTGCAAGCCGGCGACAACACGTTGCGAATCGTTTTTCGTTCGCCGATCAATGAGATCCTGCCGGTGATGGCGAAGGTTAACTACCAGCTGCCCGCGTCGAACGATCAGGGCGAGAAGACCTCACCCTACACGCGCAAGGCGCCGTACCATTATGGCTGGGACTGGGGACCGCGTTTCGTCACCAGCGGCATCTGGCGTCCGGTTTCATTGGAGTCGTGGGACCAGGTTCGCATCAACGACGTGCAAGTCCTCGTCAAAAGCATCACGCCGACAGCGGCCGACCTGACCGCGAACATCGAAGTCGAAGCGAGCGCTGCCGGCGTCGCCACGATTGTGCTGGACAACCTGCGCGATAAACTCGTTGCTGAGAAACGCCAGGTCAACCTCACTCCCGGAATCAATAAAGTAACTTTCAACTTCTTCGTCACTCATCCGGCGCTGTGGTGGCCCAACGGGCTCGGCGCTCAGCCACTGTACAGCTTCCGCGCGCGCGCACTCGTCAACGGACAAGTCGCGGATGAGCGCACTACGCGCACCGGCATTCGAACGCTCGAGTTGCGACAGCAGCGCGACGAAGCGGGCCAGAGTTTCATGTTCGTCATCAATGGCATTCCCGTCTTCGCAAAAGGCGGAAACTGGATTCCATCCGACAGTTTCGTTACGCGCATTACGAAAGATAAATACCGGTTCATGATCAAGTCCGTACACGACAGCAACATGAACATGCTGCGCGTGTGGGGTGGGGGCATTTACGAAGCGGACGAGTTTTACGAGTTGTGCGACGAGATGGGAATTCTTGTCTGGCAGGATTTTATGTTCGCTTGCAGCATGTATCCGGGAAATCAGGAATTTCTCGATAACGTTCGCGCCGAGGCGATCGACAATGTGAAGCGGCTCAGAAATCACCCCAGCATCGTGCTGTGGGCCGGCAATAACGAAATCGAAACAGCCTGGATGAACTGGGGCTGGCGACAAAATCTGCCGGCGTCGTTGTGGGACGACTACAAGAAGATCTTTCACGGCGTGTTGCAGGAGGTTTGTGCGACCTACGATCCGTCGCGAGTTTACTGGCCCAGCTCACCGCACGGCGGACTCGACGACGATCCTGATTCCCTGCGTAGCGGCGACACGCATTTCTGGAGAGTCTGGCATGCGGCGGAACCGTTCAGCGATTACGAGAAACAGACGCCGCGGTTTATGAGTGAATATGGCTTCCAATCGTTTCCGAACATCGAAACGGTGAAGGCATACACCGTTCCCGGCGACCGCGACATCGAGTCGCCCATCATGCTGGCCCATCAACGGCACCCGCGCGGAAATCAACTGGTGCGCGAATACATGTTGCGCGACTACGCGCAGCCGAGAGATTTCGAATCATTCCTGTACGTGAGCCAGGTGTTGCAGGCGGAAGGAATACGCACCGGCGCCGAGCATCTGCGACGCATCATGCCGCACAACATGGGTTCGCTTTACTGGCAGATCAACGATTGCTGGCCTGTCGCGTCGTGGTCCAGCATCGACTACTTCGGACGCTGGAAGGCGTTGCAATACTACGCGCGCCGTTTTTACAGCGAGCTGCTGATCAGTCCGACGGTGCAGAACGGATACCTGAAGTTGTTTGTTGTTTCCGATCGGCCGAAGCAAGTGCAGGCGCAACTCAAAGTCACACTCATGAACTTCGACGGGGCGACGTTGAAGAGTTTTGAGCGCGATGTGACGGTGGCGCCGTTGGCTAGTCATTCCTATTTCGATCTGCGCGTCCAGGAGCTGCTCGAAGGAACCGACAGGAAGAATGCGGTGGTGTATTGTGAGCTGCTGGTGAATGGAAAAGCAGTCTCGACTCACGATTACTTTTTCGCGCCGTTCAAGGAGCTGACGTTCTCGAAGCCGGCGATCACTCCTGAGGTGACACGCACGCGCGGCGGGTTTAGCGTGAAACTGACGACGGATAAGTTTGCAAAGGCGGTCTATCTCGCCGTTGCTGAACATGACGGTTTCTTTTCCGATAACTATTTCAATCTCGCGCCGGGGAAAGAAGTGACGGTGGAGTTTCGCTCGCGTGAGCCACTGACGGTGGAACAGTTCAAAGAGCGACTACAGATTCGTTCGGTGTTCGATGCTTTTTAGCTTGTTGGATGATTTCACGCAAAGACGCAAAGTTTACGCAAAGGCGCAATGTTGAAGAGTCTTCTTTGCGTCTCCTTCTTCTCTTTGCGCCTTTGCGTGAAATGTTTTCAAAACGATGATCGAGAAAGTTCGTTGGGGAGTTTTAGGGACGGCGAAGATTGCGGTGGAGAAAGTTATACCGGCGATGCAGCGCAGCCCTGCGTGTGAGATCCTCGCGATTGCGTCGCGCGATCGAGCGAAAGCTGAAGAAAGCGCCGAGCGATTACACATTCCGAAGGCGTACGGCGGTTATGAAGAGCTGCTCGCGGACCGCTCGATCGAAGCAGTCTACAACCCGCTTCCGAATCACCTCCACGTACCGTTGACAATCAAAGCGGCTGAGGCCGGCAAGCACGTGCTTTGTGAAAAACCGATCGCGCTGAATGCGGCGGAAGCAAGGTCGCTGGTCGACGTGCGCGATCGCACGGGCGTGCGGATACAGGAAGCATTCATGGTGCGAACTCACCCGCAGTGGCTCGAAACACGCAGGCTGATTCGTTCAGGCAGGATCGGTTCGCTGCGATCGATCACCGGCTTTTTCAGTTACTTCAATCCCGATCCGGCAAACATTCGCAACCAGCTCGAGCTTGGCGGCGGTTCGTTGATGGACATCGGCTGTTATCCCATCAACGTTTCGCGCTTCGCGTATGAGACAGAGCCGCAACGCGTGCTCAGCGTCATCGAACGAGACGCCGCGACCGGCACTGACACGTTGACCTCCGCGGTGCTCGATTTTCCAAATGGCCAATCAACCTTCACGTGCAGCACGCGTCTCGCGCCTTACCAGCGCATGATCTTTCACGGCACCGAAGGTCGAATCGAGGTGCTCATTCCGTTCAATGCTCCCAACGATCAGCCCACCCAGATCTTGCTCAATGACGAAGTGATCGAGTTTCCCATTTGCGATCAATACGAGATACAGGGAACGCTGTTTTCGCAAGCCATTCGCGAAAATCGCGTACAGGAGATCCCGCTCGAAGATGCTATCAACAACATGAAAGTGATCGATGCGGTCTTTCGATCGGCAAAAACAAATCAGTGGGAGGAGCCACAAAAAGGCACACAAGGCACAAAACAAATTCCTTAATGACGTAAATGATTTTGTGCCTTTTTGTGGCTAAGGAGATTCATCATGAAAATGATTGCTGCTTCACTCATCGTCGCACTTCTGTCGCTCTCGGGTCTCACACAAGAAGGCGGTGACAAATTCGTCTACGCGGATTTTGAGAAGCTGGAGAATGGTAGGCCCGTCAGTTCTAACGGCGGCTTCGTCCAGATCTATACAGCCCAGGAATCTGTGCCCGTGAAGTTCAAGGGGCTGGCCAATGCTTCTCCGGGCGCTCCCGAGCTGATCGTTTTGAAAGATGCGCCAACCAATCATCTCGCATCGTTCGAGTACAACCTAGTTGGTCCAAACCAGTGGGCCAACGTGACCCTGGAAGTTCAGGGACGACCGATGAAAGAAGGAAAGCAGGTGGCGGACGATGTCAGTGGCTACAAACAGATGGCGTTACAACTCTACGCGACCGGCGTCGATTCGTTGCGCGTGGAGTTCATCAGCCACGGACAAGGGATCAATCTCGATGCGGGCTTTCCGCAATTGCCGATACGTCTCAAGTCAGGACTCAACACGTACCTGGTTCCGTTGAAAGGGTTGACCCAACCTTCGTGGGTCCAGGACCGCGTCGACACGAAAGAAGTGCTGAAAAAATTAACCGCCATCAGCATCAGCGCCTATTGCAATCAGTGCACACCGCAGAACGGCATGGTGCTGGTCGACAACATCGTGTTCCAGAAATAGATGAAGCGATCAATCAGCGTAATCTGCGGCCTGCTCCTGTTTGCGCTCGTCACTCATGCCCAGGAGCAACAATTCGGCAACATCGGCGATCTCAAACTTCAAAACGGTGGTGTCATTCGCAACTGTCGCGTTGGTTATCGAACTTTCGGCACGCTCAATCGCGATAAGTCGAACGTCGTCGTGTTTCTCACCTGGGCCGGCGGCACTACCGAACAACTCAAGTCGAACTTTGGACCAGGCAAACTGATCGACAGTTCCTCGTATTTCGTCGTCGCCATCGACGCACTCAGCAACGGCGTCTCATCGTCTCCTTCAAACAGCCGGCTGCAACCGCGCATGCGCTTCCCGATCTTTTCGCTGCGCGACACAGTTGAATCTCAGCACGAGCTGCTGACGAAGGTGCTGAAGATCGACCACGTCAAAGCAGTAGCCGGCATCTCGATGGGCGGCATGCAGACGTTTCAATGGATCGTGTCGTATCCGGATTTCATGGATAAGGCGATTCCGATCGTCGGCTCGCCGCGCCTGGCGCCGTATGACTTGATGCTCTGGCAAGCACAGATCGAGGCGTTGATGCGCGACCGCGATTGGAAGGGTGGCAACTACGCGGCGAATCCGGCGCGCGCGCTCGACTTTGCTTTTGGTGAGCTGCTGCTTACGACTCCGACTGACTACAACCGGCACAAGACACGCGAACAGGTGTTCGCGGATCTCGAGAAAGCGCGCCGTGACACGAAGCGATTCGACGCGAACGACAAGATTCGCCAGACACAGGCGATGATGCAACTGGATGTCTCGCGCGATTTCGGCGCGGTGAAAGCGAAGGTGCTGGTCGTGGTAGCGAAATTCGATCACGTCGTCACACCTGGACCAGCGACTGAGTTTGCGAAGCTACTGGGCGCGAAGCTAATCGAACTCGAAGGCGACTGCGGCCACCTCGCGACCTCCTGCGAGTCTCCCAAACTAACCGAAGCCGTCACTCAATTTCTAACCACTGATAACACGGATCGTTAAATCCGATCTTTTGATCCGTTTTGTCCGTGGCCCGCCTTTGAAACGTAAGTGAACAGTCTCGTCACGATAACGAACGTAGCAATCGTTGTCCGTAGTGCTCCGGATCGTCGCGTGGTCCAGCGCGCCATTCGTCCAATCGATATCAACCTCGAATCCACCGCGAGCGCGTAAACCTTTGATCGATCCGTTGGGCCACGCCGATGGCAAGGCAGGCAAGAGCTCGATCTCGCCGGTGTGACTCTGCAAAAGCATCTCGACGATCCCCGACGTCGCGCCAAAGTTTCCGTCGATCTGAAACGGCGGATGTGCGTCAAACAGATTGCGATAGACGCCACCACCGCCGCGAAACTCTTTCGCGTAAATGGGAGTCAACGCTTTCTGTAACAACAGATACGCGCGGTCACCATCGCGCAGCCTGGCCCAGAAGTTGATCTTCCACGCAAGGCTCCAACCCGTTCCGACGTCGCCGCGGAGCTCGAGTGTTTTCCTGGCCGCGGCGAAGAGATCGGGCGTGCCGCGTGGTGTGATCTGGTTGCTGGGGAACAAGCCGTAGAGATGCGAAACGTGACGATGCTGGCGCTCCGGCGCTTCGAGATCCCAATCCTCGAGCCACTCCTGTAACTGTCCGGCTTTGCCGATCTGCATGGGCGCCAAACGCATTCGCGCGGCTGTGAGCCGTGCGGCAAAGTCTTTATCGAGGCCGAGGATCTCCGCCGCCCAGGCACACTGATTGAACAGGTCGCGAATAATCTGCGTGTCCATCGTTGGACCAGCACAGATGGCCACGTCAGCCGGGTGTTTATTCTCGGGCGAGATCGACGGGCACGTCACCAGCCAGTTGTGACGCGGTTCGGGAACCAGCGTGTCGAGAAAAAACTCCGCCGCCCCTTTCATCACGGGATAGGCGCGCACCAGAAACTGTTTGTCGCCGGTGAATTGATAGTGATGCCAGAGGTGTGTGCAAAGCCACGCGCCGCCGGTGGGCCAGAAACCCCAGAGTGGTCCATCGATGGGCGCCGTTTGTCGCCAGAGATCGGTGTTGTGATGGCAGACCCAGCCGCGTGCGCCGTATTGAACTCGCGCCGTGCGCGCGCCGTTCTCGACCAGCTCCGTTACCATGCGCAGCAACGGCTCGTGACACTCCGAGAGGTTCGCCGTTTCCACGGGCCAGTAGTTCATCTCGGTGTTGATGTTGATGGTGTATTTGCTTTCCCACGGCGGCGTCATCAGGTGGTTCCAGATGCCCTGCAAGTTGCCAGGCTGCGTGCCGGGGCGCGACGACGAGAGCAACAAGTAACGGCCGTACTGGAAATAGAGCGTGGCGAGCTGGGGATCGCGGCCTTGCAGAAACTGCGCCGGTCGCTGGTCCGTCGGGAGATCCGCGGCGGCCGTTCTGCCGAGGTTCAACTTGACGCGATGAAATAGTCGCTGGTGTTCCCGCACGTGCGCCGCACGTAAGCTGAAAAACGTTTTCTGGCCGGCCAGCTTTAATTGTTCGCTGACGATTGCATTCGGGTCTCCACTGGTATCTTTGTAACTGCGGTAACTCGTCGCGGCTCCGATGAACAGCAAGGCAGAGTATGCATTGCTGACAACGATTCTTTCTTTCTCGGCAACAGTTTGCCCGCCTTCCGCCTGGACCAGCACACGCGCCTCAAACTTCAGGCCGCCTTTGATGCCGGATGAATCTCCATTAACACCTCTCAGGACGAGCGTGTCCTTGCCTTCAGTTGACACGGTTGCGGTTTGTGGCGTTTCGAACGTTACGGCGAAGTTCAACTGACGCTGCCGATCGGCGGTGAGACAGACGACAATGACCTGGGCCACCGGACTCGCGAATATTTCTCGCGTGAAAGCGGTTGCGCCTACGTTGTAAGTCGTCGTAGCGATGGCCGTGTTGAGATCGAGTTGGCGGCGATAGTTAGTGACGTTGTCGTGATCGCGGAATAAGAGTTTGAGATCGCCGACCGGTTCGTAAGGCATCTGTTTGATCGGTTGGGCCATCATCTTCGCGCCAACCAGATCGTGAGCGTCTTTGTATTTGCCTGCAAAGATCAGGCGGCGCGCTTCGGGCAGTGCTTTCAGAGCTTCCGGATTGTTCGGATCGTAAGGAGAGCCGGCGTAGAGCGTGTCTTCGTTGAGCTGGAGCTGTTCACTTCCGATACCGCCGAAGATCATCGCGCCGAGGCGTCCGTTGCCGACGGGCAGCGCTTCAGTCCACTCACTCGCCGGCTGGTCGTACCACAACAGCAGCGACTCATGATTGGTGTCAGTTGCGGATGGGAGTGCGTTCGCGAGCGAAAAACTCGCAGCGGCAAAGCCTGAAGCTGATAAAAACTCACGACGAGTTATCTTCATGCCGCTTCTATAAAGCCATCCACAGATTACGCTGATTTTTCTGTGTAATCTGTGGATAAACCGTTATCGGATAAGAGACTGCACGTTAACTGTCCACTTCACTTTGCCTGCCTGCGGATCCTGGCGCATCACCCACGAGCGCCCGCTGGGAGTAAGCGAAATTGTTTGTAGCTCACCGTCGGGTCTCGCGAAGAGCCCAGTCACGTTAGCGGCGTCAGTGCTGAACACGCGCAGCTCAACGTTGTTCCAGTCCATGTCTTTCGTGCTCTGCGCCACTTTAATGTGCGGTAACACCGAATGATCCTTCACGAGCAGCACCACCGGAATCTCACCTAACTTGATGTCGTGCCACTTCTCGCCTTCATAAACAGTCTTAGTTTGATA
>Ga0070699_100002864_pt1 | contig 15378 bp, 10 predicted proteins | sample KBSK1503metaG_FD_65473 | JGI IMG/M metagenome (GOLD analysis project Ga0070699, IMG submission 65473) | Corn, switchgrass and miscanthus rhizosphere microbial communities from Kellogg Biological Station, Michigan, USA - KBS K1-50-3 metaG | ecosystem: Host-associated > Plants > Roots >...
CGCGCCGCCGCCCGGGCTGCCCAACGTGCCGCGCGGCCACACCCGACCCGTTCCGGCGTCGTCCGCGAGATCCGCTGGTTGCCGATCGGCTCGACCGTCCTCTGGTGGTCCGCCCTTCTGCTGTTTCTCGCTTTCACGGCCGTCAACGTCGGACGGAAGATCACCTGGTACCTCGCCGTCGACCAGTTCGGCTACCTGACCTTTGCCCACGACCTCCTGCACGGGCGCGTCTTCCATCACTGGCCCCCGCTCGACGCGCTGGTGGGCCGGCTCCCGCCGCGGACGGACATCCTGGCGCAGACCTACGTCGCCGACGGCAACCGGGAGTATTGTCGCTACTCACCGGGGTTCCCGATCCTCATGGCGGCGTGGCTCGGGCTCTTCGGCGACGACGGGGCCCATTATCTGAACCCGAGCGTCTTCGTCGCGCTGCTCGTGCTCCTCCTCGCCTTCGCGCGCCGCATCTTCCGCTCGCGCTGGCGGGCGCTCTCCGCGGTCGCGCTGGTGACCCTGTTCCCCACCTATATTCACCTCTGGGCGATCACGCCGACCCGGGACCTCTCGGCCCACCTCGCCGGCTTCCTCGGGCTGTATCTGCTCTTGCCCGGGGGCCGGCACCGCACGGCAGCCGGTGCCGCTCTCGGCTACGCCGTCACGATCCGGCCGGACGCCGTCCTCTACCTCGTGCCGGGAGGTCTGGTCCTCGCGCTCGAGGTGTTACGGGCGAGAGCCCGCGGACAGCGCGCTCCGTCCAAGGGCGACAGGACCGGCTTTTCCATCCGGCACCTCGCAGGCGATTGGAGTCGCGTGGCGCCAGGCCTCCTCCTCGGGCTCGCCCCCCTGCTCGCCTTCAACTGGATGACCTCGGGCAATCCGCTCCTACCGACGCAGGCGGTGGAGGTCGAGCGCTTCTTCCAGAAGCCGGGCGCCGCGGTGGCGCCGCCGGCCGGCGGCCAGCGCGTCGGTTACCCGCCGCCCGGCTGGCACGGCGGCACGGTCGAGGCGGTGCAGGGTGGCGGCCTCCGCCTCTCCAACCTTCCGCGAACCCTGCCCGGAAACGTGAGTCTCATGCGGAACGCGTACGGCGACCTGATGCTCGCGGTTGCGACGTGGGGCGCCCTGGTCGCCCTCTTTCGGCGGCGAGTGCTCTTCGTCCTCGCCGTTCCCTACATACTCGTGGGCCTCTTCTTCTTCAGCTGCTGGTCGCGGCCCGACGGACGCTATCTCTCGGGCATCTTCTGCATGCTGCCGATGCTCATCGTCGAGGGGACGCTCGGCACGCTCGACGTCGTGCGCCGCCTCGCGCGGGGGAGTTTCGCCCGAGGCGCACGCGGGCTCGCCTTCGGCGGCGCCTGCGCGCTCCTGCTGGGTGCCAGCCTGATCGCCGCCCCGCGTATCGCGACGCTTCCGACGCTCGTCTGGCTCGTCCCGGTGATCACCGCCGCAGCGCTCTTCGCCGCCGCGGCTCGGCCCGATCGGCGCGTCGTGGCGGTCGCCGCTCCGCTGCTCGCGGTCGCACTGACAGTCGTCGCCGTTTCGCGAGCGTGGGCGGGCTTCAGCGTACGGGGCGGCTTCCAGCAACCGCAGATGCTGCGCGCGCGCGCCACATTCGCGCGGGCCGTCGAGCCGGGGGCGGTCGTCATCACCACCGAGGACGTCGGCCGCCCGGCGGAGAACATCGAGTACTACAGCGGGATCGCCTGGGCGCTCTACTTCACGGACCTCGCGCGCTGGGGGATCGGCGTGAGCGAGGCGGCGGAGCGCTTCGCGCGCGGACGCATGAAGCCCTATCTCCTGATCCCACCGACGCAGCCCGACCGGGCGCGGATGCTCGAGGACCTGGGGCACGCGTTCCTGGTGGAGCGCGTCGCCGACATCCCGCCTGCCCAGGCGATGGACTATTTCGTCGCGGCGCCGTTCCATCGCGGCGTGCGCATGGAGCTCTACCGGCTGATATTGCGCGAATGAGCGCGCAATTGACTGCCGTGTGCCAGGGAACTAGAGAGCGGCCGATGAACCTCATGCAACGGTGGACCGCTCTCGCCCTGCTCGTCGTCGCCGCCTGCGGCGGGGGAGCAGGAGGAGGAGCGGGCAGCGGGCCGGCGGCGGACGACGCCACGGTCTCCCAGCGGGTGGTCGACTACTTCCAGAAGACGGTCACGACGCCCGGCCTCTCCTTCAAGGTGACGAAGGTCGAGGACTCCGAGATTCCCGGCTGGCGGAAGGGCAACCTCGAGGTCTCGCTCGGCCAGCAGACCCAGAACGTCGCCTTCTATGTGAGCCGCGACGGCCGCTATCTCTTCCGCGGCGACGCGGTGGACCTGACCGTCGACCCGCTGAAGCAGGTGCGCGACAAGATCAAGCTCGACGGCGAGCCGTCGCGCGGGCCGGTGGACGCGAAGGTGACGATCGTCGAATATTCCGATTTCCAGTGCCCGTTCTGCAGCCGCGTCTACACCACGTTCGAGACCCAGGTGATCAAGGAATACGGCGACAAGGTCCGGTTCATTTTCAAGAATTATCCGCTCACCAGCATTCATCCGTGGGCGGAGGACGCCGCCGTCGCGTCGGAATGCGCATTTCAGCAAGGCAACGACCAGTTCTGGACGATGTACAATGGACTGTTTTCCAAGCAGTCCGAGATCAACAAGGAAAACCTCCCCGTCAAGGCGGCGGAGATCGCCGAGGCGGGCGGCCTCGACGTCGCCAAGTTCAAGGAGTGCCTGGAGGGCAAGAAATCGCTCGACGCCGTCAAGGCCGACGAGAGCGAGGCGACGGCCCTCGGCGTCAACTCGACGCCGACGTTCTTCGTCAATGGGCGGCGCCTGAGCGGCGCGCAGACCTACGAGAGCTTCAAGCAGCTGATCGACCAGGAGCTCGGCGCAAAGGGATAGCTGCGCTGCGTCGAGGACCCCGTTTCTTGCTGCTCAGCAGTACGCACGCCTACCGCCCGCGGCCGTATTGACGCCTGAAACGCATACCTGCTAACGCGGGCTCGGCTCGAACCCACGGCCAGCAAGGGGGATAAATGCGTCAGACGCGGCACGCCCGGTGTCGTTTCGCGCTGCTCTTCGCGGCGGCCGCGGCATTCGGTCTCGAAACGCGCGGTTTCGCCGGTCTGATCGCGGGCGACGGCAAGGGAAAGGCGGAAAACGACTGCCTGGTGGAGCTCAGCGTCGACGTCAACCCTCTTCCGACCGGCTCGAAGATCACCTGCAGCGATTGCGACGGGAACTGCGACCAGGACCAGACGAAGGACGGGATCTGCACCTTCAACGTGGCGCTCTGCGTCAATCAGACCGGCTGCACCGCGACGGAGCTGAAGAAGGCGATCGGCAAGGTGACGGGCGTGAAGGGCCTGAAGTCGCTGCCGGCGCCGCCGTCGCTGGCCGGCACTCCGTCTTGCGGCGCGTTCGCGACCAACTTCCAGGTGAAGCTCCGCGGCAAAAGGAAGAACAAACCGGGTAAGGCCGTGGTCGCGATCACCGGCATCTCGGCGGCCAAGGGCAAGAAGCGTGTCGACAAGGACCGTTTCATGTTCGTCTGCGAGCCGCCGATGGCGGAGTGCAAGTCACCCGCGGCTACGACGACCACGACGATACCCGCCGTGTGCGGTAACGGGATCGTGGAGGGCGACGAGGAATGCGACGACGGCAACCTCGTGGACGGCGACGGCTGCGACTCGAACTGCACCCGGACTCGCTGCGGCAACGGCATAAAGACGGCCGGCGAGGAGTGTGACCCACCGTGCGGGTCTGGCTGTCCCCAGGGGAAGGTGTGCACGAACAATTGCACGTGCCAGACGACGACGGCGTGCGCGTGCGGCACGCCGGACCCGCCGACCATGCTCCAGTTCACGTCGGTCATCGGCAGCGGCACGTGCGGCATGATGAAGGACGACAACGGCACCGTGCTGTCCGACGTCTGTTCGGGTGGGTCGTTCGCCGGCAACGCGTGCACGTCGACGGCCGATTGCACGGGCGGCATCTGCTCCCAGGGGAAGTTCACCTGCGGCGGCCTCTACTTCGGCGGCGGCGGCGTCAGCGTTCCCCTGCCCTCACTCGTTCCCGACATGAGCACGGCGCTCTCGAAGGTCACCGCGTGCACCAACAACTGCACGCTCACGCTCGGCGCCACCACCCAAGGAGAGACCGGTAGCGACCGCACGTGCACGTCCGCCGGCTGCAAATTCGGCCCACCGCTGCCGGTGACGAACCCGCCGCAGGCCCAGCTGAGCACGTGCATCATCAACGAGATCGCACGGGATGCGGTCGGAACGGGAGACTGCAGCACCGGCGAGACGCCGACGCTGAGCGTGCCGCTCAACTCGAAGATCTACCTCACCGGAAACCTGCTGGCTTTCCGCTGCCGTGGCGGCCCGATCAACGGCGAGCCGTGTTCGGGGGTCGCCGATACGATCTGCGCCCCGGGGGCGTGCGAGGACGACAGCGTCGCGCGATGCAGCGGCGGCACGAACAACGGCAACACGTGTCTGATGGATAGCGAATGTCCGGGCGGCGGCAAATGTGCGGTTCCGATCCGACCCTGCCCCGTCTGCAACCCGATCACCGGGAAGTGCAACGGCGGGCCTAACAACGGCCTCGCGTGCACGCCGGCCGACTCCGCCAGCCTGGGCGATGCATACCCGACGACGCACGACTGCCCGCCACCGGCGGAGAAATTCCTGGGCACGCTGCCGATCGCCTTCCAGCTGACGACGGGCACGGCGAGCCGGAGGGCAGTCGACAACCTTCCCGCTCAGCCGAACATGTTCTGCGGCTTCTGCCGGCATCCTGGCACGCTCGCCTTCGCCAAGGGCAGGTGCACCGGCGGCACCAACGCCAACAATCCCTGCGTGACCGACACACACTGCCCCGGCGGCACCTGTACGGTCACTCAGGGCGTGAAATGCTCGCGCTGCACCGGCGGGCCGAACGACGACGGTGCGTGCGCGTCGGACGGCGACTGCCCGAGCGGCACGTGCACGAACGCCGGGAATAGCGGGTGTCGGGAGACGTGCAGCGGCGGCTCGAATCCGGGCGCCGTCTGCGAGGTGCCTTCGTGCGGCACGGGCGGGACGTGTTCCGCAGGCGGCACGTGCACGGGTGGTCCCACCGCCGGCGCCGCCTGCTGCGCGGGAGGCACGTGTCTCGGGGGCTTCACGAGCTGCCAGCAGCACACCGCGGGCGCCTTCGGGCAGCTCGCCCGGACGGTGGAAGCGACCGGCAAGGGGGCCGGCCCCGGCGCTGACCGGCGCAAGCACGACGCGACGCTGGTGAGCGTGTTCTGCATCCCGCCGACGTTCGACAACGCCGTGGACGCGGCCGCGGATCTACCCGCCGCGGGCGTGGTCAGCCTGCCTGGGAGAGCACAGCTCCTGCCCAAGCCTTGAGGGCGGAGACGAGAAGGAGACGATTCCGATGAAACCAAGAGCACTTTTGAGCCTCTTCGCTTTCGGCCTAGCCGTGGGCCTCGCCACTTCGGCATCCGCGGACGTCGTGGCGGGGGGTGGTTCCAAGAAGTCAGACTGCTACGCCGGCTTCGAAGTCAACAGCGAGGAAGGTCCGGTCACTCTGTCGGGCAAAGCCCTAAACATCGTCAATGGGAAGACCCAGGGGACGACCTGCACCTTCGACTTACAGCTCTGCATCAACGAGCCCGTCACCGGTTGCACGCCGGCTACGGTGTCGAGCTTCGTCGACAAGAAAGCACAGCTTCCCCAGCCGACGTTCGGGTCTGCACACGCCTGCGGCGCAGCGAAGCCCATCGTCGTCCAGCTCGGGGGAAAGAACAAGGACAAGACCAAGTCACTGAAGTTCCACGTGGTGGCAAAGACATCGGACGGGAAGCCGAAGAACGACCCCGACAACATCATCCTGAGATGCTCCAAAGGAGCGACATCGTTCTGCGGCGCGGTCACGAAGCCAACCGACATCCCCTGCACGAGCGTTCCCGCGTCCTCGGCGACGTGCCCGCCGAATCCGGCGGGGGGGCCCAACGAGGCGGACGTGACCGTCGCGAACACCGGGACGGACCTCGACAACGGATGGACCGGTACGTCTCACAACTTCCCCGTCGTCGGGGGCTCGATGCTGAAACTCTGTCTGGTCGGCTGCGACGACAAAACGAACCCGCTCTGCGGCCTATGCGGGCCGACCGGCGCGGGCTCTCTCAACACGGACGTCTTCGGGCCGCCGCTGCCGCTCCTCGCCGCCAACGTGCCGGTGTGCGTGACCAATCGCTTCGCGGCCGGTGAGATCGTCAAGGGAAGCGCAGACCTCAAGACCGGCGACACGAACGTCGTGATCGACCTCCTCTCGGACGTCTTCTTCACGACGGCCGGCGAGGTATGTCCGCGATGCAAGGGCGGCACCTGCACGTCGGGGGCGAACGCGGGCAAGTCCTGCACGGTCGAAGGGACCGTAAGCGTGACCCAGGCGGCGGGCGACAAGAGCTACCCGGTGAGCCGCGACTGCCCTCCCTCGAGGGCTGAGTCGCAGTTCGCCGGGACCCTGGCGATCCACCTGCCCCTGACCACTGGAAAAGCGGTCTGCAACGGCCCCCTGCCATGCAAGGCTCAGGCGGGGGATCCGTCCACGGGCGTCCCGGTGCAGGACGACCAGTGCGGCGGTGGCCTGTGCAACGCCGGTTGCACCGGGCTCGCCTGCAGCGGCGGCCACACGCCGGACGGCAGCTGCATCGACAGCAAGGGCGGCATCAGCCAGTTCTGCTGCTCAACCGACACGACCAAGCCGTGTTTCCCGACCAAGCAGGCGGCGGGCGTCGACGGCAAGATCGAGCGTACCGGCATGCCGAACCCGCTGAGCAGCCCGTCGCCGTGGGGTGACGGCGTGTATCCGAAGACGGGGACCGGCGCCGTGGTGTCCACGTTCTGCGAGCCCGCCACCACGGTGAACAGCATCAACACGACGGCCGGCCTGCCGGGACCGGGAGCCCTGATCCTGCCGGGAACGACCGTCGTGAAGAAGCAGTAAACTAACCCGAGAGCGGCGGGGTTCCGTCGGGGCCCCGCCGCCTCCATTGCAAAGCACCTCTTCTTCACGGTAGCTAGGCGCGGCTCCGCACCACGAACCGGGACGTACAAGGAGGGGGTTATGTCGAATCGCCGCCTTCGTTGGGTCTACTTCGGCACGCTGGCTGCGACTCTCGTGGCCGTCCCGCCCCGACATGCTGCCGCGACGCAAAAGTTCGGACCCGTGCAGCTCTCGGGGAACCTCCAGTCGCAAAACCTGGTGCGCCATCCGGACGAGGCCCACTACGAGTTCATTCAGAACCGGAACACGGCGCGCATCCAGCTCGACTACGACTGGCTCCAGGGCGGGCTCTTCTACAACAAGTACAACATCCCCTTCATCGAGAGCTCGCACCTGTTCGTCGTGTACCGCGGCGTTTACGACAGCATCTACGACACGACGCCCGGCTTCATCGAGAAGGAAGACATCCACGGTAGGGCGTATCCGAGTCTCAGACCCGGTCAATTCGTCGACGTCTTCGACCGCGCGACGAAGATCGGCGTCCCGAACGCCACCGGGGGCTTCACCAAGCTGACCCGCAACCAGCTGTCGATCAGCGGTCTCACCCACGGCGAGCGCGACGCGCTCAAGTTCGACAACCAGCTCCGCGAGGCGTACGCCGACATCAAATTCCGGAACCTCCCGCTCACCGTCCGCGCCGGTCGGCAGCAGATCGTCTGGGGCGAGACGGACAACTTCCGGATGCTCGACCGCGCCAACACCCTCGATCTCACGTGGCACTTCGTTCAGGAGATCCCGGCACCGGCGTTCGGGTGGGACCAGATCCGGCGTCCCATGTGGATGTTCAAGTTCCTCTACGACCTGGGCGACGTCTGGAAGCTCTCGCAGAACTTCCTCGAGTGGTACTGGAATCCCGGGGACTGGTTTCCCGCCAAGCAGGCCTTCCTCCCGCGGCCGTGGGGCCTGCGCTTCTACGACCCGCTGACGAACGTCGTCGACGGCGCCTTCTTCGACGGCTCGTGCCTCGCACTGTCGCGCTTCAAGGAGACGTCGGGCCCCCGCAAGGGACAGGCGCGCTGCATCAAGCTCATGAACGGCACCAAGCTCTTCGAGCACGGCGACTACGCCCGCAACCCGCTCGAGAACAGCCAGGTCGGAATCCGCTACCACGCCATGTCGCCGTTCGGGCTGGAGTTCACGCTCAACTACTTCTACCAGCGTTGGGGCGGTGACGACGGCACCAACTACGCTCCGATCCGGGGCCTCGCGAGGAACGACGTCAACAACGCGCGGGCGGTCAAGCTGTACAGCCAGGGCATATTCCCGGCCGAGTTCATCGCGCCTTACGTGCACACCCTCGGCTTGTCCGCCAACTACTCGGACGAGGCCTATACCCAGACGGTCTTGCGGGCGGAAACGGTCTTCGACGCCGGCATCCCCTTCTTCGATCTCGGCAAAGTCACGGTGATCGACGTCCCGGCCGTGCCGGGTGTGACCAAGAAGAACATGTGGAAGGGCATGATCGGCTTCGACCGGCCCACGTGGATCAGGGCGGTCAACAAGAAGAGCACGATCCTGCTGACCGGCCAGTTCTTCTGGCACTACCTGATCAACAACCCGAGCTGCAAGGCCGAGGAGGTCGCCAAGATGACGCCCGAGCAGCGCGAGAAGTTCGGCTCGTGCCTCGCCGGCGGGCTCGACCTTCCCTCGAGCGTGCGCATCCCGACCACGACGCCGGTCTTCCGGGACAAGATCCGGGACTGGGAGGCGCTGGCCACGTTTGCCGCCATCAGCTTCTACCGCGGCGGCAGCATCGTTCCCGTCCTCGGCATCGCCGTCGACCCGGTGAACCAGTTCAGCATGGAGCCGTTCTGGACCGTCGACTACGTCCTCCGCGACGATTTCGTCGTGAACGTGGCGCAGCGCTACTTCGTCGCGCCGCGCGGTCATTCCACGCCGATCTTCGAAACCTGGGGCCTTGGCGGTCTGAACGGCGGCCGCTCCGAGACGAGTCTCCGCCTCACGTACCAGTTCTGAGCGCTCGCGATTGAAAGGGGGGCGGGGGCCGGTTAGACTTCGGCTCTCGCCCGATGAGCGCCAGCCCCAGCCGTCACCGCGTCGCGCTCGCGGTCGCGCTCGCCGGCGTGGCGCTGAGCGCGCTCACCGTCTTCGTCCACCAGCGGATCGCCTCCGACGCCGGCTATACGAGCTTCTGCAACCTCGGCGGGGCGATCAACTGCGACGTCGTCCTCGGCAGCCGGTTCGGCAACCTGCTCGGCGTGCCGGTGGCCGGGATCGCGCTCGCCACGTTCGCGCTCGGCGCGGGCCTCGCGGTACCCGGCGCGCTCGGGGCGCGGGCCGGCCTGGCCGACCTGGTGCTCCTTGGCCTCGTCTCGGCGAGCGTCGGGTTCGCGTTCGTGCTGGGCGTGATCATGGCCGCCGTGCTGCGACACGCGTGCCTCCTCTGTCTCGCCACGGACGTCGTCATCGCGGTCTGGTTCATCACCGTGATCCCGCTCGCGGCGCGCTTCGACGCGGCGCCGTGCGCGGCCTGGTGGAGTCGGCGAGCGGCGGCCTGGGCGGTTGCCGTGGCAGGCATGGTGCTCGCCGTCGCAGGCGCGACGCTCGCCGCCGTCCGCCAGCCGCCACCCGCGACCAACCTGGCCGAGGTCCGCATGCGAGACCCGCAGTTCGTCACCTGGTACACCGGACTGCCGGTGCGGCCGCTGAGCGAGCTCACCGCGGGCGAGGAGCACACGAAGGGGCCCCGCGACGCGGCCATCACGATCGTCGAGTTCTCCGACTTCCAGTGCCCTCACTGCGCCGAGGCGTTTCCCGATCTCCGCAAGCTCGTGCACTCCCGGTCCGACGTCCGCCTCGTCTTCCGGCACTTTCCGCTCGACTCGAGCTGCAACGCGAGTCTGCCCGCCCCGCTGCACCCGAACGCATGTCTCGCGGCGATGGCGGCGGAGTGCGCCGGCGACCAGGGACGCTTCTGGGAATACCACGACGCGCTGTTCGAGAATCACGAGCACCTCGAGCGTGAAAGCCTCTTCCGCTACGCACGCGAGCTCGGCCTCGACATCGCGACGTTTCGAGCCTGCCTCGACGATCCGACTACCCGGGCACGCGTCGGCCAGGACGTCGACGTCGGCAACCGCGTCGGAGTGAACTCGACGCCGACGCTCTTCATCAACGGCCGGGCCGTGGCCGGTAAGCTGGAGCGGGCGTACTATGACTATGCGCTGATCATCGAGAAGGAGGGTCGTGAGGCGCACGCCGCCAAGGGCGGCAGCTGACCTCGCCCGTCCGGAAGGAGACCCATGGAACTCAACGAGGATGCGAAGTACCGGCTCGCGTATCTGACCCTCCGGGTCCTGCTCGACGACAAGCTCTCCCGCGCCGATCCCGGCGCCCACCCGGGCGCGCTCGTCTACCTGGACGTGCTCGCCGGGACCCAGATGGCCGGCCAGGCGGGGGGCAAGCGATATGCTTCGCAGCGCGAGAAGCTCGAGAGCTTTATCGACGCGGAATTCGGCGAAGAGATGCTCGCGGTCGTCAATCGCGCCGTCGCCGAGCTTGTCTAGGACCGAGCAGCTCAGGCGGTGGCTTCCCGTCCTCGTCTGGGGCGGGTTCATCTCGCTCTTCTCGACCGGCTACTTCACTGGCGAGAACACCGGGAAGTACCTTCTCCCCATCCTCGGCGCCCTCTTCCCGTCCGCGACCCACGACGAGCTGCTCGCCATGCACCACTTCATCAGAAAGCTCGCCCACTTCACGGAGTATCTCATCCTGAGCGTGCTGCTTTACCGGGCGCTCCGTGAGGGACGTCCCTGGAGCTTCCGGGCGGCCGCGACCGCCGTCGCCGTCGCGGGCCTCTACGCGATCCTCGACGAGTTCCATCAACTCTTCGTGCCCGGACGCACGGCCGCGGCGAGCGACTGCCTGATCGACGTCTCGGGCGCGGCCGCTGGCCAGGGACTGCTGGCGGTCCTGGGCCGCGTCCTGCGCACCTAGGGAGCCGACCCGAGACTGCGTCTCCGGTCGGTCTCCTAGCGCGGCAGCGCTTCCTTCAAGCGCCGGAGGTGTGCGAGACGCTCGGCGATCTCGGCGAGAGCAGCGGTCAGGGTCGCGATCTTCGCGCGCATCTCGTCGAGCTCATTGCTCGAAACGGTGTCGAGCGCGGCCCGGATCCGTGCCTGCGCCGCGACCGCTCCTTCGAGACCGTCGAGGCCGGTGCCCGACAGGCGCACGCGTAGCTCGTCGACGAAGCGCGAAATCGCCTCGAGACTCCGGAGCAGCTCGTCGCCGCCCTCGCCCACGGTATTCGCCAGCGCGAGCCACATCGCCAGGCCTAGAAGACGCGCGGATCAGCAAGCGTCATGCCACCACGGGCGCGGCGCGAGTGCAGGCGGAAATGTGCACCGCGGCGTCACGCGGTCATGCGTCGCGCGGCGAAAAATTGACTGCCCCCGGAGCCTGATATATTCCTCCGCCCGTCATGCGGCCAGGATGGGCAGTGTTGGTGGTTGCGCTGTTGGCGCTCGGCGCCTGCAGGAAGGACAGCTCGCAAGCGACGGCGCCGGCAGAGCAGGAGAAGTCGCTGAAGGTGAAGGCGGATGCGGGGTCCGGAGAGGTGGTGGCCACCTACCAGGGACGCCAGCTCACCGCCGACCAGGTGCGGCAGGAGATGGAGCGTCTTCCCGCACCGTCCCGCGCCTACGTCACGGCGCCGGAGCGGAAGCGGCAGTTCGTCGAGAACCTGATCCTCAACGACCTCCTGTACGACGAGGGCAAGAAGGCAGGATACGACCGAGACGGGGAGATCGAGCGGCAGGTGAACGATCTCCGCAAGCGGCTCGTCGTCCAGCGGGTCATGCGCCAGTATCAGACGCCACCCGAGGTCACCGACGACCAGGCGCGCGCCTACTACGACCAGAACCCGAACCTGTACTCGACCACGCAGATCCACGCGAGCCACATCCTCGTGAAGGACGAGGACACCGCCAAGCAGATCCTCGCAGAAGTCAAAGAGCATCCCGAGAAGTTCGCCGACGTCGCCAAGGAGAAGTCGACCGACACGGGGAGCGCCCAGAAAGGCGGCGACCTCGGCACGTTCGGGCAGGGACGGATGGTCCCCGAGTTCGAGCGCGTAGCTTTTGGCCTGCAGCCTGGACAGGTGAGCGACGTGGTGAAGACCCAGTACGGCTACCACATCATCTCGGTCAGCGAGCGGAAAGAAGGCGAGCGCAAGCCGTTCGATTCGGTGAAGGAGCAAATCAAGGCAACGCTGCGCAACAAGCAGCTCCAGGACCAGATGCAGGGTCACTTCGACACCCTCAAGCGCGACGCCGGCTTGACGCTCGACGAGGGTGCGCTCGCCCACATCACCCCACCGCAGGGTGCGCCACCGGTGCCAGCCGGCGGCCACTAGGACGCCCCACCCGGATTTCATTGACGTCCCGGACCGCTGCCTGCTAACGCGGTCCTGACGGTCCGCATCGCGGAGAGCGGAGGGGGAGGTGTGCATGGTCGCAGGGGAAGCGCGCGGTCTCAGTGGTGGTCATCGGGCCGTCGCCAGCCTGAGCATCACGGTCGCGCTCTCGGTCGCGGTGCCCGCCCTCGCCGGGCTGGTGCCTGGTGGCGGAGCAAAGGCCGCCAACGACTGCCTGGTCGAGCTCGGCGTGTGCGACGGGAAGGGCTCGACGAGCTCGCCAGCGACTTGCACGGACTGCGATCCGGCCTGCGATGCAGACGGCAAGCGAGATGGCATCTGCACCTTCCGTCTCGCACTCTGCGTCGACCAACACGACGTCGCCAGCTGTGGCCCTACTCCGCTCGCGCGCGCCGTCGCCAAGGTGAAGGGGAAGCGCCTGGCGCCGCCCTCGCTCGACGGCACCGCCACCTGCGGATCCTTCACGGAGGTCCAGGTGAAGGCGCACGGACGCCGGCCGGGTAGAGCCGTGGTGACGCTGCGCGGCGTGTCGAAGGGCAAGCCGCACCGAACCGACCAGGACCGCATCGTTCTCGTCTGCAACCCACGACCCTCCTCCGAGCCGTGTCCCGCCGCCTCCTCCACGTGCTGCTGCCCCGGCGGGCCGCCGACGAAGGTTGCCTTCACCACCGCGATCGGATCCGGAACCTGCGGGACCCTGGACGCCGACGGCAACCCGGGGTTCCTCCCGCTGCGCTGCGGCGGCCTCTATTTCGGTGGCGCGAACGTGGCGGTGCCGCTTCCGGCCCTCATCCCCGACATGGGGACCGTGGTGCTCAACGCGAGCTGCAGCGGCTCCACTCTGACGCTCAAGGCGACGACGCCCGAGTCCACGGGTGGCATCCGGACCTGCACGAGCGCTGGGTGTCTCTTCGGACCGCCGATCCCGCTTCCGGACACCAATCACGCCGTGGCGGCGGCCAGCACCTGCCTGGTCAACGTCGTGGCGAAGGACGCGTCGGGAACGGCCGATTGCATGACCGGCGTGACGCAGCTTCTCGACCTCCCGCTCAACGCCGAGGTGTACCTCGACGGCGACCTGTTCAAGAACCGCTGCAGCGGCGGTTCCACGCCCGGCGCGGCGTGCCCGACGGCGGGCAGCGCCTGTGCGGGCGGCGGCACCTGCCTCAACGACACCGGACGGTGCCGCGGCGGGCCCACTCCCGGCGGTGACTGCGAAGCGGACGCGGACTGCGGCGGTGGCACCTGCGAGACGGGCCGATGCGTCGGCGGATCCACGGCCGGCGTCGGGTGCATCACGGACGCCGATTGCCCCGGTGGAGGTGCGCGCTGCGACACCCTGATCCAGCCCTGTCCGATCTGCAATGGCGTCACGCACAAGTGCCAGGGCGGGCCGAACGACGGGCTCGATTGTACGGCCGGCGATTCCGCCATCAACGGCAGCTTCCCCACCAGCCACGACTGCCCGCCGCCGCTGAACAACAAGGTCGGCGCGCTGCCCGTCGCCTTCGCGCTCACCTCCGGCCGCTCCACGAGCACGGCGATCGACCTCCCGGCCCAGACACACGTCTTCTGCGGCCGCTGTCGGAAGCCCTCGGACGGCTTCAAGGCCGCGCCGTGCAACGGGACCAACCCCGATTGCTCGTGCACCTCCGACGCCGATTGCGCGGACGAGGGAGAGTTCACCATCTGTCAGCAGGCGACAGGCGGAGGCGCGTTCACGCCGCTCGCCGCCGCGCGGACGATCACAGAAACGGGCGTTCCCGGAGGCACCTTGCGTACGGGCGGTCCGTCCAACCCGTCGACGCTCGTGAGCGTCTTCTGTATTCCCTTGACCTTCAACCTGATCGTCGACGCGGCGTCGAATCTGCCGGGGCCGGGCGCGGTCTCCCTGCCAGGGAACATCTCGACGACGCCTTGAGGCGAACCGGAAAGGGCCCTGGGGAATCGGCTCGCGGAGGCTCGCCCGGGCGTTCGCGCTCCGCCGTCAACGAAGCTCGACCCAGGGGCCCGCGTCGTGCGCTTCGACGGTGCCGACGATGACTGCCGTGACGCTCGCGGCGGCGAGCGCGTCGAGGGCGCGCCCTGCATCGTTCTCGGACACCGCCGCGAGTAGCCCGCCCGACGTCTGCGGGTCGAACGCCAGCTCGACGAGGTCCGCCGGCAGCCCGGGCGCGACGCGGACCTTGTCACCCAGCCACTCGCGGTTCCGGCGGCAGCCGCCGGTCAGGTGACCTGCCGCGGCGAGTCGGCGCGCCCCTGGCAGGACGGGCAGGCGCTCGGCCGCGAAGCTCAGACGGACGTCGCTGCCGTGTGCCATCTCATAGGCGTGACCGAGGAGGCTGAAGCCGGTCACGTCGGTGCAGGCGTGCACGGCGAAGTCACGGAACACCCGCGCCGCGGAGGCGTTCAGTGCCGCCATCGTCGCGATCGCAGCGGCGTGTTCGGCCGCGGTGCCCGCGCCGTGCTTGATGGCGGTCGCCACGATACCCGTACCGAGCGGCTTGGAGAGGATCAGGGCGTCGCCCGGCCGCGCGCCGACGTTGCGCAGGATTCGCTCCGGGTGCACGAATCCGGTCACCGCCATGCCGAACTTGATCTCGTCGTCAGCCACCGTGTGGCCGCCGACCACCACGACGCCCGCCTCCTGCGCCTTGACGAGCCCCCCACGCAGGATCTCGCGCAACACGTCCACCGGAACGCCCTCCTGCGGGAAGCACGCGATGTTCAGCGCCGTCCGCGGCTCGCCGCCCATCGCGTAGACGTCGGAGAGCGCGTTGGCGGCGGCGATCGCCCCGAACTCGAACGGGTCGTCGACGACCGGCGAGAAGAAGTCGACGGTCTGCACCAGTGCGAGATCGGGCGCGATCCGAAACACCCCGGCGTCGTCGGCGGTCGCGGTGCCGACCAGCAGATCGGGGTGCACGA
>Ga0070699_100002865_pt1 | contig 15372 bp, 17 predicted proteins | sample KBSK1503metaG_FD_65473 | JGI IMG/M metagenome (GOLD analysis project Ga0070699, IMG submission 65473) | Corn, switchgrass and miscanthus rhizosphere microbial communities from Kellogg Biological Station, Michigan, USA - KBS K1-50-3 metaG | ecosystem: Host-associated > Plants > Roots >...
TGAACAGCCGATAGCCCGCGCGGTGCCGAAGGCCGTCGCTCACAGGCGACGGGCCTACTTTTGTGATCGCCAAAACGCCGCAGCCTCTTTCACCGCTCGACAGCAGCCCGAGGTGTTCTTTCGGAGGAAGTAGCTAACCGTTTACGCGATCTGCGCCGCCACCACGTAAACGTCGCATGCGTCACCTGTGCCCTAGGCGACGCGCTTGTTGCCAGGCAGGCTCAGCTGCACGCTCTGATCGGGAAAGACCGCAGTGAGTTCGAGCCGCCCGCCCAACGCGCTCACGTACGCGCTGAGCGTGGACAGGTAGAGATCCTGCTCGTGCTCAACGCGCGAGACGTTGGCCTGGGAGACCTCCCAGGCGTCCGCGAGCTCTTTCTGAGTAACACCACGCGCTTCGCGCAGCTCAGTAAGCGCCAGCACAGCCCGCAAGGCGTCGCGGTAGGTGTCGACGCGCGCACGCGCCTCAGCGTCACTGCGCAGTCGCGAGCGCAGCTCCTCAAAGTTCTTTGTGCGCGTCATGTCCTGCCTCCTATCCTCCCCATCTCCGCCAAGTGCTCATCGAACAGCCGATCAGCTAGGGGGACCATCTCTTGGTACCACTCATTCCACCGGCCTCGCTTGTCTCCTCCGATCAGGAGGATGGCCGTACGCCGCGGGTCGAAGGCAAACAGGATGCGGATGAACCCTCCGTGCGGTCGCAGCTCCTTCATGTTCGAGTGCCGCGACCCCTGGACGGTGTCGACCAGCGGCCTGCCGAGACCAGGCTCCTTCTCCTGCAACACCTCGACCGCAACATCAATCGCCGCCTGCTCGTCGACCGAGAGGCCGTTCCACCATTGCTCGAACTGGTCTGTGTACTCGACGTCCCACATGCTCAGTATAACCCTTGCATTCTATAAGGCAAGCATTGTAAGCGCAGGGTGCTGGGCACGTTACATGCCGTGCGTCGCTCGCTCAGCAGGCCTGGCTGTACCCATGGATCAGGCCACAACGGTCCTTGCAACGGTTTTCGGGAACTTTCCACTCGATTTACCCCCGCTTTCCAGGGTTTTCGAGTTAGCGAGCGCCGTCCGGCGGGGTCCGGCAGGTGCTGTTTCGTATAGCACGCCCCCCTCCCAGGTGATGGTCTGTGCCAGGTCGTGCCGCGTGATTCCGGGACGCAGTGCACCTGCAGTGCACACATCAGCCAGCGCGAAACCGCCTGGAAGGCGCTCGTCAGTGAGACCGCCTGAGCGAGAACGAGTTGCTGGCCATGGTGGCGCTGCTGCTGATCGCGGGCTACGAGACGACGGTGAACCTCATCGCGACCGGCACGTTGCTGCTGCTCACGCATCCCGACCAGCTGGCCCGCCTCCTCCAGGATCCCACGCTGGTTGGCACGGCGGTGGAGGAGCTGGTGCGGCTCGCCTCTGCGGTCCACGTCGCAACGGAGCGATATGCTCGCGAGGACGTGGAGGTGGCGGCCGTCGCGATCCCGCGCGGCTCGTTGGTCCTGGTGGAAGGTCGAGAACCGGCGCTCGACCTGGTTGATCCAGGTAACTATTGAGCCTGCGCCAAGCCACTCTGCGGGACGATGACGACGCCTCCGCCTGAATAGTTCCGATCCAGGAACTGTAGGTGGGCGTGAAGTGGACCTGGAAGCGAGGATGTCGGACGAGCCAGTTCTTGATCAGGTCGGTCTTGTGCGGTGGGCTTTTGGGGCTTGCCTCGGCGGCGAGAATCGGACATTCCGCAAACCAGGTCGTGACAGCAGGGCCGCTCGTCTTGAGCTGACAACTTTACGCGTTCCCGATCCTGCACAACGACCGCCGTCGCCGACGCCCGCTTCGCCCGGACGAAGCGGGACCGAACCGCCCCGTGAACGAGACGCCTGCGCGTCGTTCTAACGGAGGCGTCTCGACGGGGCAGCCTCGCATGCCCGCTCTGGGCGAGGAGGAGCCGGGAGGGGTGCGGCGTGAGGCCTGCTGTTCTGAGGGTGCGGGTATGGGCGCACGCCGCTCGCGGTGGCCTACTAGGCCAGGAGCCGCCTCAGCGCCAGCTTCAGCACGTCCGCGCGGCTGCGGGCGCCGTGATCGGCGGCGATGAAGTGGCTGCCGATCCACAGCGAGTAGAAGACGATGCACCGGGCCTCGACCTCGTCCTCGTCGGGGCAGAAGGCACCGAACAGCGAGCGCATGTAATCCATTCGCCGGTTGTCGACGCGTCGGAGGCGGTTGGCGACCGTCTGCTCGCGCCGGGCCCAGTCGCGGACTGCGAGGTCGATCGTCAGCGGCTCGTCGCTTGAGGCGGCGAGCGCGGACAGTCGCCGCAGCTTGGCCCTGGCGTCCCCGCCCTCGCTGTCGACGCGCTCGATCACCTCGTCGACGCTCACCCGCTCCCACGTGTCGAGTATCTCCTCTAGCAGCGCACGCCGGTCGTCGAAGTGCCAGTAGAAGCCGCCCCTGGTGACGCCGAGCGCCCGTGCCAGCAGCTCGATCCGGACCGCATCCGGGCCGCCCGCGGAAAGTGCCCGCAGCCCCTCTGCGATCCAGCTACTGCGTGGGGTGCGTGTCGGGGCGGACATGCCCTATCAGTATCGCGCCCCGCACGGAGTTGACAGCGCAGCAGACAATGGGCTAATCTCGATCCATACAGTTCTGTATGGATCGGAGGTCCGCCATGAGGATCCGCAAGTGTCACGAGCGCATCATCTCCGCGACGCCGGAGCAGCTGGCTGGGCTCATCCTGGACTTCGACGCGGTCTGGCCCACGCAGATCGCGCCGGCGCCACGTGTGCTGGGAGACCATTTGTACAAGGCGGGCCCGATGGTTTGGGAGGAGTTCGAGCGTCCGGGGGCGATCCGTGCCTTTCGCGTCATCCGCCCCGACGCGCTGGCGGGCCAGCACTGGTTCGAAGGGCAAACCGTCGAGGGCGGAACCCTTGTTCGGCACACACTCGAGGGCGAGGCCGTCGGCGAAGGCGAGTCGATCTGGCGCGACACCCTCGAGCCCGTCCATGACCTCATCCTCGAGGCGATTCTCGACAAGATCGAGGCGGCGGTGGCTTAGCTCGGAGGCGTGGTCAGGCTCAATGACCCGACGTGTCGTCGACGTCTGAATGCCGGACGTCCGCCCCAGAGCCTTCGCTCCGATCGGGGCTGTAGGGGGGCATAAGTTTGCGGCCTACCCGCGAGGTGGTGACGATCCGCGATCCTGCCCCGATGATCGAACTCCTCGGGCTCCTCTTGGCCGCGCTCATCGACGCCTTGCGCAGCCGCCAGCGCCTCCTCCTCGAGAACCTGCTCCTCCGCCAGCAGCTCCAGGTCGCCCTCCGTAACCAACGCCGGCCTCGCCTCCGCACCCGGGACAAGCTCTTCTGGCTTCTCGTCCACCGCCTCCAACGGAACTGGCGACGCCACCTCCTCTTGGTCCGCCCCGAGACCGTGTTGCGCTGGCATCGCCAGGGCTGGCGCCTCTTCTGGCGCTGGCGTTCCGGCCGCTCCCTGGGCCGGCCCCGCTTGAAGCCCGAGGTCCGGACGCTGATCGCCACTATGGCGGGCGAGAATCCGCACTGGGGCACCGAGCGCATCCGCGGCGAGCTACTCAAGCTCGGCATCGCCGTCAGCGCCCGCTCCATCCGCCGCCACCGGCGGCGCGGGCCAGCCGGACCGCCCAGCCACAGCTGGCGTACCTTCCTCGCGAACCACACGCGTGCCATCTGGGCAGCGGACCTGTTCGTGGTCCAGACTCTCACCTTCCAGACCCTCTACGTCCTCTTCCTGATCAGCCACGATCGCCGCCGCCTGCTCCACTTCAATGTGACCAGTCACCCGACCGCTGCCTGGGTCTGGCGCCAAATGATCGAAGCCGCGCCATGGGGCCAGCACCCCAGCTACCTGGTCCACGACCGCGATCGCGTCTACGGGGCCGAGTTCGCCACCCGGATCGCCGGGCTCGGCATCCAGAGCATCCGCACACCGGTCCGGTCGCCGCTGGCGAACGCCATCGGGGAGCGGGTTGTGCGGACCCTACGCCGCGAGTGCCTCGACCATATCCTGCCGCTGAGCGAGCAACATGTCCGATCGCTGTTGGCCGAGTTCGTTGCCTACTACAACCGGGATCGACCCCATCGATCGCTCGGTCTGGAGACTCCGGTGGCGCGTCATCGTCCGGTCTACGGGGAGGTGGTCTCTCGGCCTGTCCTCGGCGGTCTGCACCACGTCTACGAACGGGCTGCCTGACCCGACTCGACTTTTGCCGCCCTACAACACGCCCATGCGCGCTCGAGGTGCCAGGCTCTGGGGTGAAGCTGACCGACCCCGGCACGGCCTCTCAGGCCCAGACGGCGGTTCCCCTCCGTTGCCGGCAGCCTGACGCCGCGCAGCGGCACCTGTTCAGAGGAGAGGTCAACCTCTTCTTCCACCACCATGGTCAGCGCGAGGTCAACGCTGGCGCACAAATCCAAGCCGCCGAGTCTCTGGAAAACCTGGGGCGATTCAACCCCTACAATTCGGCGCGAGCGGCGCCCGGCAGCGTCCGGACAATAATGCCGATCCTTGAGCGTCGCATCAAACGCGGAGCTTCTTTCGTCATCACGGCCTGTGTGCTGACTCATGTCGCTGGTACAGGCTCGAGTATTCGTTGGCTGCCGGGCCAGGCTCCGCAACCTGCTCGTAACGCAACCCCAATGTGGCCATGTCCTTGGGGCTCTTGTACAGGCCAGCCGCCAACCCAGCCAGCAGGGCCGCGCCGCGTGCGGCGCCGCCCGGTCCGATGACGGCCATCAATCGCTTGCCGAGGACATCCGCCAGCAACTGTCGCCAGGGTTGATCCACCGTTCCGCCACCCGCAAGGTGCAGCTCCGACGCTGAGACCCCAACTGCCTCCAGCCGTTCCATTGCCCCGCGCAAAGCAAACGCCACCCCTTCCAGCGCCGCCCTCAATAAGTGCTCCCTTCCGTGATGGAGCCCAATGCCCGACCAGCATGCTTTGGCTTTGGAATCCGACCGCGGAGTGCGCTCGCCAACCACAAGAGGAAGGAAGACGACCCCACCCGCGCCAGGCGGGGCCTGAAGCGCGCTTCGGTACAGGGCATCCCAATCCACTTGAAACAGCCTGCGCACCCAATCCAGCGCCAAGCCCGCGTTCAGGATGGCTGCCATCGAATACCACTTCCCCTTTTCAACCGTGCGATACAAGTCGGTGCGCATCGTGGGGTCGGGTCGGAATTGCGTCCGAACCGACGTCAGCTGCGCGCCGGTCCCGATGGTCAAAAGGACCTTTCCCGGCTTCAACAGGCCGTGACCCACCAACGAAGCTGCGGTATCGGCAGCTCCCGCAGCGACCGGCAAACCGTCGTCGAGCCCAAGCTCCTGCGCGGCTCCATCGCGCAGGAGTCCGGCCATTTGATGGCTGGCGACGATTTCTGGAAGCAGACTCGAGCGAATGTCCAGCTCCTTCAGCACGTCAAGCGACCACGCGTCTTGGACGAAGTCGTACAGCAGGGTCGCCGAGGCGTCCGTCGGTTCACTGTAAACCTCGGAGGTGAGCTTCAATCGCAGCCAGTCCTTTGGCTGCAGAGCCCAGCGAGCGTCTTTGTACCGGCTCGATTCGTGGTGCTTGATCCAGAGAAGTGTCGGTCCCGCCATGCCGGTGGCAGGCGCGTTGGCAAGAACCCGGCGAAGATGGGGACTGAGTCGTCGGTAGCGATCCAGCTCGTGCCGGGAGCGACTGTCGGCCCACAGAATCGCGCGCCGCACGGCATGCCCGTCTTCGCGCGCAAGAACCAGGCCGTGCATCTGGCCGGCCAGACCGATCGCTGCGATCCGCCGCCGATGCATGCGGTCCAGGCTCGAAACCGCTTTTCGTGTGGCCAGCCACCACGCGTCTGGATCGGTCTCGGCCCACCCCGGTACAGTCGACTCCACGGGGTATGCCGCGGACGCTACCTGCTTGACGGTGCCGTCCTCATCCATGACCGCGGCTTTGACGGAAGACGTCCCGAGGTCGATGCCCAGCAGCACCGCCTATTTGTAGCTCGTGCCTAGACTGCCGGCTAGATCATCACCGAGCTCCGCCCGCCACGGAGGCTCAGCGCCGGCTCGGGTACACGTCCATGAGGCGACGAGGCAGGCGAAGACCAGCGCCGATTTGAGCTCATCAGTGCCCAGCACAATATGCCGTTGGGACTCGCAGCCGGCCAAGCGCTCCAGCCGTGTTGAACGGCCCGCCCCCGGCCTCGGCCGCTGGTTCCCGTCGGCGCTCGGAAGGAGGTCGATGAACGCCTGGCGGCAGACGATCACGGACGGATCTCGCCCGAACCTCTGGTGATGAGGCGGGTCGGGATCACGTCGTGGACCGATGGAGATCGATCACCATCGATTCTGCGGAAGAGCCGCTCCGCCGCTACACGACCCATCGCTGCTGGATCCTGCGCCATGACTGTGATTCCGGGCTCAAGCAAGTCTGCGAGCGGTATATCGTCAAAGCCGACCAAAGCCACTTTGTGGTGAAGCCCCATGCGTCGAAGCGCGCGGTAGGCACCGATAGTGAGGAGGTTCTGACCAGCGAGAAGGGCGGTCGGAGCCGGCCGCTCTGACAGCAGTTCAGTGGTCGCCGCTTCGGCTCGTTCGATGCCGCGCACGTTGGTCCGGATCAAACGTTCATCGACAGCGATCCCTTGGGCCGCCAGCTCCTCTCGGTAGCCCTGCTGGCGGAGCGCGGCCGTGGTGATGGTCTGAAGGTCACCGAGGTAACCAATGACGCGGTGGTCGTGGGCAATCAAGTGGCGGATACCGCAGCGGACGCCGTCGAGGTTGTCGGTCAGAACGGTGTCAGCATCGAGAAATGCGGGAGGTCGATCGACGAACACCATCTGGGTACCCGCCCGGCGCTCATTCAACAGATAGCTGTGGTCGTGGCTGGCAGGCATGATGAGCAGCCCATCCACGCGCCGAGACGCCAGGGTGGTGATCAGCTCGCGCTCGCGTGCCTCGTCCTCCTCCAGACTGCCGGCGAGAACCACGACCCCTCGCTTCAACGCGAACTCCTCGATGGCGCGGTGAAGCAGGGAATCAAAGGGGTTGGCGATGTACTCGAGGACGAGGCCAATGGAGGCGCTCTTCCCGTCGGCGCGCCGCAGGCTGCTGGCGGTGAGATTGTGGCGGTAGTCGAGCTGTTCCACGGCGGCGCTGACTCTTGCGGTGAGCTCGTTCGATACCCCGGGCTCCCGGTTTATCACCCGGGACACGGTCTTGGCGCTCACTCGCGCTAGGGCGGCCACATCGCGAATCGTCGGCCGGCGCCTTGGCTGGCCACCACCCGAAGCCGACCCTGTCAACGTTGGCAGTCTCCCCTAATTTCCCACGGCGGCTGTCGGCCCAGCGAATTCATCTTGCGCGTCGCCAAACAATATGCTAGCTTGACAACGTTATCATTTGCAGCGGGCTGCTAGCGCCTGCGAGGACGGAGGTAGGAGATGGGGATCACTACGTTGGTGCGTTCCGCGGGGCAAATGGACAGGCTGGCGATGCCTCGCCCCGGTAAGCCTTTGGCGGCGCTGGCCTTAGGGGCCGCCGCCCTGCTAGCGCTCGTCGCCTGCGCCGGAAACAACCAGCCGGTTGCATCGTCGTCGCCAAAGCCGGTCATCGTCGGCCTGATCACCAAGACAGATGCCAATCCATTCTTCGTCAAGATGCGGCAAGGCGCCGAACGCGAGGCAGCTGCCAAGGGCGCGGTGCTGGTCACAGGCGCCGGCAAGAGCAGTGACGACGCCGCCGGTCAGGTGACAGCACTCGAGAACATGGTGAGCGCCGGCGCGAAGGCGATTCTGATCACCCCGGTCTCGGCCGGGGTCACCGCAGCGATCAAGAAGGCGCGATCGCAGGGCGTGCTCGTCATCGCACTCGACAGTCCCACCGACCCGGTCGATGCGGCGGATGCGCTGTTTGCTACGGACAACACCGTCGCCGGCAAGCTCATCGGCCAGTACGCGAAGGCGGCCATGACCGGCAAGACCGTGAAGATCGCGATGCTCGACGAGGCCCCGGGGAGCACCGTCGGCAAGCTGCGGCACAACGGTTTCTTGTCCGGCTATGGCATCGCCGAAGGCGACTCGCAGATCGTTTGTCTCGGCAATGGCGGTGGCAACCAGCCCGATAGCCAGACAGCGATGGAGAACTGCTTGACCAAGGATCCCGGCATCAACGTCCTCTACACGATCAACGAACCGTCTGCGTTCGGTGCCTACACCGCGCTCAAGAATCGCGGTAAGCAGGGCGAGGTGCTCATCGTATCGGTGGACGGCGGCTGTGCTGGCGTCGGCGGCATCGTCGATGGGCGGATCGCTGCGACCTCTCAGCAGTACCCGCTCAAGATGGCAAGCCTTGGTGTCGACGCGGGCGTCGACTTCGCGAAGACCGGAAAGAGGGCTTCCGGATACACGGACACCGGCGTTACCCTCATCACCGACAAGCCACTGTCAGGAGTCGACTCGAAGGACACCAAGTACGGCCTGGACAACTGCTGGGGCTAACAGAACCTGGTCTGGCCCGCCTGGCTCGCTCCCACTGGAACGAGCCGGGCCCGCGGCCAGCGACCGACGTGTCTTCTGACCAAATGCAAATCAGACTTCCAAGGGCTTGCCTGTGATAGCAGGACTGCGCCAGCTGAAATTCAGCCCGGACCCGGCCTCCGTGATGTCACGAGCCTCGGTCCTTTCCACTGTCGGACCGTTGCTCGCGCTCGTCCTGGCCTGCCTGTTCTTCACGACGCGGACCGACCGGTTCATGACGACCGACAACCTGTCCCTGGTCATTCAGCAGGTCGCCGTCGTCGGCATCTTAGCCATCGGCCAGACGCTCATAATCCTCACGGCCGGCATCGACCTGTCATGTGGCGCGGTGATGGCTTTCGCCACTATCGCAATGACCAGGCTGGCCGTGACCTACCACTTCAATCCGTTTGTTGCCATCGCTTTGGGGATCGGTGTAGGCCTGGCCTTCGGCGTCGTCAACGGCGCCCTGGTCACGGCCCTGCGCCTGCCGCCCTTCATCGTCACTCTCGGCACGCTGAACATTGCGTTTGCCCTCACCCACATCACCTCTAATGAAGAAACCATCGCCAAGCTGCCCGACCCGCTTGTCTACTTCGGGAACACATTTCAGGTCGGGACCACAGCGATCACCTCTGGCTCGGTGCTGGCGCTCGCTCTCACGCTCCTTGCCTGGTTTGTGCTCAGCCAGACCGTTGGCGGCCGCCACATCTACGCCACCGGCAACAATCCCGAAGCCGCTCGGCTGGCGGGCGTGCGAACACGTCGCGTCCTGATAGCCGTCTACGCCAGCGCGGGTCTCCTGTATGGTATCGCCGCCCTGGTGCTGATCGGACGGACTGGGGTCGGCGACCCACAGGCGGGCCAGAGCGCCAACCTCGACAGCATCACGGCCGTGGTGGTGGGCGGTACGAGCCTGTTTGGCGGACGCGGCGGCGTCATCGGCACGTTGATCGGCACCCTCATCGTGGGCGTCTTCCGAAACGGCCTTCAGCTGATGGGTATCGCTGCCATCTACCAGTTCCTGATCACTGGCGCCCTGGTCATTCTCGCGGTCGCTGTTGATCAGCTCTCGCGGCGGAGGCAGGCATGAGTGAGCCCAACGGCGGCGTCGTGCTGGAGGCGCGCGGCCTCGTTAAGCGCTACGGACACGTCACCGCGCTCAACGGCGCCGACTTCGACCTCCGCCCTCGCGAGATCCTGGCCGTCATCGGCGACAACGGCGCAGGCAAGTCGACCCTCATCAAGGCACTTTCCGGTGCCATCGCTCCAGACGAGGGTGAGATCCTCCTCAACGGCGTGCCCATGCACTTTCGCGCCCCGCTCGATGCACGACGCTACGGGATCGAGACCGTGTACCAGGACTTGGCCCTGGCTCCCGCGCTCGACATCGCCGAGAACCTTTTCCTCGGTCGCGAGCTGCGTCGCCGCGGCATCCTCGGTGTGGTGTTTCGCATGATCGACCGGCGGCGAATGCACCGGGAGTCACGCTCGCACATGGCCGATCTGAAGATCAACGTGGGCTCGATGGGCCAGACTGTAGAAACGCTCTCGGGTGGTCAACGCCAGGGAGTTGCCGTCGCACGAGCCGCAGCCTTTGCCAGCCGTGTCGTGTTCATGGACGAGCCAACAGCGGCGCTCGGCGTGAAGGAATCGGGCATGGTGCTCGACCTCATCCGGCGAGTCCGCGAGCGGGGAACACCGGTGGTCTTGATTAGCCACAACATGCCGCAGGTGTTCGAGATCGCCGACCGGGTGCACGTGATGCGGTTGGGTCAGCGAGTCGCGACCATCAGCCCGCAGTCGCACACGATGTCTGAAGCGGTCGCCCTCATGACTGGCGCCACGTCGTTCTCCAAGACAGACAGTTAGCGGGAGGTGCACAGATGAGCGATGACCAGCACGCATGCAGGGAGTACCGACGCGCCCTGACGGGGTGTGGCGTTCAACAAGGGTGATCACCCGGTCCGGTGTCGCCGCTGATCATCGCGCAGACTTTGGAGGCCGGTCGGCCAATCCGGTCTTCATGCTGAGCGACGCCCGGCCGTGGCCGTCAGTGCCGGGCTCGGCGCGGCGATCGTTGATCGGGGCGGTGGCGGGCGTCTACCCGGTCCCGCACATGGCCGGACTGGCCGATCCAAGCCATCACCCTGTCCCGCTACATCGAGCTGGATCACCTCGATCAGGCAGCCCGCCGGTACTCGTGGAGCAGACCGCCGAGGCGATCTCGACGCTCCACTTGGCTGCCGAGGGTGACTCCTCTATGCTCTTCCTCGGCTGCCTCGCGATCGGCGTCGCGGGCAGCAGCGAGTCGCTCAGGTTGTCCACGAGGATCGTGATCTCCACTGCGTCCACAGCCGTCAGCATCTGACGCAGCCTCGCACTCTACTCGGGATCTCAGTTGTCGAGGAGTGCATCGCGATGCTGCCATGGCAAGCGCAAGCAGGCCGCATCGCCAGGTCCCGTTGACTTCGGCCTTCGATCGAGCCCGAGCGGCTGCTGAAGGCACTGTGACGAAAGGCGCTCACTCTGTTCGCCATCGCTGCGCCATCCTCGTCCCGGCCGATCCTTGACCGGCGCTGAACAGTCCGGACTGATCTTGCGCGTGCGCGCGCGACCTCCAAGAAAGGAAGCGTCGTAATCGAGTGTACGAACCCGGCCAGCCGGTCATTGCAGCGCTGAGGTCTACCGCCGGCCGGTGCCTCCTCCCCACCTCGACCCCGTGGCACGAGCTCGCGCTTAGACCCAACGGTTTTCGGAAACCCAAACGGTTCCCAAAACTTTCCGCTCGATTTACCCTCGCTTTCCAGGGTTTTCGAGTTAGCGGGCGCCGTCCGGCAGTATCCGAATGGTGCCACGTTGTATTGCGAGAACGGGTCCCAGGTGACGGCCCGTGCCGGGTGGTGCCGGGTGATCTCGGCACGCAGGGCACGCCTTGTGCACACATCGAACGCGGTCAGGGACCGCCTGCGTGGCTCCAGTGGCGAAGGCGACAACGGTCCTGGCGAACTTCTCCTTGTGGGTCTTCTCGGTCCGCAGCACCCTCTTGTACTCGATGGTTGGGCCCTCACCCTCATGGGCAAGCAGCGCAACCTGAGTGCAGAGGACATCCCGCGCGGCACCACGCGCGTCCTCGCCGAGCGCGGCCACCTCCAGGTTGGCCACGTGGACGAGCTGACCACCCGGATGCCCACGCCCGAGGAGGTCGCCCAGCAGCTCGGCACCTGGACGCCCGTCCTCATGTACGTGCGCACCGGCTACACCTCCCGGCGGCCGGTGCGCGTTCGCCGGCGCGATCCCGCGGCAGGTGGGTGCGCCGTCCGCGCCCCCCGGGCGGACGCGGGGAGGTCGACGGCGAAGCGGCCGTCCTTCCAGATCGAGCACCTCGATCGTGTTCGGAGAGCGGATCGCGACTGCGACCAGCCCGTCGCCGGATCGACCGCGATGCCCACCGGCTCGTGTCCGACGCGCACCGCCCGGCCCACTGGCAGATCAGACGGCACCGGGGCGGCGGCTGGCTCCCCGACGTTGACCGGTGCGGGCGATCAGCACCAGCACCCCTGTCGCGGTGAGAGCATTAGAAGCCGAGCGCAAGCCAGTACGCGACGACATAGGCTCCGGTCAGCACCAACAGCGCGCCGGAGGCACCCGCCAGCAGCCTCGCCCCGACGACGCGAGCGCCGGCCAGCATAGCACCCTTGAACAGCGGTGGCGACCGTCAGGGCGGTGACTACGAGCCCCATGCCGAGGCCGTAGAGGGCGAACTGGACGACGCTCCGGCCTGGGTCGCGGGTGGCTGTGGCCAGGCCCACGACCGTGAGGAAGATAGGCAGCGTGCAGCCGAGTGAGGCGGCGGCATATGCGATCCCGTACGCGACGTATCCGCGGTAGCCGCGGGCACTGGCGGGGCCAGCGAGCTGTGCCGCCGCCCGGTCGCCGATTGAGCTGTAGACCTTCCCGCCGGACAGCACGTACCCGCCGGCTGCCACCAATCCGAGCCCGACCGCCAGGCCGACAAACGGCAGGGCAGATCTGAGCGCCGCGCCGACGGTGGCCAGCAGCAGGCCTGCGACGCCGAACGTCAGCACGAACGCTGCGCTCACCGTCCCGGCCACCCCCAGCGCCCGTGCCAGCCGCCCGGCCGGCGAGTCGGTGGGCTCCGTCTCTCCGAGGTAGAGGCCGAGGTAGCCGGGCAGAAGGGCGAAGCCGCACGGGTTGACGGCCGCGAGCATTCCGGCCGCGAAGGCGTAACCGAACGGCAGGACGCCGCCCAGCGAGCCCAGCGCTCCGGTGGGCTTGGCGACCAGCTCGTCGACACCCAGGAAGACTCCGCTCCCCGTCCTGGCCAGTACGACGGCGGCAGCGACAACCGCGATCGCCAAGACCCAGGCCGAGACGGTGCGGGCGACGGGCCCGGCGGTCATGACGCGGCAAGCGCAGCGACCTGTTGGCGCAGCGCGTCCTCCCCAAAGGGCGACGCCACCTTCCTCACCACTCGGCCACCGCGATCGAAGTACACGCTGGTCGGGGTGTCCAGCACGCCGTACTGCGTGACCGCTGATCGGTCGACGGCGTAGGCGGCGGGATAGGTGGTCCCCGTCCTCTGGAGCTCGCGAGCACCGTCGTCGTGGTTGCCGAGACCCACGAAGGGCCCGATGTGTATCGCCACGAACGTCACCCGCCCCTCCTACTCGCCCGCCACGAGGGCGAAGCCGGGCATCTCGGCCCGGCAGATGGTTCAAAGCCCGGCGAAGTAGAGCAGAACGACCGGGCGGCCGGCCGCGAATGCGGCGCTGAAGTGACCCTCGTGGCCGCCGAACGCCTGGTCCCCCTGGTAGGCCACGACAAGGAAGTCGGCAACCGCGGGGAGGGTCGACGAGGGTGAGGCCTTGGCCGGCGCTGCGGGTGGAGCGGTGGTGCTGGGCACGGAGCGGACAGCGGACACGGCCTGGTGCGCCTGGCCGCAGGCAACCAGGGTGAGCAGGACCACCGTCGCGCCCGTGATCGTCCTCACGTTGGCCATACCTGACCATAGTCTGAGCCGCTAGCCATGACTGGTCTGCGACCTCAGGTGAGGAGCGCTCGCGCCGCCAACGCTACTGATCATGCCGCAGCCTGGGTCCCGGCGAGAGGTGGGCGGCTCCTTCCAGCTTGTCGCCGCGAGAGCCTATGCCCGTAGCCTGTCGGTGACGACCGACGCGGCGGTCGTTGCAAGCGCCACGATGGCGACCGCAGCAAGGAACCCCAGATGGACCTCGGTGGCCCAGATGCCGTCCGGCACCCAGAGTAGGACCGCCAGGCCGACCGACCATCCGGCCGCCATGGCCGTTGGCACCCAGCGCCCGCTGAGGAGCGCACAGCAGGGTCCGATGATGAGCAACCCAATCAGGATGACGTGGCTCCCGCTCAGCGCATCCATGGCGGCCACCAGGGATGACGACGCGAGGCCGAACGCCAGGAGACGACGCACCGGCCACCCGGGCAGCAGCAACGCGCGGCCGTGCAACGAGCGACGGACGGGCGGGATCAGCAGCCGAACGGTGGCCGCCAGCCCCACGAGCACAGCGCCAGCGATCGGGACCCCGGGATCGAGCGAAGGATCACGCACGGTCGCGAGAAGTGTGCCGACGAAGACGAGATACCCCGCCACGATGAGCGCGCCGGCATCCCGCCGGAGGCCGTGATCGTCATAGGCGAATGCAAGGGCGACGACGGTCAGCCCCGCATACCAGACGCCCGTCAGGGTCGCGTGGCCGGACGGCGCGCCGAGACCGATGATCGTGCCCGGGATCAGCAGCCCCACGACGACGTTGAGCGCATTGCTGTTCAGCGCGGTGCTGAGGACTGCCGCGCCTCTTCTTCGCGCCGCCAGGTAGATCGCAGCGACCGCATTCGGGAGGCTGGTGACCGCCGCGAGCACCAGGCCGCCGACCACGATCTGCGGCACCGCGAGGCGCTCGCCCAGCGTCGACGCCGCGCGCTCCATGGTCACGCTGCCCCCCACCACCAGCAGGAGCGAAATGCCGGCCAGCACCGCGTCACGCGGCGTCCCCCGCACCCGGTCGATGCCGCCCTCGAGCTCCTGCTCCTCCTCTGCGACCGCCGCGATGAGCCAGTCGCTCCAGCTCTTTGGCATGCGAAGACGTCGGAACCCACGCCCTTCGGTCCAGAGCACCACAGCGTATGGGACGACGGCGGCCAGCGCGACGACGAGGGCGACACCGGGGGCGACCAGGCCCACCACGACGGCAAGGCAGGCGCCGGCCACCCAGACGCCGACCAGACCTGCAAGGATCACGACCCTGCGATGCAGGGCGATCCCACCGGCCACAATTGCGCTCAGGCCCAGCAGCGCGGCGAGGTTGAACATGGGTGCAGAAAGTCGGTGCGAGGATCACGCCACCTGCCGCGAGTATTCGTACAGCAGGCCGTCTAGACGAGATCGACAGACAACCTCGCCAATTGGCTGGCCAGAGTCCTCCTCGCCCAGCGGTGCCCGCAGCCCAAGGCTCCGATGCGGCCGCGCCAGGTTGTAGTGCTCAACGTACTCGCTCAGGACCCGCCAGAGGTGGCGCTCGCCGGCGATCAGCAACCAGTCCAAGGCCTCGCGACGTGCGGATCCGATCCAGCGTTCGCAGACGGCGTTCGCGCGCGGCGCCCGGTAGGGCGTGGTCACCACCCTGATACCCTCCGAACGAAAGACCTCGTCGAAGCCGGCCACGAACTTGCTGTCGCGATCGTGGATCAGGAGCTTCGGCCGCAGGTTGGCCTGGCCGAGCTCCCAACTCAGGTTGCGGGCTTGCTGGGTGACCCAAGCCGCGGTCGGCTGCTCGGTGCAG
>Ga0070699_100002866_pt1 | contig 15372 bp, 14 predicted proteins | sample KBSK1503metaG_FD_65473 | JGI IMG/M metagenome (GOLD analysis project Ga0070699, IMG submission 65473) | Corn, switchgrass and miscanthus rhizosphere microbial communities from Kellogg Biological Station, Michigan, USA - KBS K1-50-3 metaG | ecosystem: Host-associated > Plants > Roots >...
GCGTCGGCGGGCGGGTGTTCACCATGCGCGAAGGCTTCGCCGAGGGCCAGTTCGCGGACATCGGCGCCGAGATCATCTACCACGGCCAGAACAACATCGCCGAGCTGTGCGCGAAGCACGACGTCGAGCTCAGCGACGAGTTCAGCCTCGGCACCGACGTGCCGGACCTGATCTTCGGCGGCGAGCGCCTCGACCGCGACGCGGCCGCCGAGATCGTCAACGAGCTGCGGGCAGCCATCAACAAGACGAAGCCGAGCCACTACGAGTCGGTGGCGCAGTGGCTGCGACGTGCACGTGTGTCCGAACCGGCCGAGCTTCTGCTTGCGGCCATCGCGCAGTCCACCCCCGCCGCGCCGCTGCGGGTCGCGGACGCTCAAGAGCTCAACGTCGAGCTGTCATGGGGCGAGGCGTACCGAAAGATCAAGGGCGGCAACGACACGCTGCCGCGAACGATGGCCAAGAAGGTGGACGTGCGGCTGCAGCGGCCTGTGCGCGTCGTGGGATGGGGCGCGACCGGCGTAACCGTGGAGTCCGACCACGAAACTTTCCACGCGGATCGCGTCGTCGTGACCGTGCCGGGCCCGCTGGTCTCGGAGCTGGGCTTCGAGCCGGCGCTGCCGTCCGACAAGGTGCGCGCGCTGCTCCAGCTGCGCTACGGCAACGCGACGCGGCTCGTGGTGCAGTACGCCGAGCGCGACCTGGTGAAGAACGCGATCGGGTCGGGCTGCTTCACCGATCGCATGCCCGGATTCATCATGGAGCAGACGGTGCATCAGCGAGGCAAACACATCATCGTCGCCGGCCTGGCCGCGGGCGACATCGAGCCGTCCGGGATGACCGACGCACAGATCCTTGACGATGTCGATGCCACGATGAGCTCGGTGGTCGGCAAGCCGATCAAGCGCGTCGCCGGGTTCGTGAAGAGCTGGACGCACGACCCCTGGTCGCGCGCCGTGGTGCGCGCGCCGATCGGCGATCAGCGCGACACCGTGCTACCTCTGATCGCGGCGCCGCTCGACGGCCGCGTCTTCTTCGCGGGCGAGCACACCGACGGCCGCGTGGGGCCTGGCGGCATGGAAGGCGCGATCAAGTCGGGCTATCGCGTGGCGCGGGAGGTGCTCGCGTGACACAGCGCCAAGACCGTGAGTTCCTCATGATCCCCGGGCCCGTTTCCGTCGACGACGAGGTGCTCGAGGCGCTGGGCCAACCCGTGCGCGCGCATTACGGCGACGGGTGGACCGAGCTCTACAAGCGGTGCATCGCCGGCATGAAGAAGGTGTTCAAGACGTCGGGCGACGTGCACCTCATCTTCGGCCCGGGCATGGCCGGCATCGAGACGTGCATGGCCAGCGTGCTGAGCCCGGGCGACGAGGTGCTGGTGGCCACCAACGGGCTGTTCGGCGATCGCATGGCCGACGTTGCCACGGCCAACGGAATGAAGGTGCACAAGGTGCGGCCTGGGCTCGCTGAGGCGGTGACCGCGGCGCAGGTGCGCGAGGCGCTCGACAAGCATCCGGACGTGCGCGCGGTGGGCATCGTGCACCACGAGACCTCGGTCGGCGTCTTGAACGAGGTGCAGGGCATCTGCGCGGCGGCGCGCGATCACGGCGCGCTGACGATCGTCGACGGCATCTCGTCGATCGGCGGAGTGCCCTTTGACATGGACGGCTGGGGCGCCGACATGTGCGTCACGGTCGCCAACAAGTGCATCGGCGGCGCGATCGGCGTGGCGCCGCTGGCGGCCGGCCCCCGTGCGCTGGAGGCCCTGGCCGATGGCCGCCCGAAAGCCGCCGGCTGGTACCTCAACCTGGCCACGTGGCGAGAGTTCGCCGACAAGTGGGGCGGGTGGCATCCGCACCCGACCACCATGCCCACCAACGTCATCGAGGCATTCGACGTGGCGCTGACCGGTTTGCTTGAAGAAGGCGTCGACAACCGCTGCCGCCGTCTGGCCGCGGCGCGCGATCGAGTGCGCGACGGGCTGGAGGAGATGGGGTTCCGAATGCTTTCGCCCATCGACATCGCGTCGCCCGTGACCACCGCCTCCTACGGGCTGCCGAACATGAACCTCGCCGATTACTCGGCCTATCTGTTCCGCGAGCACCACATCCGGATCGGCGGTGGGCTGGGCGAGCTGTCGGGCAAGATCTTCCGGATCGGGCACATGGGCCGCGCGGCCGAGCCCGCCGCGATCGATCGCTACTTGCGCGCGACCGCAGACTACGTGGAGAACAACGGCCTCAAGGGCTAGCGATGCGGCTGCCGGCAGCGGCGGGTTCGGAAGGGTCAGGCAAGGGCGCGAGTGCCGGCAGCGGCGGGTTTCGCCGGCTCTAGAGCTTGAGGCTCGCCGGGCTCCATTCCTCGATCCCCTTCGACACGTCGCTCATGAATCGAGAAGCCGCGAGGCCGTCGACGATGCGGTGGTCGAACGACATCGTGAGGTTCATGATCGGCCGGACCACGACCTCGTCATTGACGACCACTGGTCGCTTGCGGATCGACTCCGTGCTGAGGATCGCGGCCTGCGGCTGGTTGATGATCGACTGACCCGCGACCGACCCCAGGGCGCCGGTGTTGTTCAGCGTGAAGGTGCCGCCGCGCACGTCCTCGGGCTTCAGCTGCTTGTTGCGCGCGCGGGTGGCGATGTCGTTGATCGCATGGGCGAGATCCGTGAAACCCATCAGGTCGGCGTCCTTGATCACCGGCACGATGAGCGCGTCAGGCAGAGCGACGGCGATGCCCATGTTTACGAAGTGGTGCAGCACGATGCCGTCGTCCGTCCAGGTCGAGTTGAGGTAAGGGTTCTTCAGCAGCGCGTCGCTGACGATCTGGACGAAGAACGGCACATATGAGAGTGGGAAGCCGTAGCGCGCGCTGAACTCCTCTTTGTTTGCCTCGCGGTACGCCTGCAGCCTCGTGACGTCCACCTCGCGCAGCGACCACGCGTGCGGCGAGGTGCTGACGCTCCGGACCATGTGCTCGGCGATCTGGCGCCGCACCGCGGTGATGCGCACCAGCTCGTCGCCGCGCTCGCCGGTGCGAACCGCCGCGGGGGCGGGCCGTTTCGCCAGGTACGCCTGAACGTCCTCGCGTGTCACGCGGCCGCCGGGACCGCTGCCCTTGATCTCGGCCAGGTCGAGATTGTTGTCCTGCACGAGCTTGCGTACAGCGGGGCTCACACGCGCGTGATCCGTTGGAGCGGCCATCGGCGCCGGCGCGGCCACCGCGGGTCTTGCGTCAGGCTGCTTCGGCTGCTCCACCGCGGGGGCCGGCGCAACTGCGCCTTCGACCTCGATCTCCGCCAGGGCGGCGCCGATGGGCACCGTCTGCCCTGGCTGCACATCGATGCGCACGAGCCGGCCTTCGAACGGCGAGGGGATCTCGGCGTTGACCTTGTCGGTGACGACCTCGACGATCGGTTCGTCGCGGCGCACCATGTCGCCTTCCTGCTTGAGCCAGCGGTCGACAGTGCCCTCGGTGACCGACTCGCCTAGCTGCGGCATCTTCAGCGTGGTGCGGCCCATGCCGCTCAGGATTCTAGTTCGGCATACGATTCGAGGCTGAAAGGAGGGAAGACGAATGGCGCGGCGATTCCGCTTCGGCATCTGCACCGACCAGAACATGACGTGGGACAAGACGGTGGAGCGCTGGCAGCTCTTCGAGCGCCTGGGCTTCGAGAGCGCATGGCTTTGCGATCACCTCATCCAGCCCAGCCGTCCGACCGGACCGTACCTCGAGGCGTGGTCGCTGCTCGCCGGCCTGGCCGCGCGGACAGAGAAGATCCGCGTCGGAATCCTCGTCACTTCCAACACGTTTCGCTTCCCCCAGGTCGTGGCCAAGATGGCGGTCACGGTCGACCACATCTCGAACGGCCGGCTCGAGGTCGGGCTGGGCGCGGGCTGGTATGAGCCAGAGCACACGATGTTCGGGATCCCGTTCCCGGAGACGAAGGAGCTGGTCAGCCGCTTCAAGGAGGCGGTGCAGGTCGTCGACCTGATGACGCGCGAGGACACGAGCTCGTTCGACGGCGAGTACTACCAGCTGCGGGCCGCAACCTCACGACCGGCGAGCGTGCAGAAGCCGCGACCGCCGCTCGTGCTTGGGGCATTCGGGCCGCGGATGCTGAAGATCGTCGCCACGTACGCGGACACGTGGAACGCATTCGGCACTCCCGAGGAGATGCGCGAGCGCAACCAGATGCTCGACGACTACTGCCGCGAGATCGGGCGCGACCCCGACACGTTGGACCGATCGCTTTACTACTGGGTGCCGAAGGCCGACCTGGACCCGTGGAAGTCGAAGGACGCCTTCTACAGCGTGCTCGAGCCGTACGTGGAGGCGGGCGTCAACCAGTTCATCCTCGACCAGCCTGGTGACAGCCAGATCAACCAGCTGGACTGGGTGGCGTCCGAGGTGCTGCCGAAATACGCGAAGGAAAAGCCGCGGGTGGTCGAGCCGGTCAGCGCCGGAAAGATCGATACCAGGGACTGGAAGAAGCCGGTCGACCACCTCTGAGCTGCGCCGGTTAAGCTTTCGTCGCGAGCGTCGGGCGCGTTGAGCCGTGGAGGTGCCAATGAATATTCGCAGCACCACTTACGCAGCCGGAATCGCTGTTGTACTTGCGCTCACGCCGGTGGCTGTCTCCGCCGGGCCGGCGGACAGCAACACCGCTCTTGCCTCGAACGGCGGTGGCTGCTACCCGCCGCCGATCGTGCAGAGCAGCGTGTTCGATCAGCTGCCCGCCGTGAACCCCGAATGGGCACCGGTGCTGAATGGAAGCTCACCTCTATCAGCCCCCGTCATGGTCCATGGCACGGCGGTCGAGTCGCATGTGTCGCGGGACGACTTTCCTGCGGGACACGTGACCTTCGACCAGAACACCGAGCTGCAGCTCGACGCGGCAGACGCGTCGTTCCTGGCCAGCGGCAACTACTTCGCGCCCAACCTGCGCGACGGCAAGCCGACGCTGGAGCTCGAGTGGGAGACGGGCAGCTACCCCGCCTGGGCTTGGGCGGGCGAAGGCGACCGCGTGGTCGCGCTGGGTCGATGGATCTTCGACTGCGGGCATCCCAGCCCCATCCCGGGCGTGAAGCAGGGAACGACCATCCCCTGTCTCAGCGATGCGGATGCGCCTGCGGGCGTGCCGTGCATCGGCGCGGTGTTCAACTACCGGAGCGAGATGCACCCGCCGCAGGCGGTGGCAGTGATCCGGTCAGGGGGCGCCGCCATGCTGGGCGACGCGGGGCGTGCCGTGCCGGTCACGAGGGCCGACGTCTACGTGAGCGCGGACGGCGGAGGCGCTGGGGATGCCTGTGTGGTCACGCACAAGACCACGCTCAACGCGATCCTCGGCGCGCCGTGCTTCCCACTCCGCGCGCCCCTGGCCCTGATTCCGCCGGGGGCGGCTGCTCCCCTCAATTCGCGTGACTTCTCCTTCGACGTTCCGCTGCCCGCGGTGAGCGGCGGGGCCGACCCGATCTTGAAAGTGATCGGGCGGGCGACCCCTGCGCTCGGAACGACCCCGGTGACGCCGCAGCTCAGGGTGGTGCCTCACCTCGACGGTGCCAATCCCCACTACGAGGTCACTGTGCTGATGACGCAGCCGGTCGGCAACCGGATGCCGACGGGCTTTGCGGCGACGATGCTGGCCGGCTGGCAGCGATCACCGGCCTCCCCGCTGGTGCATCTGCGAGTGACCCTCGACGGCGTCACCGTCAACCGTCCGTTGAAGCCGGCCAACCTGCCGGTCGCCATCCCGCCCGGCTGGAAGATGGACGCGGAGCTGAACGGCGCATGGCAGGACGTCGGCGGCCTTGACGGGGTCACCGCCGCATCGACCGGGCAGACCCTGCCCATCTCGACGACCTACGACGTGTTTCTGCCGCGTAACCAGGCGCTGAACCTGCATGCCGACGCGGCGAGCGTCGGTTGCATCGACACGCTTTTCGGACACTCGCTGCTCGAAGATCTCATCCGGTTCGGGTTTGATCCCGCAAACCCGGCCACGTTCAATTCCGCCGTCCAGCTGGGCTCGGTGTGCCTGCTGGCGGCTGCTGAGGTCAGTGCCGGCTCTGTCGACGTCAGCTTTGGCGCGCCGACATGGGGCGTCAGCGATTCGGCGTACCAGCTGACGAGCAGCACTGGGGCCTTCTCTCTCAGCTTCCGAATCGAACGGGTCGAAGACACGGACTGACGTCGAGTCAGGCGGCTAACCCGCGAGTGCCGGCAGTGGCGTCCTTGACACGTGCTCGAAACCCGCGAGTGCCGGCACTCGCGCCATATCTTCCGCTCGCTGACCGCCTTCACATCTTGAGAGCCGACTCGCAGCTCCCCTTCGCCGCGCGCCACGAGGTTCTGCGGCCAGTCGCGCCGGAAGCCCTGTCCGGAGCGGATGAACAACTTCTCGCCGTCGGTCGCGATCCAGATCGTGACCTTCCTCGGCTTGCCTGTCTTGCGCCCGTACGTGGTGAGGGTCACCTCCTTCTGGCGCGCAGCTGTCTCGAACACCCTCGACTTCGTCACGGCACTGGCGCCGTAGGCTGCGGCGCACGCAGTCGCTTGGAGAGTCGCCCGTAGGGTTCAGTCACGCAGGAGGACGCGGCTGGCGACCGAGAGGATGAATTCTCCGATCCGGGCGGACGTCATACCCCACGTTGTACGCAGTCCGTCGTACGTGGCGAAGTCGGTGAGCACCCAGAGCACCATGGCCGCGTGCTCTGGAGAGATACCGGGACGGAGCAGGTTCTGCTCCGCGAGCCTGCCCGCCTGATAGCGCATCCCGCCGGCTCGATGCCCCTCAGCGATCTTCTGTCCGGCCATCACCTCCGGGTCGAGCTCGGCGAGGACACGGATTCGCCGTCCGAGCTCGTAATCCAAGCCCAACATTTGCGCTCCCGCCGGCAGAGCCTTGCGGATGGCCTCCCTGGCGTCGGGCAGGTTGATGAGCTCGAGCACGTTCTCAAACCCGGCGCGTAGCCCGGCGTCGACGAGGACCGCCCCGATCAGACCGGCCTGGGAACCGTACTGGGCATAGAGCGTCGAACGGGCTACGCCGGCCCGGCGGGCGACCTCGCCCATGCTCAGGCCCGGCACCGGGCCGTCCAGAATCGTCGCCCGAGCCGCCTCGATCACCTTGCGGCGGGTGGCCTCGGCCGACTCCTTACGCGCCTTCATGCGGTACCGCCGCGGCACGGTCCACATACTACTTGACAGGACAGCCTGTCTGTTTAATATAATGACCGCACAGAATGTCCACTGAAATGAAGGAGGCGATCACCATGCAGGCGGTAACCCTCACCAGCGAGTTGGTGGCAGCACAGGTCATTGACCTCGTGACGTTCAAGAGGGACGGCACGCCGGTTCATACACCGGTGCTCTCGACCCCGCACGACGGAGCGCTCCTGGTCCGCACCCACCACACGGCTGCCAAGCTGAAGCGGCTACGTCACAACCCGGAGGTCACAGTGGCAGCCAGTTACGGCCGGAAACGCCGAGGCCCGGCCGAGCCTGGAATCGCAGCAATCCTCCCGACCGATCAGTCGGCGAGATGCCTGCAGCTCCTGCACCGTCACCACGGACTGATCGGCCATGCCGCCACCTGGATCCGGCACCTCCGGGGCATGCAGGACGTGTTCATCGAGGTGCGGCCGGCCGACGATTAAGGCTGGTGCTGGGCGGGCGAGTACGGCTCGATGTTCTGGTTCAGCCGGAAGACGTTGGTCGGGTCGTAGCGGTTCTTGAGGGCGACCAGGCGGTCGTAGGTTTCGGCGCCGTACGCCTGGCGTATGCGCTCGCGTGGCTCATTCACCAGGTAGTTGGCGTAGGCGCCGCTGCCGAGGAATGGCTGCAGGAGCGCGAAACCTTCGCGTGCCCAGCGAATGTTCTCTTCGTCTCGCGGCGGATCGGTCCACTTCGCGTTTACGAGCAGGTTGTACTTGGCGCCCGCGAAGCTCGCCGCGTTGGCGCCCGGCGGCGTCCGGTGGAGAGCGCCGTGCAAATGCTCCAGCTGGACCTGGCTAGCCGGCGATTTCGCCGACATGAACACCTCGTCGAACGCGTCGATCGCTTCGGGAGTGAGCGGACCCATCGCGTTCGTCTTCCAGTAGTTGCGTATGCCCCACGGCGAAGTGGGGTCGAGGAAGCGCTGCGAATCTACATATGAGCGCCGTTCGACCAGGTCCCGCAGCGGGGTGAAGCGCGACCGTAAACGGTCGTACACGCGATCCGCCGCCTCGGCCTCCCCGCAGTAACAGACGAACACCGTGTCCAGGGGCGTGCCGTCGGGCGACCGATGCACCACCAGGTCGCAGATGAACTCGTCGGGAATGCCATCGACGAACTCGTCGTAGAAGCGGAGGAAGTCGCGGGAGTGCGCGAAGTCGATCACGCCGGACACCACCCCGTCAAGCGGGTGCAGCGCGAACTCGAACGTCGTGACCACGCCGAAGTTGCCGCCTCCGCCGCGCACGCCCCACAGCAGATCCGGGTTTTCGTCGGCAGACGCGCGCACGCGCTCACCGGAGGCCGTGACCAGCTCGGCGCCGACCAGGTTGTCGCATGTGAGGCCGTGAAGCCCGCGCAGGACGCCGATGCCTCCGCCCAGCGTCAGGCCGGCGACTCCCGTGCTGGACACGACGCCGCCCGGCGTGGCGAGGCCGTGCGCTTGCGTCGCGGTGTCGAGGTCGCCCCAGGTCGCGCCGCCCTGCACGCGGGCTCGGCGGCGCACGGGGTCGACTTCCACGCCGCGCATGCGCGACAGGTCGATGACCAGCCCGCCGTCGCATACAGCGTTGCCGGCCACGTTGTGCCCGCCGCCGCGGACCGCTACCTGCAGCGACAGCTCGCGCGCCTGCGTGATGGCTGCCACGACGTCCGACTCGTTCACGCACTGGACGATCAGCGCCGGCCGGCGATCGATCATGCCGTTGAACACGCGGCGCGCCTCGTCGTAGCCTGCATCGCCCGGCCGCAAGGTCGTGCTCATCTCGCGGTCGCCAGCCTCGACGAAAGCATTCGAGGCGCGAGTGAGCCGACCACCGCCATCAGCACGGCGCCGGCCAGCGGCGGCCAGAACGCGGGCGGGATCTGCCCCGTCGCATCGACGAGCATGCCCGCCGACAGCGGCCCGACGAATGCGAGCAGGTAGCCGGCGGCATACATGACCGCGGAGTAGGTCGACGCCTCGCTCTCGTTGGACGCGAGCAGCGGGGGAAGCGCGATGGAGGCGACGAAGGCCGCCCCCGTGCCCAGCCCGACCATGAAGACCAGCGGGCGCACGAAATCAGTGAGTCCGAACAGCAGACCCAGCGAACCGATCACCGCCGCTCCGCCGGCGATGACGTAGAACCAAGTGGACAGGGCGAACTGCCAGCGCACGAACGTCAGCGCAAACAGCGGGACGATCGGAAAGAAGGTCAGAAAGAGAAAGGTCGTGGCGATGTCCGCCGCGCTGTGCCCGCCGAGCAGAAAAGGTACCCAGGTCGCGACCGTGTAGTAGACGAGGTTCTGGAACGTGAAGAGGGCCGCGACCTGCCACACACGCGGGTCGCGAAGCACCTTGCCGAGGTCGACAGGCGGCGCGGCCGTCTCGTCGCGCGGCGTGAAGCGGAACCACAGCACAGCGCCGATGGCGGCGACGGCGGCCCACACGAGGAACATCGCGTGCCAGCCGATGGCGTGCGAGATGAAAGGCGAAAGCGATGCACCTAGGACGTTGCCCATCAGCAGACCGTTCGCGTAAAGGTTGCTCGCTCGCGTGATGGTGGTGGGGAACCAGCGGCGGATCAGCACAGCCAGCGGCGGCTGCGCGATGGCGATCGACAGCGTCAGCAGCGCGCTCCCGGCGAACACCCAAAAGGCGCCGGGCGGGAGCGTGATGGCGGCACCGAAGATGGCGAGGCCGGCGGCGCAGACCGTCACGAGGCGCCGAGCGCCGAAACGCGTGGCCAGCAGGGCTCCGGGGATCGACGCGATGCCCAACGCCAGGACAGCCACCGAGGTGATCGAGCCGGTCGCGAAGTAGCTCAGGCCCAGGTCGGCCCGCATCGCCGGCAGGGTGGGCGGGATGGCAAAGAGAAGCACGCGCAGGTTGAATGCGGTCAGCCAGATGAGCGCGAGGGTGCCAATGTCCTTGCGCAACGAGCTCGGGTCAGATCCTGGAGGAGTCGGGAACCGGGTTGTGCGCGCGCACCCACCTGAACACGTCGCTGGTGGCGAGCTGGCCGCCGGTCACGTACAGCACGTTGCCCGAGACCCACCCGGCCTCGTCGGAGCACAGGTAAACCGCCGCGGCGGCAACGTCGTCGGGGACTCCCACTCGGCCAAGCGGATAGAAGGACGCGCGATCCGCTTTCTGCTCCTCGGTTTTCAGCCACGGCTCCGTGAGGCGCGTCTCGATGACGCCCGGCGCGATCGCGTTGACGCGAATGCGGTCCTTGCCCAGCTCGTACCCGAGCACCTTGGTGATGTTCACCAGCGCCGCCTTGGCCGAGCCGTAGATGCCTTCGGTCGGCGCCGGGAACACGGCGTCGATGGAGACGATGTTGAGGATCGCGCCGCCCCTGCCCTGCGCTGCCATGTGCTTGCTCGCCGCAACCGCGGCGAACAGCGGCGACCGCACGTTGAGCGCATACATCGCGTCGAAGGCTTCCAGCGTCGTCTCCGCAAGCGGACCGATTGAGCCATCCAGGTCGAGGATGCCGCCCGCGTTGTTGACCAGGACATCCAGGCCGCCGAGCGCCTTGGCCGCGGCGTCCACCATCTCGACCGCCTTGCGCGTGTCGCCCATGTCGACCACGTGCACCGACGCTTTGCGCCCGAGGGCGTGGATCTCGCCGGCCACGTGCTCGAGCTCATCGCGGCTGCGAGCCGCGATTGCAACATCCGCGCCCTGCTGCGCCAACGCGATCGCGATCGCGCGACCGATGCCTCGCCCGCCGCCCGTGACCAGCGCCTTCTTGCCTTCGAACGAGAACATGCAATCCCTCCCTATGAGTGAGGCCATGCTAACTTGGCCTCGATGTCGCAGCGGGTCGGCACATTGATCGTCGGCGGCGGCATCGCGGGCTGCGCGCTCGCGCACTATCTCGCGGAGGAAGGCGAGACCGACATCCTCCTCGTCGAGGCCGACGAGCTCGGCAGCGGCTCCACGGGCGGATCTTTCGGCGGCGTGCGGCAGCAGTTCAGCACTCCGCTCGAGATCGAGCTCTCGCGGCGCGGCCTCGAGTTCTGGCGTACCGCCGAGCGCGTTTTCGACTCGCCGGTGCCTTGGCACGAGAACGGCTACCTGTTTTTGAGCGGCAATGCTGACATCGTGGCCAAGCTGGCCGAGGCAGCCAAGCTGCAGCGCTCGATGGGCTTGACCGACATCGACGTCCTGGACGTCGAGCAGATCAAAGAGCTCACTCCGTGGGTCGGCACTGACGGTCTTCTCGGCGGGACCTACACGCCGCACGACGGCAAGGTCACGCCGACCGATGGCGTGTCCGCGCTGGCCAAGGCGGCCAGGGCACGCGGCGTGGGCATTCGCGAGCAGTGGGACCTGAAGTCTCTCGAGAGGTCAGGTTCCGGCTGGCGTGTCACCGGGCCGGAGGTGCTCGACGCAGACCGCGTGGTGCTGTGCACCGGCTACTGGTCGAGCGATCTGCTGCGCTCGTTCGGGCTCGAGCTGACGATTCACCCCGTGCCGCTGTACGCGGCCATCACGGAACCGGCGCTGGCCGGTCATCTGGTGCCGCTGACGATCGACCTCGACACGGGCCTTCTGATCGAGCGTGAGAGCGGCGGGCTGCTGATCGCGGTGCTGCTCGAGGAGAACCCGCCGGGCTACGGGCACGCGCAGATGCTCGACGAGTACGCCGACCTGGCGCGCGTCCGTGCTCCGTCGATCGTCGATGTGCGCATCGCGAAGCACGTCGTTGCAAACGTCGACCTGGGCGGCGACGGCCATCCATATGTCGGTGAGGTCGAAGACGGGCTGTGGATGATCGCGGGCTTCGGCGGACATGGCGTGATGCATGCGCCACCGGTCGCGCAGCTGCTCGCGAAAGTCATAGCCGGCAGGCCGGACCCGACCCTCGACATCTCATCTCTGAGCCCGTGGCGCAAGCCAGGCGCAACCTCGGAATGGATGGTGGCGTCCAAAAAGGGCTAGACGGCCCTCACCCTGGCCCTGCGCGCCAGGCGCGGTCCGGACGCGTTACTCGCGCTTAATTTGTGCTCCCGCAAGCGGGAGAGGGGACTATGTCTCGTAGTGCACGTGTGTCGGCTGGATCCTGAAAATCTGCCGGCGCTCGCCTTCGAAGAACCACGGGTAGGTGTCGACCTTCATGTAGCGGCGCGCGAGCGAGTTCATGTGGTCGTGCCAGCCCTCTTCGGACCACGACACCACCTTGCCGACGATGTCGAGGTGGCGGTACGGATTGCGCGGATCGACGATCGACAGCGCGACCGCCGGCCGCTCGCGCATGTTCGCCGCCTTGATGCGATCGACGCGCACGTCGACCAGGATCGTGTCGCCGTCGTGGTCGATCCACAGCGGCGTCACGTGCGGTGTGCCGTCCGCGCGAATCGTGGCCAGGTGACCGAGAGCATCGCTCTCCAGCAGGTCGATCATGTCCGGCGGGATCCGTGCCGACGCCATTGTCCGAAGCATACTTACAGCCGGCATGACGGCCGAAGCTCACCGCCCGCCTGTCGCAGCGGACAAGCTGCGTCTCGGGCTCATCCTCCCGACCTGGACGACCACGGACGATCTGCGTTTCGCGCAGGTTCTTGAAATCGCAAGCGTCGCGGCGGAGGTCGGATTCGATTCCTTGTGGGTCAGCGACCACCTGCTGCTGCCGAGCAACAACGCCGAGCTCAAGCGTCGTGCGGGCGTCGACTTCCCGGATGATCCGGACGTCGAGCTCGAGGGCTACCTCGAATGCTTCACCACCATGGCCGCGCTGGCGGCCGCGATCCCGCGGCTCGAGATCGGCTCGTTCGTTGCGAGCACGGGCTACCGCAACGCCGGCCTGATGGCCAAGATGGCCGTCACGATCGATGACATCAGCGGCGGCCGGCTCATCCTCGGCGTCGGATCGGGCGACTCGGAAGGCGAGCATCGAACGTTTGGATTTCCGACCGAGCAGCGCGTGGGTCGCTTCGAAGAGGCGCTGCAGATCACCAAGAAGCTGTTCGCGAACGAGTCGGTCGATTTCGAAAGCAGTCATCACCAGCTGCAGGGCGCGAAGCTCCTGCCCGGCGCGCACAGGACCGGCGGGCCGCCGATCATGATCGGGACCCTCAACCCGAAGGCGCGCATGCAGCGCCTGGTGGCCCAGTACGCGGACATATGGAACGGTTGGCTCGGCTACACCGACGCGAGCCCCGAGTCTGCGCAGAAGCAGCTCGCCATCATCGACGGCGCTTGCGTCGAGCACGGTCGTGACCCGAATACCCTCACGGCCACGACCGCGGTGCGCGGCGCGATGCCCGGCTCGGGCTACACGTCAAGGCCGGACGAGAATCCGCTGCAGGGCCCGCCGCGGCAGATGGCCGACACGCTCCGCGGCCACGCGAAGCTGGGCGTCGCCGAGGTGCAGGTGGCGCTCACCATGGGCGGGCCAGAGGGCGTGCGTGCGTTCGCACCGGTGATCGAGGAACTGCGCGGCTGAGACTCGACCACGTCGCGTTCGCGGTCTGGGACCTCTCGAAAGCTGCGAAGTTCTGGTCCAACGTGATGCTCGGCGAGTACCGCCAGGGCGACGCGGACTGGAGCGGCGGCTTCGCGTTCACCCAGTTCTCGTTTCCCGGTGGTGGCCGCGTGGAGCTGCTTGCGCCGGGCAACGATCCCAACGGGTTTGTCGTCAAATTCCTCGAGCGCCACGGGGAAGGGGTCCATCACCTCACTTTTGTGGTCGACGACCTGCGCGCCGAGGTCCAGCGGCTGCGCGAGAGCGGGCAGCGCGTGTTCGGCGAGAACTACTCGAATCCGCACTGGATGGAGGCTTTCATCAGCCCTGGACTCGACGGCAGCCGCGTGCTGATCCAGGTGGCGCAGTCGGACCAGACACCAGAGCAGCAGGACGACGACTGGCGGCGGCACCCTCTGGACACCGTGTTGGAGGCGGCCGCTCGGTTCCGCAGCTAGCGAAGCAGGTGCTTCTGGATCTTCCCGGTCGGGGTCTTCGGCAGCTCGGAGATGATTTCGACGATGTCGGGCACCATGAACCGCGGCACGCGCGGGCGCAGGAACTCCCGCAGCTCATCCGGCTCCAGCGTCATCCCTGACTTCAGCACCACCACGACTTTCAGGTCGTCCTCGGTCGACGCCGACTTCACCGCCACCGCCGCGCACTCGAGCACCGCCGGATGCGCGTTGACCTCGCGCTCCACCTCGAACGACGAGATGTTCTCGCCGCGCCGGCGGATGTAGTCCTTGATCCGGTCGACGAAGAAGTAGTTGTCATGCGCGTCCTTCTTGAACGCGTCGCCGGTGTGCAGCCACAGGTTGCGGAACAGACGAAGGCTAGCCTCCGGATTGTGGTGGTACTCGGTGGCCAGGAGCCACGGCTCGGATGAGCGCACGACCAGTTCGCCAACGGCGCCAACCGGAACGTCGTGGTCGTGCTCGTCCACGATGCGGATGTCGAACCCCGGAACAGGACGCCCCGCGATCCCAGGCTCCGTCACCTCGTAGTCGCTGATCAGCGGAACGTTCACCTCCGTCGAGCCGTAGCAGGTGCACACGCGCACGCCAAAGCGGCGGCGGAAGTCGTCGACGTCATTGATCAACGGGACCACGAGCATTCTCTCCATCGGGTTGTCGATGTCGTCCGGCTTCGGCTCCTGGCGGGCGAGGAAGTTGGCCATGGCGCCGAGCAGGAATGAGACCCTCGCGCCGGATTCGCGCACCGTCGACCAGAAGTCGCCGGCGCTGAAGCGGCGCCGCACGATCGCGGTGGCGCCGACCTGGAAGCATGCGTAGACGAGCGCCCACTGGCCGGCGATGTGGAACAGCGGCAGCGGCGCGAAGTAGACGTCGCCTTCCGCCAGCTGCATCGCTTCGCCCGCGTGCTGCGCGTACGTGTACGCGTGGGCATGGGCGACCCGCACGCCCTTCGACGGGCCGGTCGTGCCTGACGTGTACATGATCGCGACGATGTCCTGCTCGGCGGCCGCGACGATGGCATCGCGGGGCAGCTCGGAGGCGCTTTCGCAAACGGCCTCCCAGTCGCGCGAGCCGGACCCCACGACCAGTACGCGATTGAGGGCGCCGCGGTCGGCGCCGAGGGCTTCGACGCGCGGGACATAGGCCTGGTCGATCAGCATCAGCCAGGCGCCCGAGTCCCTCACCTGGTGGCGCAGGATCTCGCCGACGTACTCGGTGTT
>Ga0070699_100002867_pt1 | contig 15369 bp, 15 predicted proteins | sample KBSK1503metaG_FD_65473 | JGI IMG/M metagenome (GOLD analysis project Ga0070699, IMG submission 65473) | Corn, switchgrass and miscanthus rhizosphere microbial communities from Kellogg Biological Station, Michigan, USA - KBS K1-50-3 metaG | ecosystem: Host-associated > Plants > Roots >...
GAGCATATCGGCTGCACCTGCCAGTTGACCTTTGCCGCTTAGGAACGTGTCAATGGCAGAGCCAGCGGCGGGCGGAAGTTTCTTCTTGAGGAAATCAAGCACGGTCTTGACTGCCATCAGGGCTGTCTCTTTGGGCAGGCCAGTCTTTTTCATCACAAGCGCAACAAGTTCGTCCATTTCAAATCTCCTTTATGTGTTATTTCCAGATCAGCCATTGTGTTGTTGAAACAATGAGACCCAATAAAATCCCGCCGATGACCTCGAGCGGGGTGTGGCCCAACACTTCACGCAAATCTTTTTCACTAAAGATGTGCCCCCGCAGCAATTCGTCAAATATTACGTTGATACGTTGTGCGTGGATGCCAGCCTGTCTGCGCACGTTTGCCGCATCGTAGGTGACGATCATTGTAATCGCCACGCCTAAGGCAAACACCGGATTATCAAATCCATGATATAGCCCGATCGCGAACACAGTACCTGTCATCAGTGACGAATGTGAACTTGGCATCCCCCCGGTGGTGAGGAGCAATGCCCAATTCCAGCGGCGTGTTTGCAAATAATCTAAAGGGATTTTGATGATTTGTGCGAGCAGCCAGGCAACCAGACCCGCGATCAGAGGTTTGTTCTGAATTAATTGGAGGAAATTCATTCAGACTCTTCCTCAAAGTCCACGATCTCATCACCGACCACTTGCTTTACCTTGAGTTCCGCCCCTTCGAGCAGCACGCCACAGCGCGCCGCCAGAGCCTGCCCCCTCTCGAAAAGTTTGATCGCCTCTTCCAATTGACTCTGTCCATCCTCCAACGCAGAGACAATGCTCTCCAATTCGGCTAAGGCCTCTTCGTAGGATAATTCTTCCACGTTTTTTTCTGTTTTTTTGGATGATGATTTTGGCATGATAACTCCTGTGTATTCGCACTGAGCGGAGCGTAGCGCAGTCGAAGCGAGGTATTATGAAAAATATAATTTGAATCAACAGCACTTTGACTACAGGTCTCGCTAGTGCTCAGTCTTCCGTTCAGTGCGATGGTTTAACCTCAAACTCTCCATCACTGACTCTGACTTTCATTTCAGCGCTTGCCTGGGAAACACGGGATACAACCCCGCCATCCTCTTTGCGTGTCACCACAGCATAACCGCGCGCCAACACCGCCAGTGGACTTAACGCTTCGAGTCGTTTATGCGTTCCTTCGAGGTGTTTCTTTTGCAATTTTACGCCATGAAAAAGAGCTGAAAACATGCGGCGCGATAACTCATCCACACGCTGGCGTTCGGACTGGATTAGGCGCGCAGGTGAAAGATAGCGTAGTTGAGCAGAGAAGGAGGCGAGAACGGATTTTTGATGAGCAATCAAGTTGAGGCTTGAGGCCGCGAGTCGGCTCTGAAAACTTTGCAACACCGCTTGTAGATCATAGATCGTAATTTGCGTTGCCAATTCCGCCGCGGCCGTGGGGGTGGGCGCACGCAGATCTGCAGCAAAGTCACAAAGTGTGAAGTCAGTTTCGTGGCCGACTCCGCAAATGATAGGTACGCTTGAAGCCGTCACCGCGCGGACAACCCACTCATCATTAAAGGCCCATAAGTCTTCAATAGAGCCTCCACCGCGTGCGAGGAGTATGACATCTGGTGAGAAACGATTGAGCGATTGGATGGCTTTGATGAGCGCGGGCGGAGCTTGTGTTCCCTGGACAGGTGAGGGAGCAAGAATAACCTGCACGAGTGGCAACCGTCGGCGCAGCGTGTTCAGCATATCGCGTAACGCTGCACCTGTGGCAGATGTGACGATTCCAATTCTCTTCGGCAGTTCAGGGATGAGACGTTTGCGTTCGGGGTCAAACAAGCCTTCCGCTTCCAGCTTGGCCTTGAGCCGCATGAACTCCTGATAGAGAGCGCCTTCTCCCACTGGGCGAATTTGATCCGCATAGAGTTGGTATTGTCCCTGCGGTTCGTAGACACCGATCTTGCCGTGCACTTCCACGGCCAGGCCGTCGCGTAAGGGCAGGTTAAGCCGTTGGGCGCTCGTCTTCCACATCACACACTTGAGCGCAGCATTAGCATCCTTGAGCGTGAAATACACATGTCCTGACGCGGGCCGCGAAAGATTCGAGATTTCTCCTTGCACCCACACATCTTGCAGCGCTTCATCTTCCTCCAGCAATTTGCGGATGAGAAAGGTAAGTTTGGATACTGTCAATGTTTGCGAAGCTGCTGGGAATAAGGAGGATTGCATTAGCAGGAGGATAATCGAAAAATGATTATGGTGGAAGGTCGAAAAGCAAAAGATATTTTCGCCTATAATTGAGGAAGATTTTATCTATATCATTCTGATCCGCCTGGGTGCCAGGCAGGATATTGAACCAAATTATGAATCGTAGAATTAAGCATGATGTTAAGAGAATACTTATATTTGTGAATTATTTCTCTGCTAAAATTTGCGCATCCTATGAATCATCTCTGGTCACCATGGCGTATGGAATACATTGAAAACAACTCCAAAGAAGAAGGCTGTGTGTTCTGCAATGCACAGGCCCGAGAAGATAGCCCGGAAAACCTCATCACTTTGCGTGGGGAATTCTCGTTCGTGATTTTAAATCGCTTCCCTTATACCAGCGGTCACTTGATGGTCATCCCCTTTGTGCATAAACCGAATCTCGAAGAACTGGATCCTGTAACACGCGCCGAGATGATGGAACTGACTTCGCGGTGCACCACGATTCTGAAGTCCATTTATCGACCTCAAGGCTTCAACATCGGTGTGAACATTGGCGAAGCAGCGGGCGCGGGCGTGAAGGAACATGTCCATATTCACATTGTCCCACGTTGGGCGGGCGATACGAACTTTATGTCCGCTGTCGGGGATACACGGGTGCTACCTGAGAGTCTGGCCGATACCTACAACCGTGTGAAAAATGCGTTCCTAGCAATGCAAGGTGATAGTTACTAATTGTCTGCCACCTTTCCAATGGGGGACTGACTTCTCTGTGCGAGATGATACAAATCTCCTTCTGGAGTTGGAATGATTCGTTTTTTGAAACAAGTTTCTTCGATCTGCATCATTTCCATTTTGCTCGGTTGTGCTTCACAGAACGTTGCAGATGCAAACCCTACAGCCACGCCAGCCCATGTGGCAACTGAAACTCCTACTTCTCTACCTTTTACTGAAACGCCATTTGTTATGGAGCCTGACCCACCAGTTGTGGGTGTCAATCCGCTGACTGGGCTGCCCGTACAAGACCCATCCCTGCTTGACCTCCCGGCTGCCCTGGTTTCAATTGCGCATTTTCCACCTGCAGCGCGTCCGCAGGCCGGGTTGTCTTTCGCGCCCTATGTCTTTGAAGTTTATATTACTGAGGGCGCCACGCGCTTTCTCACTACCTTCTATGGAGAATTCCCTGCGCCTGAAATTCTGATCAAAGGCAATTGTGTAATCAGAACCGAGCCGTTTGTGCAAACTGATATTTTATTGGGCAATCGCATCTGGCTGGATGCAAACCAGAATCAGCTTCAGGATGCATGGGAGCAGGGTGTGGCTGGTGTCTGTGTTAATCTCTATGATGCCAACAACAATCTCATTCAACAAACCACAACTGATAGCAATGGCTATTATGCATTCAACATCCCGGCTGGGGAATATTCTGTCGAAGTGCTAAAGCCCGATAACATGATATTTGATCAGAAAGATGCCGGAGATGAGTTACAGGATAGTGATGTGGATTCGGCGACGGGTCGGAGTGAGGCGGTGGATGTCACCTCCACGCTTCTGGATTTGGACGCAGGCCTGATTCTGCTCAAGGAGCCGATTCCTACATCCGAACTTGCGATTCCCTATGTCGGACCAGTCCGCTCGGGAAGGCTGGTCTACGCTGATATCGCCTCGTTTTTCCCGAACTCATGTTTGATCTTCGCCTATGCCTCTGCTGAAGTATTGGTGGAGTTGCCAACCTGTGCGTTCGTAGATCATATTCTGCAGGGCGGCGGTTACATGCTTGAAATTGAACAGATGAAAAAACTTGTGACCGATCGAAAGAACTCCAATATGGCGAAGGCTTATACAAGCAATATATTTTCTCCTGAGGCGCCTGAAGGCGGCGTGCCTGCCTCACGACTGGATGTATATATTGCCTGGCTCAATCAAGCGGGCTGGTTCTACGACGCGGCTTCTCACACTTGGTGGCGTTACGTGGATAATGCCGACCCGAATACGGCAGGCATTCTACGCCCCGAAATTGACCGGCTGACAAACCGTCAATTGCAATTCGAGAATGTGATCGTTCTATTTGCAAAACATGACGTGGTCTCGCCGACCAATCTGGATATTCATCTGGAGCAGGATTGGGTGGGTGATGCGTTGTTATTTCGTGATGGACAGATGTACACGATTCGTTGGAGCACAAGAGCCACGGAAGCAGAAGTCAACAGCGGGACTCGCAGGCCCATTCAATTTTTCTATTCGGATGATAAAACCTTGTTTCCATTAAAGCCCGGACATACCTGGATTACCGTTGTCACACCTCTAACCGCTGTGACAGAAACATCGGCGGGCAATTGGTTATTACAATTTAGTCAGCCGCCAGGGGCGAAATAATAAGACTGGAGAATTCGTGAAGTCATTGCGTTTGGCGAGGAGAGTTCTCCTTTTGATCATATTGCTTGGAGGGTGTAGTAATTCACAGAATGTTCCTCCTGCTCCGAATGGATCCGAAACTCCCATCGTTGGCATAACGAATACTACCCGGTCTGTCACATCAACTCCATCTTTAACCTCCACGCCTCAACCGCGACTTATGACAATTGCTTATGGACCCGAAGCTGATGACTTTCCGTCGGATGTTAATCCGCTCACGGGTTTGGTAGTTTCCGATACTACGCTTTTAGATCTCCCTGCTGTGTTGGTTTCGATCAGCAACATGCCAGTGACTGCACGTCCGCAAGCTGGACCTGGCTTTGCTTCCTGGGTTTTTGAATTGTATATTGGTGAAGGTGCCACGCGTTTTATGAATGTCTTTTATGGAGAATATCCGCGGTTTGTGCCGAATGTCTCTGGTGGATGTGAGGTGCATGAGAATGTGATTCGTCCCACGCGGAACTGGGTTGGCAACCGTGTTTGGCTGGACGAGAATGAGAACGGCAGACAGGATGATTGGGAAGTGGGCGTGGGTGGTATATGCGTATCTTTGCATCGCAAAGATAACGAAGAACAGTATTGGACAACGGCGACCGATTCCAATGGTTACTATGCTTTTGAGTTACCGTTTAACTCTACCGGTGAGTTTTTGGATGGAAATTATGAATTGAAATTTGATATATCCGATGCGTATCGATTTACCACGCCTAATGTGGGAGATGATGATACGGATAGTGATGTGAGTCCTGATTCAGGTCTAATCTCCACTTTTCAATTCATAGAAGCGGATCTCTCCTGGGATGCAGGGCTAATTCTTTCCGATAGTACTTCTTTCACAGCTCCAACGATTACTCCTCCCAATTGGTTCATCCCTGATGAACCCTATGTTGGTCCAATCCGTTCGGGGCGGTTGACTTACAACCAGATCGGCAGATTATTTCCCAATAGTTGTCTCGTGTATGCCAGCGCCGCCTGGGACATTGGCGAAATGCTGGATGCCTGTGAAATTGTCTATGGCGTGGATAAGACGACTCCAAACAGCGCCTTGTTGACCATCAAACGGATGCATGAACTCGCTGAAGAAAACTTGAACCCCAGGCAGCCGGTCAACTATTCGGGGAATTTGTTTTCCAAAACTCTTCCCGAAAACGGACAGCCAGCCGACTCGATCCGTGTGTTTTATCATTCCTTTACTCAATCAGGCTGGGAATATGATCCTGCTTCGCAAACATATTTGCGTTATACCGATCAAGCGGATGGCAATGGGAAGTTGATACCTGCGGTGGATCGTTTGACAGGCAGGCAAATGGCATTTGAGAATGTCATTGTGCTCTTTGCAGACCACGAACGCTTTCGTCATAACCAGTTTGAAATCGATCTCGGTTTGGGACAAAAGGGTGTGGCCTATTTATTTCGGGATGGACAGGTATTCAAAATTCAATGGTCTACACTCAGCCGCGCGTGGGAGCAGACCACAGGACTGATGCGCCCCATCCATTTTGTGGATTCGCAAAATAATCCCATTACACTTCATCCTGGTCAAACGTGGATTCATCTTGTTACGCCGTTTTCATCTGTCATTAATCAGGGAGCTGATAAATGGTTAATACAATTCGTTCAGCCAGAAGACCCATTGGATACCCCAACTCCGTAAAAAATGGAAGTTGAAACCCAGCCCTTATTATGACATCGAAGCTCTAATAAAATGTAAAATCGAAAACATTGATGCGCAAATTAACTCCCATAATATTATTGAGTATATTGTTGTTTGCTTGTAGTAACAATCAGAATACTCCACCTATTGAGAAAACTCCAACCCCTGCAATCACATCCACGGCTATAGTAGTCGAGCGGACTTTAACGCCAACTTCCATTTATACCTCCACACCCCAGCCTCTTCCTTATCCCACTTCATACGGCCCCAATGATTTTCCGGAAGGTTTCAATCCATTAACAGGCCAGCCGATGATCGACGTATCTTGGGTGAACATCCCTGCCTTGCTTTTGTCAGTTTCACATTTTCCTCCGGCGGCGCGTCCACAGGCAGGATTCTCTTTAGCACCGTTCGTCTATGAATATTTCATCACCGAAGGAGCCACGCGGCATCTTGCAGTCTTTTATGGCGAGTTTCCAAAATCTGAAATTGCTGCTCATGGTGATTGTGAGATTCGGGCAGAGCCGTTTACACAAACCGGGCATCTTATTGGTAATCACCTTTGGCTGGATGAGAATCAAAATAGCGTGCAAGATTCTGGCGAAGAGGGCGTGGGCGGTATTTGTGTCAATTTATATGATGTCAACAACACGTTGATTCAGCGGACCACAACGGACAGCAATGGTTATTACGCATTCAACGTGGAAGCGGGTCAATATGTTGTGGAGTTTGAAAAGCCAGGCTGGTTTGAGTTTGCTCAGAAAAATATTGGAGATGAAGGACAGGATAGTGATGCGGGTCAGGCTACGGGTCGGAGTGACGCGGTGGCTGTCTCGTCCACGCTTCTCTACTTGGATGCCGGCCTGGTTCACTCCGAGAAAATTGACCCTCCATCGAATCCTGAGTCGCAACTACCTCCTGCCGAAGTAGGGCCGGTCCGCTCGGGGCGCCTGGTCTATCGTTATATCGGCGAGTTTTATCAAAATAGTTGTTTGATCTTCGCTTCTGCTGATGAAGAGGTATTACCCTATCTGCCTGCCTGCGCCACTGTCGCACATACAGATGTGGGTGGCGGCGCGATGCTTGCAATTGAGCGTATGAAGAGGATCGCAGAACAGAATAGCCGAAATCAACGACCCTTCAATTACACAAGTAATTATTTTTCGGATGAACCACCGCCAGGTGGCACTCCTGCGGATGAGTTGCAGGCTTATTGGGCTTATTTGAATCAATCGAAGTGGGTGTATGACTCGGCCTCAGGCGCGTGGTGGCGTTACGTGGATGAATCCAATCCGGCTACCGCGGGTGTCTTTCACCCCGAAGTGGATCGTTTGAATGGCAGACAATTGCTATTCGAGAATGTCATTGTGTTATTTGCGCCCCATATTGTGATCAAACCGACCATCGTGGATATTGATCTAAAGCAAGGCGATGTGGGCAATGCTTATCTATTCCGCGATGGCCAAATGTATAAGATTCGCTGGAGCACTGTGGGCGGTGAGTACGAACAGACAACCGGCCTGCGCCGCCCGATGCACTTTGTCAATTTGGATGGCACACCCGCGGCGCTAAAGCCCGGTCATACCTGGGTGATTATTCTTTCTACGCAGTCGTATTTGCAAGAATCGTCAGCAGGGAAATGGCAGGCGAGATTTGTCGCGCCTGCTGGTGCGAAATCAAGATAAGACCTCTTGCGAAAGTATTTTTTAGCCACGGATTGCACGGATTTTTGCAGATTGATTTAAAAAATCCGTGCGAATTCGTGGTAAAGTGGTTTGGTTGTTCCTTTACGTGAGAGACTTATGCAATTAAATCACTCTGCTTTATTTCGCAAGAACTCTGCCGCGTCAGTAAAATGGGATTTGAGATATTCAACCACGCGTGGATCAAGACTGCTTTCATCCAAAGCTTTGTACATACACCAAACCCATTGATTCCTTTCCACCGTTCCAATAGAAAAGGGCGTGTGTCGCATACGCAAGCGCGGGTGCCCATATTTTTCGATATAGAGTTGAGGGCCACCTGACCAACCGGAAAGGAACATGAAAAACTTTTCGCGCGATTGTTTCAAGCTTTTGGGGTGCAAGGCGCGCAATTGCTTTGCTTCGGGCGCAGAATCAATAATGTCATAGAATCTATCCACTAGGGAACGTAAATTGGATTCGCCTCCAATCATTTCGTAAAGCGATAACTCTGTTTGTGTCATATGAGAATTGTAATACAGGATTTATAATAGCTGAAAAAGGAGTCTGCCATGCAACCAAGAACAAGAATCGGATTGATCGTTGGTGTAATTGGTTTGGTGTTGAACGTCTGCGTTTCAGGGTTTCTGGGTTTTTGTGGCCCTGTTCTTTCTCTGATTGCAGGCGGCGTTGCTGGATTTATGGCCGCACAACAGGAAAAACTTTCCTCCAAAAATGAAGGCGCACGTGCTGGTGCAACAGCCGGAGGCATCGCGGGCGGCTTGATTATTGTAGGGCAGCTCCTTGGTGGAGTTGCAGCTTTGGCCTACTTTCAAACATCCGGGACTGGGAATACGATCTTCGGCCAGGTCCCATCCTTCTCCGGTGATCCTGCGTCGGTAATTGGTTACTATGGCGGCGGATTATTCACCGGGCTATGTTTCGGAATTATAGGGGCGCTCCTCGCGGCAGGCGCAGGTGCAGGGGCCGGGTACCTTGCCACCCAAGATCAGCCGCCAGTAAGTTCAGGCATGTAAAAAGCCTGGTCAATTATAAAGCCAATGGCAACCCCATTGGCTTTATAATTGCTGCATATGGGTATCCCATCAAGGAGAGAGAATGACCAAAGAAAATGAAGCCGTGATTCTTTCCGCGGCTCGCACACCCATTGGGAAATTCCAGGGCAGTTTGAGCAATGTTCCGGCCCCTCGGTTGGGAGCCATTGCCATTCAAGCTGCGGTCGAGCGCGCTCAGATTGACCCACACGAAATTGAAGAAGTAATCATGGGCAATGTCGTGCAGGCCGGTGAAGGTCAGGCTCCAGCGCGTCAATCCGGGATTTTTAGTGGGATTCCAGCCACAGTCAGTGCGAGCACAATCAACAAGGTTTGCGGTTCAGGGCTGAAAGCTGCGATGATGAGTGCTCAAGCTGTGCGCGCCGGTGACGCTGACCTCTTCGTGGCAGGTGGGTTTGAGTCCATGAGCCGTGCGCCCTACCTGGTCAGTGGACGGATGGGTGAGTTGAAATTTGGTAATACTCAAATGACGGATGCCTTGCTCAACGATGGGTTATGGGATCCGTTTGAAAATTGGGGGATGGGCAACGCGGCCGAATTTATTGCGGACGAGTACGAAGTCACGCGTGAAGCGATGGACCAATTTGCGCTTCGCTCTCACGAGAAGGCTGTCGCGGCTCAAGAAGCAGGCAAATTCAAGCCTGAAATTGTTCCTGTCCAAATTGCAGGACGTAAAGGCGAGGTCACAGTTGTGGATAAAGACGAAAGTCCACGCAAGGACACGTCACTGGATGTGCTGGCAAAACTCAAGCCCGCGTTCAAAGAGAACGGCAAGGTCACTCCTGGCAATTCCTCTCCCATGAATGATGGAGGCGCGGCTGTGGTAATCGCCTCAAATGCCTACGCAGAGAGGAACAGTATCAAACCAATGGCGAGAATCGTGGGTTATGCTCAAGCTGCGGTCGAGCCGAAATACCTCTTCGCAGCCCCGGCGTACGCTATTCCCAAACTATTGAAGAAAATTGGCTGGACCTTAACCGATCTTGATTTGATCGAGCTCAACGAAGCCTTTGCTGCTCAAGTGCTTGCAGATGGCTACGCCCTTGCCGACCAGGGCTGGGATTGGAACAAAGTTAACGTGAATGGCGGTGCTATTGCCTTAGGGCATCCGCTGGGTGCGAGTGGAGCGCGTGTACTCACGACATTGCTCTATGCTTTGAAAGATCGCGGCCTGAAGCGGGGGATCGCTTCACTTTGTCTGGGCGGCGGTGAAGCCGTAGCAATGGCAGTTGAAATAGAATAGATCTATTTGGTGCAGAAACTATGGCGAAAGTGTTAGGTGTTGGCGGTGTGTTCTTCAAATCACCTGACCCAAAACGGCTTTACGATTGGTACGCAAAATGGCTCGGCATGGAATTTGAAGAGTGGGGGATCGCCTATTACCCAAACACCATGCCTGCGAATGGACAGACAGTTTGGAGCGCATTTCCATCCACGACGAAATACTTCGAACCTGCAACAAGGGATTTCATGTTCAACCTTGTCGTTGATAATTTGGAGCAGGCGCTCGAGCAGGTCAAGGAGGGTGGTGCAGAATTGATTGGAAATATCGAAAAGCTTGAATATGGATCGTTTGGCTGGTTTATTGACCCTGACGGAAACAAGGTAGAACTTTGGGAACCAACAAAATAAAAGGTGAAACATGAATGTTGAAGAGCGAAATAAGAAAATAGAATTATATGGCAATGGCTTTGATATGCTTGTACATGTCCTGCAGGATGTGCCGCGTGAAATGTGGCAATTCAAACCTGCACCCAACGAGTGGAGTGTCCATGAAGTGATCATCCATTTGGCAGATTCTGAATCGAACGCGGCGTTGCGGGCCCGCAAGTTAATCGTCGAACCGGGCGGCACCCTGATGGGCTATGACCAGGAACAATGGGCCGTAACGTTGGACTATCATGATCAGGATTTGGAAGATGCTTTGGGTGTAGTCCGTCTCGCTCGAAAGACTACTTATAACTTGTTAAAAAAACAACCAGAGGAAGTGTTCGATCATATTGTGATTCATCCTGAATATAACGAACCCTATACGTTCGAAAACTGGCTGAATATTTACTCGGCACATATCCCGGGTCATATCGAGCAAATTATGAACAACTACAAGATTTGGAGAGATCAGCAGGGGTGAGGGCAGATAGGTAAGTGGATAAGTACACATAGAAATATGTATTTACTTGTCTACAAGGTTACCTGTATACTTAACTTATGACAAAAGCCGTAGTTGCCATGTCTGGAGGTGTGGATTCCTCCGTTGCAGCCGCTTTGCTCAAGGAGCAAGGCTATGATGTGATTGGAATGATGCTGCGTTTGTGGAGTGAACCTGGCAAGGAAGAGTCCAATCGCTGTTGTACTCCTGATTCAATGGCACAGGCTCGGCGCGTGGCCGCCAAGTTGGACATTCCCTTTTATGTAATTGATGCCAAGGATGTCTTCCGCGAGACAGTTGTGGAATATTTTCTGGAAGGATATGCGCGCGGCGAGACGCCGAATCCGTGTTTGATTTGTAATCGCAAGATCCGCTGGACGTTTCTGCTTGACCATGCGCTAGCTCTGGGTGCGGATTATATGGCAACGGGGCATTATGTCAGAATACAGAAAGCGCAAAACCAAAACCGGTTGTTGCGAGCTGTAGATAGAAATAAAGATCAGTCTTATGTGTTGCATGTTCTCAATCAAGAGAAATTGAATCACGCGCTTTTTCCAGTGGGGGATTACACCAAGCCTGAGATTCGCCAGATTGCTGAAAAATATGGTCTGCCAACTGCCTCAAGAAAAGACTCTCAGGATTTATGTTTTCTTGCTGGAGATGATTATCGTAACTTCCTGCAGCGTAATGCAGCCGAGATGCTCAAGCCTGGCGAGATTGTCACGCGTCAAGGCGAATCGTTGGGGATGCATAACGGATTGGCAAATTACACGATTGGTCAACGCAAAGGACTGGGCCTTGCCTCGCCAGTCCCATTGTATGTGCTTGGAAAGAGTGCTGTAAATAACGCGCTAATTGTTGGGACGCAGGATGAACTTGGCTCACGCGAGTTGATTGCGCGCGATGTCAATTGGTTAAGCGAAGAAACAACTAGCGAGAGATTCCGTGCAGAAGTGAAGATTCGTTATACCGCCAAAGAAGCCGAAGCATGGGTGATACCAGTTGGTGAGAATCAAGTTGAGGTCCAGTTTGATGCGCCACAACGTGACATTACGGCTGGTCAGGCGGCTGTCTTCTATCAAGGAGATTTGATGCTTGGCGGAGGTATCATCCAATAAAACCTGCGTATAGTCACATAAGCGAGTTTGTTAGTTCTCCAAAATTGATATTCAAAAGGAGCGTTGTCATGACCTATCGAGTCGAATCGTTGATGTCTGCCCGATTGTTTTCGGTTCCGCAACATGCCGGGAAAAAGATTTTCTTTCTTAGCAATCTCTCTGGTCAATTGAGTTTGTATTCGATGGCGTTTGGTGGTGGTGTACCTGCGCCACTGTTACCGCCGCATATCGCCTTGCAAAATCCCCATTTGATTGGCGGGCTCTCTTTTTATGTTTTCCCCAAATTCGACAAAATCATGGTGATGATTGATAAGGACGGTGATGAGAATTACCAGCCGATGGTGATTCCTCTGGAGGGTGGTTTTCCTGAGCCCGCCTTTAATAATTTCTTGGCAGATTATCGAGTACATCTCGGTGCCTGCGATGAGGAAAAGGGTATTGTATATCTCAACGCAGAGCGGCGCGACAAGCCATTGATTGAAACGTATCGTGGCGATTTGAAGACCAATAAGTTAACCAAGATTGTAGAAAGTGAATTTGGCATTGGTGTTGCAGCGCACAGCAGGGATCACAAAAAATTATTATTGGGCACTGGCTATACAGTTGGTGACGGCGTTTTGTATTTATGGCAGCGCGGCAAGCGCAAATTGGTATATGGCAAACCATTGGAGGATCGCGCTGAAGGTGAGAAAGTCCCGTTGAATGGGCTTGGCGCGGCCTTGTTTTCGCCCAGTGAAAAAGGCGCGCTGGTCACTTCTTCTGTTTATGAAGATACATATAGCCTGGGCTATATTAGTTTTGCAAAACCGGGCGCGTTGGAATCGGTGGAACTTAGGGGCGTAAAACATGAAGGGGTTGGCGAACTGGAAGCCGTTGATCACCTCTACAAGGATCGTTATCTGGTCTATTTCAATATTGATGGTTGTTCGTGGGTTTACCAGGGTGTTTTCGATGAAAAGAAACGCCGCCTGACTTTGGAATACATCATCGTTGGAAAGACGCTTAACAATGGCATGCTTGAACGTGTGAACTATGACAGCCGTGATGATATCTTCGCCTTTGCCTTTTCCACAGCCACTTCTCCGACTCAAATTTACACAGTGGGAGGCAAAAAACGGAACAAGATCACGCGACATACGAATGAAAAGATTCTAGGGATTCCCGACGGGACTCTTTCAACAGGAGAAGACGCTTCGTTCGTTTCTCATGATGGTCTGCGCACCTCTGCCAGACTGTATCTCCCCTCAAGCAAACTCGGCTTTAAAGGTCCGCGCCCAATCGTTTACTATATCCACGGTGGACCTCAGGGACAGGAACGCCCGGACTTTGCCTGGTTCTCCATGCCGTTGATTCAATACCTCACCCTGCGCGGATTCGCCGTCTTCGTGCCGAATGTACGTGGCTCCACTGGTTATGGACTCTCCTATACCAAACATGTGGACCGCGACTGGGGTGGGCAGGATCGTCTCGATCACGTCCATGCGATGAAAGAGATATTGCCAAAAGACAAACGCTTAGATGCGAAGAGAACCGCGGTAGTAGGACGTTCATATGGTGGTTATATGACTTTGATGCAGGCAGCTCGTCATCCCGATTTATGGCAGGCCTCCTGTGATATGTTTGGCCCATATGACCTGCTTACATTCTCCGAGCGCATCCCTGAAACATGGAAGCCTTATTTCAAGATGGCGATTGGTGATCCCGAAAAAGTGGATGAACGCGCGGATCTCGTTGAACGTTCTCCAAAGACTCATTTGCACAACATGGCCGCGCCCATGCTGGTCATTCAAGGGCGGAACGATCCGCGTGTGGTTGCTGCCGAATCAGAAGACCTGGTGCGAGAATTGAAAGAGAAAGGCAAGGATATTGAGCTGAAGATCTTTGAAGATGAAGGTCATGATGTGCTTAAATACGAAAATCGGGTTGCGTGCTATAACGCTATCACCGATTTCTTTGCCAAACATCTAAAGCCCTAAATTTTGGAGTGCGGGAGGATGCCCCTTAAGGCATCCTCCTGCACTTTCAACAACCTTATCGGGATAAAAACCACCAAACGCTATATTGATCAAAGATGATCACCCCGTCCTTACTCTTCGCCCTTTTGATCGCCCTCTTTTACGGCGTGTTGTATCACTTTATTCGCGGCGGCGGAGGGGGACGCTTGTTTCTCTATACAGGTTTGAGTGTGATCGGCTTTGGCGTTGGTCATCTCTTTAGTCTTTGGCTCAGATGGGACTTTCTCCCGTTGGGGCCAATTAACCTAGGGTTGTCTTCTGTAGGCAGCCTAATTGTCATCATCATCGGCGACTGGTTGAGTCGTATCGAGTCTGAGCCAGAAAGCAAGGTATAATCTGCGTCCGCTATTTAAATTTTGAAAGAGAGTAAAAAAAGAAAATGGATTTGTTGAAAAGTTTGATTGACCTTTTCCTGCATCTTGATGAATATCTTGCAACAATCATTTCGGATTATGGTACCTGGACTTATGGCATTCTGTTCGTTGTGATCTTTGTGGAAACTGGCTTGGTGATCATGCCCATCCTGCCGGGCGATTCGCTGTTATTTGCAGCGGGCACATTTGCAGCGCTTGGTTCGTTAAACGTCTGGAGTTTGATTGGTTTGCTTTGTGTGGCCGCAATTTTGGGTGATGCAGTCAATTATTCCATTGGTCATTATTTGGGTGAGCGTGCCTATAATATCAAATGGATCAAGAAGGAATATTTCGACAAGACCCATGCCTTCTTCGAGAAGCATGGCGGTAAGGCAATCTTCCTGGCACGCTTTGTGCCCATCGTGCGCACTTTCGCACCGTTTGTAGCAGGTATGGGCAAAATGTCTTATGCTTATTTTGCCACCTACAACATCGTAGGTGGAATATCCTGGGTATTGATTTTCACACTGCTGGGTTATTTCTTCGGTAATATTCCAGTCGTCAGGGCAAATTTTGAATTTGTGATCGTTGCCATTATCCTGATTTCTGTAGTGCCGATGGGCATCGAATGGTGGAAGGCACGCCGCGAAGCTAAAGGCAAAATAGCTGAGGCTTAATTGGGAGTCGTTAAATCAGTA
>Ga0070699_100002873_pt1 | contig 15350 bp, 13 predicted proteins | sample KBSK1503metaG_FD_65473 | JGI IMG/M metagenome (GOLD analysis project Ga0070699, IMG submission 65473) | Corn, switchgrass and miscanthus rhizosphere microbial communities from Kellogg Biological Station, Michigan, USA - KBS K1-50-3 metaG | ecosystem: Host-associated > Plants > Roots >...
GAAGACGACGCTCGAGCCGCCGCTCGGCAGCGGGCCCTACAGGGTGGCGTCGGTCGAGCCCGGCCGGTCGATCTCCTATCGCCGGGCGAAGGACTACTGGGGCGCCCGACTGCCGGTGAACGCGGGCCGAAACAACTTCGAGACTCTCCGCTTCGACTACTACCGCGACGGCACCGTCGCCCTCGAGGCCTTCAAGGCCGGCGCCTACGACTTCCGCGCGGAGAACGTCGCCAAGAACTGGGCTACCGCCTACGACGTCCCCGCCGTGAGAGACGGGATGATCAAGAAGGAGCTGATCCCCAACGAGATCCCGACCGGAATGCAGGGGTTCGTCTTCAATACCCGCCGGCCCGTCTTCGCCGACCGGCGCGTGCGGGAGGCGCTCGCCTACGCGTTCGACTTCGACTGGACCAACAAGAACCTCTTTTACGGCGCCTACACGCGGACGAAGAGCTACTTCTCCAACTCGGAGCTGGCCGCGCGGGGCTCGCCCTCCCGGGAGGAGCTCCGCGTCCTCGAGCCGTTCCGCGGCACGATTCCCGACGAGGTGTTCAGCCGGGCCTACGAGCCGCCGAGGACCGACGGCTCCGGCGACATCCGACGGAATCTGCGGACCGCGTTCGAGATCCTCAAGGAGGCGGGCTGGGTCGTGCGGGGCGGCGCGCTCGTCGACGGGCGCACCGGGGAACAGATGACCTTCGAGATCCTGCTCGACCAGCCGGACTTCGAGCGCATCACGCTGCCCTTCGTGAAGAACCTCGAGCGGCTCGGCATCCGGGCTCGTGTCCGCACGGTCGACACCTCGCAGTACCAGAACCGGATGGACCACTTCGACTTCGATATGGCCGTCGCCGTCTGGGGGGAGTCGCTCTCGCCCGGCAACGAGCAGCGTGACGATTGGACCTCGGAGGCGGCCCGCACCCCTGGCAGCCGGAACCTCGCCGGGATCCGCGACCCGGCGGTCGACAAGCTCGTCGACCTCGTGGTGTCGGCCCCCGACCGCCCGAGCCTGGTGGCGCGCACTCGTGCCCTCGATCGGGTCCTCCTCTGGGGCTTCTACGTGATCCCCCACTGGCACATCCAGGCCTTCCGCGTCGCCTACTGGGACAAGTTCGGGCGGCCGAAGATCTCGCCGAAGTACGCGCTCGGGTTCCCCGACACGTGGTGGGTCGACGCGAAGCGGGAGGCGGCGCTGCTCCGGCGCCGGGGTGACGCAGCGAGGTAAAGCCGACCGCGGCCTCCTCCAGACCGCATGCTCGCCTACGTCGTCCGCCGTCTCCTGCTCATGATCCCCACCCTGTTCGGGATCATGGTCGTCAACTTCGCGATCATCCAGGCCGCCCCCGGCGGGCCGATCGAGCAGATGATCGCCCGGATCAAGGGCACGGCCGTGGAGGCGACGGCGCGCTTCGGCGGGTCGGCCGGCGCCGAGACGGGGGGGCCCCAGCCGGCCCCGCTGGGCCAGGGGGCCGACGTCCTCAGCAAGTACCGTGGCGCCCGTGGGCTCGACCCCGAGCTGATCCGCCAGCTCGAGAAGCTCTACGGCTTCGACAAGCCGCCGGGCGAGCGGTTCGTTCTGATGATGAAGCACTACCTCGTCTTCGACTTCGGCCAGAGCTTCTTCCAGGACCGCCCCGTCATCGACCTCATCGTCGGGAAGCTCCCGGTCTCGATCTCGCTCGGGCTCTGGACGACGCTGCTCGTCTACCTGATCTCGATCCCGCTCGGGGTTGCCAAGGCCGTGCGCGACGGGTCGCCCTTCGACGTCTGGACGAGTGCGGTGGTTGTCGTCGGCTACGCGATCCCCAGTTTCCTGTTCGCGATCCTGCTCGTGGTGCTGTTCGCGGGGGGGAGCTTCGTGCAGTGGTTCCCGCTGCGCGGGCTCGTCTCCGACAACTGGCAGCAGCTCTCGTGGCCGGCGCGGATCGCCGACTACTTCTGGCACATCACCCTCCCCGTGACCGCGCTCGTCGTCAGCGGGTTCGCCGGGCTCACCATGCTGACCAAGAACTCGTTCCTCGACGAGATCGGAAAGCAGTACGTCGTCACCGCCCGCGCGAAGGGCCTGACCCGGCCGCGCGTGCTCTACGGGCACGTGTTCCGCAACGCGATGCTGATCGTGATCGCCGGGTTCCCGGCCGCCTTCGTCGGGGTCCTGTTCACGGGAGCCCTCCTGATCGAGGTCATCTTCTCCCTCGACGGGCTGGGCCTGCTCGGCTTCAACGCCGCCATCACCCGCGACTACCCGATCATGTTCGGTACCCTCTACATCTACACGCTGATCGGCCTCCTCCTGAACCTCATCAGCGACCTCACCTACGTCGCCGTCGATCCGCGCATCGACTTCGCCAGCCGCGAGTCATGACGGCGAGTCCCCTCACCCGCCGGCGCCTCCGGAACTTCCGGGCCAACCGGCGCGGCTACTGGTCGCTCTGGATCTTCCTGGCGCTGTTCGGCGCGAGCCTCTTGGCCGAGGTCATCGCCAACGACCGGCCGCTGCTCGTCCGCTACGACGGCCGGTTCTTCGTCCCCGTCTTCCGGAGCTACCCGGAGACGACGTTCGGCGGCGTGTTCCCGACCGAGGCGGACTACCGCGACCCGTACGTCATCGAGCGCATCCGCGCCCACGGCTGGATGCTCTGGCCACCGATCCCCTACCAGTACGACACGATCAACTACGATCTCCCGGTGCCGGCGCCGGCGCCCCCGTCGCGGGCAAACTGGCTCGGAACGGACGACCAGGGTCGTGATCTCCTCGCCCGGCTCATCTACGGGTTCCGCATCTCGGTGCTCTTCGGGCTCACGCTGACGGCGCTGAGCTCCATCATCGGGGTCGCCGCCGGCGCCGTGCAGGGGTACTTCGGCGGCCGGATCGACCTCCTCTTCCAGCGCTTCATCGAGATCTGGTCGGGCCTGCCCATGCTCTACCTGCTCATCATCCTTGCCAGCATCGTCGAGCCGAACTTCTGGTGGCTCCTGGGGCTGATGCTCCTCTTCAGCTGGATGTCGCTGGTCTCGGTGGTCCGCGCCGAGTTCCTGCGGGCGCGCAACTTCGATTACGTGCGGGCGGCCCGGGCCCTCGGCGTCGGCAACGTCGAGATCATGTGGCGGCACGTGCTGCCGAACGCGATGGTGGCGACGCTCACCTTCCTGCCCTTCATCCTCAACGGCTCGATCACCACGCTCACCTCCCTCGACTTCCTCGGCTTCGGCCTGCCGCCCGGCTCGCCGTCGCTCGGTGAGATCCTGGCCGAGGGCAAGGCCAATCTCCAGGCGCCGTGGCTCGGGATCACCGGCTTCCTCGCGCTGGCCGTCACGCTGACCTTGCTGATCTTCGTCGGCGAGGCGGTCCGCGACGCCTTCGATCCGCGAAAGACCGCGTGACGAGTCCCGGCGGGAGTCGGCCGCTCCTGGAGATCCGTGACCTCGCCGTCTCCTTCGACACGCCCACCGGCGAGGTCCGGGCGGTGCGGGGGGTCTCGCTCGACATCGACACCGGCGAGACGGTGGCGCTCGTCGGCGAGAGCGGCTCCGGCAAGTCGGCTACCGCGCTGTCGATCCTCCAGCTCCTCCCCTACCCGCCGGCCCGGCATCCGAGCGGGAGCATCCGCTTCCGCGGGCAGGAGCTCGTCGGCGCCGCCGAGTCGGTGCTGCGCCGGGTGCGCGGCGACCGGATCGCGATGGTCTTCCAGGAGCCCATGACCTCGCTCAACCCGCTCCACACGCTCGAGAAGCAGGTCAACGAGGTGCTGCTCGTGCACAAGGCGCTCGGCCGGGCCGCCGCGCGCGCCCGCACCCTCGAGCTCTTGCGCCTCTGCGGCCTCGCCGACGCCGAGCGGCGGCTCGACGCCTACCCGCACCAGCTCTCGGGAGGGGAGCGGCAGCGGGTGATGATCGCGATGGCCCTCGCCAACGAGCCGGATCTGCTGATCGCCGACGAGCCGACGACGGCGCTCGACGTCACGATCCAGGCCCAGATCCTGCGGCTGCTCCGGGACCTCCAGGCCAGGTTCGCGATGGCGCTCCTGCTCATCACGCACGACCTCACGATCGTGCGGAAGGTCGCCCGCCGCGTGTGCGTGATGACCGGGGGCGAGATCGTGGAGGCGGGCGAGACCGCCTCGGTCTTCGAACACCCGCGCCACCCCTACACGCGGCGACTGCTCGAGGCCCAGCCCAAGGGCCGGCCCGCGGCCGCCGCCGACGGAGCGCCGGTGGTCCTGGCCGCCCAGGACGTGCGGGTGTGGTTCCCGATCAAAGCGGGGCTCCTCCGCCGCACCGTCGACCACGTCAAGGCTGTCGACGACGTGAGCCTGACCGTGCGGGAGGGTCACACCCTCGGCGTCGTCGGCGAAAGCGGCTCCGGCAAGACGACGCTCGGCCTCGGCCTGCTCCGGCTCCTCCGGAGCCGGGGGCGGATCCAGTTCCGCGGTCGTGAGATCCAGGGCCTCTCCTCGAAGGCCTTGCGGCCGCTCCGGCGGGAGATGCAGATCGTCTTCCAGGACCCGTTCAGCTCGCTCTCGCCGCGCCTGTCGGTCGGGCAGATCGTGGAGGAGGGGCTGCGCGTCCACCGGCTCGGCGGGCCGACCGAGCGCCGCGCGCTGATCGAACGGGCCCTCCGGGAGGTCGGGCTCGACCCGGAGACCCGCGACCGCTACCCGCACGAGTTCTCGGGCGGCCAGCGCCAGCGGATCGCGATCGCCCGCGCCCTCGTGCTCGAGCCGCGCCTGCTCATCCTCGACGAGCCGACCTCGGCGCTCGACGTGTCGGTGCAGGCGCAGCTCGTCGACCTGCTGCGCGAGCTCCAGGCCCGCCACCGGCTCGCCTACATATTCATCAGCCACGACCTGCGGGTGGTGCGGGCGCTGAGCGACGAGATCCTGGTGATGCGGGCCGGCCGCGTGGTCGAGCTCGGGCCGAGCGAGCGGATCTTCGAGCAGCCGGCCCATCCGTATACGAAGGCCCTCATGGCCGCGGCCTTCGAGCTCGAGGCGTTGGAGCCGGCTGCCAACGGGGGCGAGGTCAGTTCCGGGTGATGATGTACCCCTTGGCTTCCATGCAGAGCTCGTAGCCGTGGCGGTCGACGCCCTCGAAGGGGTAGCTGACGATCCGGCCGCCGGAGAAGATGAACGGCCGCGAGACACGGGGCACGCTGTTGCTCCGCCGGCATGCGTCGGCATCGGCTTCGCGCTCGGCCTCGGTCGCTCCCGGCCGGTCGTACACCCACTGGCGCGCGCAGCCCGCGACCAGCGCCAGGCCGGCGAGGACGGCGAGGAGGCGCATCATGAACTCCGGAGCCGGACCGCCGGCGGTTAGCCCCGCTCGAGCTCCTTCATCGACATGGCGGTCTCGAGGCTCCGCTCGAGGTAGGCGAGATCGATCGGCTTGGCGACGAAGTCGAAGGCGCCGTAGGCGAGGGCGCGGCTGGCGACGTCGGCGTCCGGCGTCCCGCTCACCATGATGACCTTGACCTGGGGAGCGATCGCCCGGATCGCGGCCAGCGCGTCCACCCCACCGAGCCCGGGCATCTGGATGTCGAGGAGCACCACGTCGGGGGTGGCCTCGGCAACGGCCGCGATGCCGGCGGCGCCGTTGCTTGCCTCGCGCACGTCGTAGCCCTTCGCGGCGAGGAACTCCTGCAGGGTCTCCCGGATCTCGCGCTCGTCGTCTACCACGAGGACGCGGCCCGCGGCCGGCCCCGGCGGCCGGACGGAAGGGTTCTCCTCCCGCGCCGGCGGGACCTGACCGCGCAACGCCGCCGCAATATCCGACAGCGCGACGGGCTTCATCAGGCAGGCGCTCGCCCCCGCCAGCGCCGCCTGCCGCTGCAAGTCGGCGTCCGCGACGCCGCTCATGACGACGACGGTGATGGCGGGATCGAAGGCATGGATGCGCTGGAGCGCCTGGAGTCCGCCGAGCCGCGGCATCATGATGTCGAGGACGACGCCGTGCGGCCGCAGCCGTTTGACCTTGAGCAGCGCCTCGAGGCCGTTGTCCGCCTCGGCCACCTCGAAGCCCTGCATGTTCAGGAACTCCGCGACGGCCGAGCGCAGGTCCGGGTCGTCGTCGACGACCAGCACTTTCTTCGCTCCCGGTTGCGGTACCACCGCGCCCCCTCCCTCGACCTGAGCCGCGGCGCGGGGCGACGGCATCCGACGTGCGGCTCGGCATGACATCGCTCCGTCATTGTAACGCGGCCGCCCCGGATCTCGATCATGTTGGGCGGTCCCCCGGCGGCGGCCGGCGGCCGGCCTCCCGCCACGCCTGGAGGGCGAGGCCCTGCACGACGGACAGGACGAGGACGGTCACGTCGTCGAGGTAATAGAGGGAGATGAAGCGTGGGCCCAGCGCCCGTGCGGTCACTATCAGGAGACCGCCGACCAGGAGGTTGGCGACGAAGAACACGACGATGAGGCCCACGCTCTCGAGCATGCGTCCCACGGCGCCGCCGAGCGCGCGCGATTCGAGGCCGAGCCCACGCGCGCCGACCGCCCACGCGCCCGTGGAGGTCAGCGCGACCAGCAACAGCACGAAGGCTTCCCGCACGGATTCTCCCTTCGCCGGTCCCGGTGATCGACGGCGCCGGCCGGGCTCGCCTCAGAGGTATCCCGCAACCCGGTAGTAGAGTCGCGCGAGCAGCTCCCCGCAGATGTCGCGGACCTGGTCGAGTCGCCCCTCCGGCGACAGCTCCGTTCCCCCCCTGTCGCCCACCGTCGCCGGCAACGGGTCGAGCCCGGCCCGCTCGAAGAGCCGCCGGGCGCGGATCATGTGCTCAGCCTCGGTCACCAGCAGGATCTTCCGCACGCCCATCCGGCGCAGCAGCCCTCCGATCCGGACCGCCTCGTCCCGCGTCGTGTTCGATCCCGGCGCTCGAAGCACGGCCTCGGACGGCACGCCGAGCTCGCGCGCGGTCTCGACGCGGCCCTCGACCTCGGCGGGCGAGCCCGAGAAGACCAGCAACGGGGCCAGCCCCTGCCGATACAGGACGACGGCCCGGATCGCCCGCCGGAGGGAGGTGTCGTTCGGCAGGCCGTCGCCCAGGGTATCGCCGCCGGCACCGAGCACCACGATTGCCTCCGCCGGCTCGATCCGCGGCGGGATCCCCAGCCAGGCGTCGAGAATATTCGCGGCCGGAGTGAAGGCCGCTACCATGAAGAGCGCGAGGGTGGCGGCGCCGAGCAGGCGACACCAGCGGATGGGCGAGGCGACCGCCGCGATCATTCACCCACCGGGAGCCGCGACGAGCGTGAACGGAAGGCGCCGGAGACCAGGGGCCGGGCCCGCATGAGACAAAGGCTCGACCCGAGGCTCCTCCGGTGGCTCGCGTGGCTGCTCGCGCCGGGTGTCGTCGCCTTCGTCGCGTACACGAATCGTCGGACCCTCGCGATGGCGTTCCTGCTTATGGAGCAGGCCACACTCTGGTGGCTGCTCCCGGCCGGGCTCGCCATCGCCGGGGTGTATTGCTGTCGGGCGGCGGTGTACAGCATCCCCCTCACGCTGCTCGGCTACTCCGTCACGCGCTCGTTTCTCTGGGCGACCGCGCTGGTCACGACCGCGATCCACCAGATGATCCCCAGCGGCGGCGCCAGCGGCTACGCCTTTCTCACCTTCGCCCTCAACCGTCGCGGGGTCTCGAGCGGCAAGGCGTCGCTGATCGCGCTGATCGACACGCTGAGCAATGCCGCCGCCGTCGGCACCTTGGTGCTCGGCAGCCTCATCTATCTTGCCGTCGTCGGGGTACTCGACGCCGGGCGGCTCCCGCTGGCACTGGTCCCGGGCGTGGCCCTGGTCGGCCTCGCCGCGGGCCTCTACGTCCTGCAGCGGGACCGCCGCCGCCTGAGCGCAGTGGTCCTCGGCGCCGCCAGCCGGCTCGCCAGATGGCTCGGCCGCGGATCCGCGGAGGAGCCTGTCCGGGCCTTCCTCGACGAGTACTACGCGGGGAAGGATATCATCCGGAGCCGGCCGGGAGCCTTCGGCCGGATGGTGGGGCTCCAGTACCTGGCCGTCGGCTGCGACGGCGCTGCTCTCTACATGGCGTTCCTGGCGCTCGGGCAGTCGCCCCGCGCCTGGATCGTCCTGATGGGCTTCGTGGTCTCGATGGCGGCGCTCGCTGTCGTCACCATTCCCGGCGGGGGCGGGAGCTTCGAGCTGGCGATGAGCGTCTTCTTCTCCCGGCACGGCATCGATCCCGCCACCGCGATCGCAGCGGCGATCCTCTATCGGGTCGTCGCCTTCTGGATCCCGGCCGTGGTCAGCCTCTTCGTCCTGGCGCAGCTCCGTCGCCGGAAGCGGGCGGTGTGGCCGTCGCGTCGCCGCCCGACGGCTCGCGCCTAGCACCCCGCTCGTTGACCAGGCCGCTCGAAAAGGAGGAGCGGTCGCCCGTATCGGCGGGCCTGCCTACGGAGCGTGCTCGGCGCGCTCCCGGACGGCCCTGAGCGTCTCGACGAGACCGTCGCGCTCGACCCCCCGCGTGAGGAAGCGGGGCAGGACCGTGCGGGCCGCCATGGCGTACGTCAGCAGGACGCCCTGCGGCTGGAGATCGATCTGCCAATAGCCCCAACTGTCGCGGAAGAGGCCGTTGCGCCGCTCCTGCGCTAGCCGCCACACGATCCGCCGCCGCCCTTCGTCCAGGTAGTTGTCCACGTAGAACCCGAACGAGAACGGGCCGACGCCGATGATGTAGCGGACCAGGGCGTGGTCGGGGTCGGACTCGACGACCTGCGCCCGCACGACGCGCGGATAAATGCCGGGGTGGTGCTCGTAGTTCACGAGCACCTGCCAGACCGTCTCGGGCGACGCGTGGATCAGACTCATCCCGGTCCCGCCCTGGCCTCCCCTCGTCATCCCGCCGGGCGGGAGCTCGTCAACGACCACGACCTCCCCGCCCTCGAGCCGGCGCTGCTGATCCCGGGAGAGCTCGAGGGCCTTGGCGACGGTCACGGGCACTGAGACAATGAGCAAGGCGGAGAGCGCCAGGGCGACAGCCTTCATGAGCACCTCGTGGCTTGGAGCGGACGATCGAGCGCGGGCCGGGCACCGGCGGGCGCTGTGTGTTCTCGAGTCTCGCACGGATCGACGCCTCGACGTGGAGAAAAATCTCCGCTCGACCACCGTTGCGCTCGCGGTCGTGGTGGCGCTGAACGGCGGCGCGCCCTCGTGGCCGCCCTTCCTCCCGGCGCGCGACACGTTTCCGCCCGATCTGGCGGCGAGCGTCGAGCGGGTCTGGACGGACCCGACACTCAGCCGGACGGTGCAGGGACGGCCCGCGGCCGTCCCCTTCGACGCCTATATCGCGTTCGTCGATTCGCCCGACGTCACAACCGCGGCGGCCCGCTTCCTCAAGCTCGCCCGCTACGACGTCAAGGCGCTCGGCACCGACTGGTACGAGGCCGCCGACGGCGACGGCTCACGCGGCATCTACCGGGTCATCCTGCGCGAGCCGGGCCGGCGCGTGATGCTGTCCTGGGGGGAAAACCGTGGCCGCATCCTGGGGGCGATCGGAGGGAGCGCCCTGACCGTCATCGACCTGCGCGAGCACGACGGGGTCGTCGATCAGCAGCTCGCCGCCTATGTCCGGATCGACAACGCCTTCGCGGCCGCGCTCGCCCGGCTCCTGGTCCCGATCTTCGGCCACATCGCCGACCGGAAGCTCCGCGAGGGCTTCGCCGTCACCGCCGACGTCGCGGAGTGGGCCCTGGCTCACCCGGACGACTTCTGCGCGTGGCTCAAGCGAGCGCCGGTGCCGCCGGCGCGGCGCGAGCCGATCCTCCAAATCCTGCCGGCCTGCCGAGCGGACGACCGCGTCAGGCCGCCCGACTCGTGACCGGATAGCGCCGGCCTCGCCACTCCACGACCCGTCGCCAGCGGAAGCGCACGAGCGACTCGAGCCCCATGCCGACGACGGCGCCGATTGCCGCCGGATGAAGAAGCGCGAGCCAGGGAGGATACCCGGCGCGCCGGTCGGCGATCGCGCGGGGCACCAAGCCGAGCCCCACCTCCAGGAGAGGCAGCCAGGTCCACGCCACCGTCCCTGCGCGGCCGGAGAGGACGCCCGCGCCCAGGAGCAGGAGCGGGCCGAGGTAGAGCGCGGCCAGCCCCAGCATCGCCAGCGCCAGGAGCGAGCTCGAGCCGAAGAAGATCGGCAGCAGGTTGCGGGCGTTGGCTCGCCAGCACGCGCGCGCGCTCTCGTACGGTTCGCAGCGGAGCACCCGCGCCCCATCGAGGAAGCCCACCCGGTAGCCGCCGGCGGCCAGGCGCCGGCCGAGGGCGACGTCCTCGGCGAGGGTGTCCCGAACCATGCCGAAGCCCCCCGACTCGTCGTAGGCCCGGGCCCGGATCGCGAGAAATTGGCCGTTCACGGCGGTCAGGCCGGGGCGGCCGCGCCCGATCGGGAGCCACGCGGGGACGAACGCGAGCGCCGCCCAGTTCTGGATCGCGACGAGCGCCTGCACGGTCACCCTCGGGCTCCGATGGGCCGGGACAGCCGAGAGGAGATCGACCGGCATCGCGTGGAACGCCCCCGCCGTCCGGGCGAGCGCTTGCGGTGAGGGGGTGACATCGGCATCGGCGAAGACCAGGATCTCCCCGCGGGCGTGAGAACGGAGGCGGTGGCATGCGTAGGGTTTGCCCCGCCACCCATCGGGAAGGGGGCCGCCCCTGATCACATGGACGTGACCCGCGCCGGCGGCGGCAGCCTGCGCCCGAACAGCCGTCCCGTCGGTCGAGTCGTCGTCGTAGACGAACACCTCGTAATCTGGGTACTCTTGAGCCGCCCAGTGCTCGACGCACCGACCGATCCGGTCCACCTCATTGCGGGCCGGGACCAAAACGGTCATGCGCGGCGGCGAGGGCGCCTCCGGCATACGGTCGAGCGGCCGACCCAGCAGGTGATTCAGAGATGCGTGAACCGCCAGGCCCGTCAGCGCTGCACCGGTCAACGAGTGGAAGGCGGCAAGGACGATCATCGCTCTGGCTGGTCTGGTATCGCGCGGCCATTCCTGCCTACGACTGGATCTATCGGGCGGCCCACGGGCTCCAAGGGCCGGACTCCGAAGTGGGGCCGGCGCTCCGCGTCGAGATCCGGAGGAGCCGATGGTCGCTCCGGCTGTCCGAGGGCACCGTGATCCGTCCCGGCGATCCGGTCGGCTTCATCCACGTCAACAACGACCGCGTGGTCGCCCTGCACTCGGACGGGCTCTCGCCGATCGCCGTCGGGCTCGAGTTCCGGCGGCGGCTCCGCGTCTCGCTCGAGGCCCTGGCGGCGCTCGCCGGTCCGGGAGGCCGGCTGGCGCACCTCACCGCGTTCGCCGCGACCACGATCTTCCACGAAGGCCTCGGGCGGCTCGGCTTCGAGACCGAGTCCCAGGGGCTCAGGTGGCCGAAGGTCGTAGGGGCCTATCAGCGCGCCCTGATGCGATCTCTCCACGGAGGCGCCCCGATCGGTCTGCACGGATCGACCTACCACCACGCGGAGCGCGTCTGGATCTCCCGCCAGAAGCTCATCGAGCTCTTCGCCTCGGCCCGCCGCTCCTGACCGCCGCCTCGCCGGCTAGGCCAGTCGCCCTGACGCGAAGCCGCGCCGGAGGGTGTTCTCTGACACTACCCGTCCCTCGACGAACTGCAAAAGATAGTCGGGACCACCGGCCTGGTGCCCGACGCCAGACATCAGACGGCCCCCGAATGGCTGGCGGCCGACAAGGGCTCCCGTGATGGCCCGGTTGATATAGAGGTTCCCTACCCGGAAGCGCTCGCGGGCGGCCGCCAGGTGGGCGGCGCTCCGGGAGAAGACCCCGCCGGTGAGCGCGTACTCGCTATCGAGAGCCTGCTCGAGCGCGGCGTCGAAGTTGGGCGCCGGCATCACGGCGAGCACGGGCCCGAAAATTTCTTCCCGCGCGAGCGGGCTCGACGGCGGCACGTCGGCGAAGACGGCGGGCCCGACGTAGTAGCCGTCGAGCGCCGCCAGCTCAGGCGGTACGTCGCGGATGAGCGCGGGACGGGCCAGGCGCTTGCCGAGCTCGATCGCGCCCCGAACCCGCTCCACCGCGACAGGGTCGATCAGGGGACCGACGATCGTCGCCGGCTCCGCGGCCGGGCCGAGCGGCACCGTCCGCGCCGCCTCGACCAGGCGTTCGATGAGGCGCTCGTAGACTCGCCCGACCGCGATCACCCGCGCGCACGCCGAGCACTTCTGGCCGGCGTAGCCGAAGGCCGAGGCGATCAGCCCGGCCACGGTCTCGTCGAGGTCGGCGTCCTCGTCGACGATCACCGCGTTCTTCCCGCCCATCTCGGCGATCACCCGCTTCAGGTGCCGGGCGCCCGGCGCCCGCCTCGCCGCCGCCGCGTAGATCTGCGTCCCCACGTCGCGCGACCCGGTGAACGCGATCAGCCTGACGTCCGGGTGCTCGACGAGCCGCGCCCCCGCGACCTCGCCGGGTCCCGGCACGAAGTTCACCACGCCCGCCGGCACGCCCGCCTCCCGGAGGAGAGCCGTGAAGTGGGCGGCGATCACCGGCGTCTGCTCCGCCGGCTTGAGCACGACCGTGTTTCCGGTGGCGAGGGCGGCGCTCGTCATGCCGGCCAGGATCGCCAGCGGGAAGTTCCAGGGGGCGATGACCCCGACGACTCCGAACGGCTCGCGGCTCAGGTCGTTGACCTCACCGCGGAGGTTCCCGAGGCGCTCGCCCGCGAGCAGCGGCGCCGCCTGGTGGCGGTAGTACTCGATGAAGTCGATCGCCTCCGCGACGTCGCCGTCGGCCTCGCGCCAGGGCTTGCCCGCTTCGTGGACGATCCAGGCGGCGAGCTCCTCCCGCCCCTCGCGCAGCCGCTCCGTGACCTGCCCGAGGAGCCGCGCCCGCTCGGCGGCGCCGCGGTCGCGCCACGCGGGAAACGCGCGCGCGGCGGCCGCCACGGCGCGGTCGACGTCCGCGGCGCCGGCGGACGCCGTTCGTCCCACCACCTCCGCGGGCCGTGACGGATTGTGCGAGACGAGCTCCGCGGACGTGTCCACGGTGGCGTCGCCGATCACCAGCGGGTAGTAGCGATCGAACCGGCCGCGCACGGCCTCGAGGGCTGCCGCGAACCGCGCCCGCCGGTCGGCGAGTGCCCAGTCCGCATGGGGCTCGTTCGCGAACCCCGGCGCCCGCGCCCGTCCGCCCCCCTCCGTGGCGATCGCAGAGCGCTCCGGATCGGCGAGAAGGACCTCCGGCCCCTCGTGCCCCACCCGGGTCTGGCGGAGAAAGGACTCGTTCGAGGAATTCTCGAGGAGCCGGCGCACGAGGTACCCCATCCCCGGAATCAGCTCGCCGAACGGCATGTAGACGCGAACCCGCTCCCCGAGCTCCGCGAGAGCCCGTGCGAGCGGCGCCGCCATCCCGTAGAGCATCTGGAACTCGAGCCGGTCGGGCGGCAGGCCGAGGGCGTCGCGGACGGCGATCGCGTGAGCGATGGAGCGGACGTTGTGGCTGCCGATCGCGAGGTCGATCAGATCTCCGTGCTCCAGGTAGAGGCGGGTGAGGCGCTCGAAGCTCGCGTCGGTCTCGCGCTTGGTCTCCCACACCGGCGACGGCCAGCCCACGAGCGCGGCGTGAGCGGTCTCGTAGTCCCAGTACGCGCCCTTCACCAGCCTGATCGTGACCGGCGTGCCGCGCCGGCCCGCCCAGTCGCAGAGCCGGCGGGCGTCCGCCTCGGCGTCCTTCAGGTACGCTTGCTGGACCACGCCGAGGTCGCGGCTCGTCAGGAACGCGTCCTCCTCCGCGAGCTCCATGAAGATCCGCAACGTCAGATCCTTCAGCCGGCGCTCCTCCATGTCGACCTGGATGTGGGCACCGCGTGCCCGGGCCGCCTCCCAGATCGGCCGGAGGCGCGCCTTGACCGCGCGAGCCGAGCCGGCAGGGTCGATGGGATCTAGGTAGGGATAGAGCGCGCTGAGCTTGACGGAGACGTTGATCCGGGGCAGCGGCCGCGCGCCGGCCTGGTCGAGCCGGGGATGAGCGGGCCAGCCGGCCGCCGCCGCGCCGAGCCGCTCCACCAGCTGCAGGTACCGGCGCTGGTACTCCCCCGCCTCCTCCTCGCTCACGCAGGCCTCGCCGAGGAGATCGAGCGTGAAGGCCTGGCCCGCTTGCCGTGCGGCGAGCGCGGCCGCGATGGCCTCCTCGGCCGTCTCACCCGCGATGAACCGGCGCGCGAGCCGGCGGACACCCCGCCGGAGCCCGGCCGCGACGATCGCCTCGCCGAGCCGGCCCCCGCGGCGGAGGCCCAGCGCCACCCTGACGAGGCCGGCGAAGGGCACCGCCTGGCCGCCGAAGTATTCGCGCAGGTGCTCGACGACCTCGCGGTCCTCGACCAGGACCGGCAGGACGTCGATGAAGCGGAAGAGCCGGAGCTTGGCCGCCTCATCGCGCAGGAGCCACTCGAGCAGCGCGGCGGTCGGATCCCGCTGAGCCGCCATCCGGCCGAGCAGCTCCCCGCCGATGGCCCGGATCCGCGTCTCATCGGCGACGATCGCGCGACTCATCCTCACCCCTCGCCCCTCACGATCGAGTATGCGACCGCTCAGGCCGGCCGGCCACGAAAATCCGGTGCGGCGGCTACATCAGGTCGCGCAGGGGAGCCGCCAAGATCTCGAGGAGCCGGCTGCCGAGCCCCCGCGCGCGCCACCGCGCGTAGTCGACGGGGTCCGAGTACCGGAGGTCGTCGGCGAAGACCTGGTCGAGCCGCCGCGCGAAGTCCGCGTCGGAGACGACCAGGTTGAGCTCGGCGTTGATCGCGAAGGAGCGGTTGTCCATGTTGGCGCTGCCGACGGTGGCCCAGACGCCGTCGACGGTGAGGGTCTTCGCGTGCAGGAGCGCGGGGCGGTACTCGTGGATCTCCACGCCCGCCTGGAGAAGCCGGCCGAAGCTGGCGCGGCTCAGCCGGCGTACGACGTTGTAGTCGATCGGGCCCGGCGCAAGGACGATCACCTGGACCCCTCGCCGCGCCGCCCGGATCAGCGCGTCCGTGATCGCCTGATCGGGCAAGAAATAGGGGGTGGTGACGTGGATCGACCGTCGCGCCGCCTCGATCGCCAGGAGGAACATCTCGTAGGTCGCGTATCGTCCCGCCAGAGGCGAGCCGGCGATCACCTGCGCTGCCACCGACCCCCGCGCCGATGCGGCCGGAGGATAGTAGGCGTCGCCGGCCAGAATGACGCCCGTCGCCTCGCGCCAGTCTTCGGCGAACGCGCGTTGGAGCTCGACCACGACCGGCCCCTCGACCCGGACGTCGGTGTCCCGCCAGTGGTCCTCGCGTCGGCCGTCCCCCGTCCATTTCCGGCCGACGCCGGCGCCGCCCGTGAACGCGACCCGCCCGTCGAT
>Ga0070699_100002875_pt1 | contig 15347 bp, 14 predicted proteins | sample KBSK1503metaG_FD_65473 | JGI IMG/M metagenome (GOLD analysis project Ga0070699, IMG submission 65473) | Corn, switchgrass and miscanthus rhizosphere microbial communities from Kellogg Biological Station, Michigan, USA - KBS K1-50-3 metaG | ecosystem: Host-associated > Plants > Roots >...
CCAGTCGGCCGTTTCGCATCAGCTGCGCCTCCTGCGCGCGATGCGCCTCGTGCGCACCCGCCGAGACGGCCGCCTGATGTACTACGCCCTCGACGACGACCACATCGTGAGGCTCTTCGAACAGGGCCTGGAGCACGTCGAAGAGCGCACGCCTGCGGCGCCCGCTCGCCTGACCTCCGCCAAGGCTGCGGTGGTCCGCCGAAGCCCGCGGCGACGGCGGAAGGCTCGCGCTCCAGACGTACGCGACCAGCACTCCAAACGTGCAGCGGAGCGCGAAGCTGCAGCCGAGCGTCCGATCCGCGCGCGCCTCAAGGTGCGGCATCCATGACCCCGACCATGACGGCGAGGCCGTGCTCGGTTTGTGAACTGCACGCCGAGTCGACCTTCAAGATCGAGGGGATGGACTGCCGCGAGGAAGTCGCGATGCTCGAGCGGCGGTTCAAGAACCTCACGGGGCTCGAGGATTTTTCCGCGGACTTGATGGGGCAGCGACTCCACGTGAAGTACGACGCCGCGAAGCTGTCGGCGTCGGTGATCGCCGATGCGGTGGCCGACACCGGCATGCGCGCGTGGCTGGAGCACGAGGAGCCGATCGCAACGACGGAAGGACAGGCGCGCAGGCGGCAGATCCTCGTCGCGATCGCGGCCGCCGCGCTCGGGATCGGGTTCGTCGCGGAGGCAGCGCTCGGCCGCGCACCGTCCGGGAGAAGTTGGGCCGAAGCAGGGCGCTATATTCCGATCGCGTTCTTCGGCGGCTCGCTTGCAGCCGGCGTCGCGGTGACCATGCGCAGGGCGTGGAGCGCGATGCGGGTCGGTTCGCTCGACATCAACGTGCTCATGCTGATCGCCGCGGCCGGCGCGATCGCGCTGGGTCAGTGGTCCGAAGCGGCGACCGTCGTGTTCCTGTTCGCCGTCGCGCAGGCGCTCGAGGCGCACACGCTCGAGCGCGCGCGCACCGCCATCCGCGCGCTGATGGATCTGGCGCCAACCGAGGCGATCGTGCGCACCGCATCCGGTGAACAACGGGTCGACGTCGATCGCGTCGAACCGGGCGACATCGTCATCGTGCGGCCGGGCGAGAAGATCCCGCTGGACGGCACCGTCGTCGCCGGCGGCAGCGCCGTCAATCAGGCGCCGGTCACCGGCGAGTCGCTGCCGATCGACAAGGACGTCGGCGACGACGTGTTCGCCGGCACGATCAACGGCCGCGGCGCGCTCGAGATCCGCGTCACGCGCGTCCGTCGCGATACGACGCTGGCGAAAATCACTCACCTGGTGGAGCGCGCGCAGGCGCAGCGCGCGCCCTCGCAGACGCTCGTCGAGCGATTCGCGCGCGTGTACACGCCCGCGGTCATCGCGCTCGCCGCCGCCGTGGCGGTCGCGCCGCCGCTCGTCTTCCATCAGGACTGGCGCGCGTGGCTGTACCGCGCGCTCGTGCTGCTCGTCGTGTCGTGCCCCTGCGCGCTCGTCATCTCGACGCCGGTCTCGATCGTCGCGGCCCTGGCCGGTGCCGCGCGCAAAGGCGTGCTGATCAAGGGCGGCGCGCATCTCGAGCGCACGAGCCGCGTGCGCTGCGTCGCATTCGACAAGACAGGCACGCTCACCCGCGGCGTGCTGGAAGTCGTCGACGTGGTGCCGCTGAACGGCGCCGGCCGATCGTCGGTCATTGGCCTCGCCGCAGCCGTCGAGCAGCGCTCGGAGCATCCCATCGCGCAAGCCATCGTCCGGCACGCGGAAGGGACGCGCGACGTGCTCGAGCCGGCCGCCGACGTGCGGTCGCTCGCCGGACGCGGCGCCGAAGGCCGCGTCGGCGCAGGTCGCGTGCTGCTTGGAAACCACCGGCTGTTCGAGGAGCGGCGGCTGTGTTCACCCGCGATCCACGATCGGCTCGACGAGCTCAGCGCACGCGGCCGCACACTGGTGCTCGTGGCGCACGACGATCGCCCGATTGGCATCATCGCCGTGTCGGATCGTCCTCGAAAATCCGGGAGAGATGCGGTCGATCTGCTGCGTCAGCACGGCGTCACGTCGGTCGTCATGCTGACCGGCGACAACCGCAGCACCGCGAACGCCATCGCGGCCGAGCTCGGCGTCGACGACGTGCGTGCGGAGCTGCTGCCCGAAGACAAGGTGACGGCGGTCGAGGAGCTGCAGCGGCGATACGGATGCGTCGCGATGGTGGGCGATGGCGTGAACGACGCGCCGGCGCTCGCCTCGGCTGACGTCGGGATTGCGATGGGCGCGGCGGGCAGCGACGCCGCGCTCGAAACCGCCGACGTCGCACTGATGGCCGACGAGCTGCTCAAAATTCCTTACACGTTCCGTCTCAGCCGCGCGACCGTGCGCAACATCAGGATGAACCTCACCATTTCGATCGCGATGAAGGCGGCGTTCGTCGTCGCGGCCGTCGCCGGCGTGGCCACGCTCTGGATGGCCGTGGTGGCCGACACCGGGGCCTCGGTGATCGTGATCGCGAACGCGCTCAGGCTGTTGCGCGCTGATTGAAGCCGACCGTCACACTTCCGCCGACTGGTAGTCGTACAGCATCGGCGGCTCCTTCCCGAGCAGCCTCAAATACGAGTACAGCTGGCCGCGATGGTGCCAGTGCTCGTCGTACGCGAACGCGAAGAATTGCCACGCCGGGTACGTTCCGAAAGGGGATTCCACGGGACGCGTGACGTGTTCCTCCGACATCGATTGGAAGATGCGCTCGGCGGCCTGGTGGCATTCGTCCACGTAGGCGAGCACATCGCGCACCGTGCGCAGCCTGCCCAGCGCCTGCGCGGTCGACGGATCTTCCGGGCTCGATCCGCTCGCCATCTCCGGCGTGAACCGTCCCTGCCGCGCCGCTTCGGCGAGCAGCTGCTCCTGCGAATAGATGTGGAAGATCAGCTCGCGTGGCGATCGCATGCCGGGCTTCGGCCGGAACTCGAGCTCGTGATCCGCGAGCGCGGCGATCGCCCGCCGCGTGACGCCGTGCACCATGTTGAAATACCCGCGCCGCTCCAGCAGATCGTGCTTGTTCATCGTGACGTCTCCTCCACGTCGCGCGCGGCGGCGCGCCTGCCCGGCCTCGACAGCCACACCCTGGCGACGCGCAATCCGTCCACTGCCTCGACGCGCATTTTCCGATCTTCCACGTCTATTGTGTCGCCAATCTTCGGACGCCGCCCGAGCCGGCCGAGCGCGTAGCCGCCGATCGTCGTGTAGGTGTCCTCGTCGATGTGAAGGTCGAACTGGGCATTGACGTCGGTGACGAGCGCGAGGCCGTCGATGTCGGCCGACCCGTCGGGGCGGACGTTGACGCGGATAGTCGCCGGCGATCCGAGCTCGCCGGGCACCTCGCCGACGATGCCTTCCATGAGCGTCTCGAAGGTGACCAGGCCCACCGTTCCGCCGTATTCGTCGATGACGATCGCCTCGCGCACACGGCGGCGCCGCATCTCGGCGAGCAAGTCGTCGGCGCCGAGCGTCTCGGGCACGGTCAACACTTCGCGGGCGAGCGTGCCGGCCGTCAGCGTCGCGCCGCCGGACGGCGACGCGAGCGCGCGCAGCACGTCGGTGACGTGCAGCATGCCGATCACGTCGTACGCGTCGGCGCCGTACACCGGCAGGCGCGTATGGCGGCCGCGCGCGATTTGCGCGACGACGTCGCGCAGCGGCGCGGCGGCGGCGACGGCGACGAGCTCGGTCCGCGGAACCATCACCTGGCCCGCCGTCAGATCCGCGAAGCCGAACACGCGGTGGAGCATCTGCTCCTCGTGCTCCTCGAGCACGCCGGCTTCCTGGCTCGCCGTCACCAGCATCTTCAGCTCTTCTTCGGAGTGCACCATCGCGCGGTTGTCGGCGCGCTTGAACCCGAGCGCCGAGATCACGGCGTGGGCCGCGCCGTGAACGAGCCTGATGAACGGCCACAGCGAGCGCATGAACAGCTCGAGCGGCCGCACGACCCACATCGCAACCGTCTCGGATCGCTCGAGCGCAATCCATTTCGGCGTCAGCTCGCCGAAGACGATCTCGACGGCGGTGATGATCGTGAACGCGATCGCGACCGCGATCGTGTGCTCGGTCGCCGTCGCGATGAACGGCGGAAGGAACTCGAGCGGCCGCTCGATCATCGACGCCAGCGCCGGCTCGCCGATCCAGCCGAGGCCGAGGCTCGCCATCGTGATCCCGAGCTGCGTCGCCGCGATGTAGCGATCGGGCGCGCTGACCGCGCGGCGCACCGTGCGCGCGCCGCGGTGCCCTTCGGCGATCAGCTGATCGATCCGCGTCTTCCTGACGGTCACGATCGAGAATTCGGCGGCGACGAAGAACCCGTTCGCGCACACGAGGGCCGCGAGGCCGGCGAGCCGCCAGAGCACATCGGCGATCGAGTGGTTCACAGAGAACCTCCGACGGTCACTGTAGCAAAGCCCGGCGATCGTCGCAGCGCATGCCGAAGCCCGCCGAGACACGCGATGTTCGCGGTCTCGGCGCACTCCGCGTGTGTCTGTCGTCGCGCTACGCTTTTCGGTTCGAAAAGAAGTGGGCGTCGACGAAGTTGTCGATGATCGTCTGATTGGCCGGATCGACCGTCTCGAACTGGATGCCCATGCCGACGCGGCGGTCACTCCACGCCACGCGTCCCTCGGCGTCGATGTCCTTCTTGCTGCCCGGCATGCGGAAGCGCACTTTGATCTTCGCGCCGGTCTCGAGCGGGCTGGTCGTGCGGATCGCGATGCCGCCGTGGCTCAAGTTGAGCGTCAGCGCCGCGGCGATCGTGTTGCCGAAGCGATACTGAATCGGGATGCCGAGGACGACGCGCGGGCTGCCGCGCCGGTTGAAGTTATCCGGGAAGAGATGCGGCGCGAGCGACGGCAGGATGTGCTGCACGGCGCTGTACTCGTTGACGTAGCCGGCGACGCCGAGCGCCGCCAGCTCCTTGACCTCCTCGGCGCTCGCGATCGTCCCGCTGAAGATCAGCACCGGCAGCCGCCCGTCATCGAGCTTGCGGATGCTGCGAACGAGGTCGACACCGGGCGCGTGCGGCAGGCGCAGATCGAGCACGATGAGGTCGATGCGACCGAGATCGGCGCGCACGCGCGCGAGCAGTTCGGCGGCGCTCTTGACGGGAACCGCTTTGTGGCCCGCGTTCTCGACCGCCGAACGGAACCGATCGCGTACGAAGGCGGTGTCGTCCGCGATGACGATCGTCTTCGTGCTGACGGAGGCGTCCGGCATAGTCACAACGTATCGGAACTGGACGCTTCGCGCGTTAACGTGAAATTGACAGATCTGCGCAGAGTGTCGCTATAATCCGAGGTCTTAGAGAGATCGTCAAGGAGATCTATGGCGACGTGCCCCGAATGCGACGCGGAAATCGAAGTCGACGAGTTCGATGTCGACAAGGGCGACCAATTGAGTTGCCCTGAGTGCGGCTCGAACCTCGAAGTCGTCAGCCTGTCGCCACTCGAGCTCGATATCGCTCCGGAGGACGAGGACGAAGACGACGAAGATCTCGACGATGACGATCTCGGCGACGCGGAGGGCGACGAAGAGGAGGAGGAGGAGGAGGACACCGAGGAGGACGAGGACTGGGAGGAATGATCCAGAAGGAAACAGCGCTGCGCGAGACGCTCGCATCGATTGGATCGGTCGTCGTCGCCTACAGCGGCGGCGTCGACAGCGCTTACCTCGCCTATGTCGCCGACCGCACGCTCGGCGATCGCGCGCTGGCGGTGACCGCCGACAGCGCGAGTTATCCCGAGCGGCACCGGCAGCTCGCCATCCAGGTCGCGCGCGACTTCGGCCTGCGCCACGAGATCATCCACACCCGCGAGCTCGAGCGCGCCGAGTACCGCGCGAACCCGTCGAACCGCTGCTACTACTGCAAGCACGAACTCTACACCCATCTCACGCGCCTCGCGTCCGCGCGCGACGCCATCGTTGTTGACGGCAACAACGCCGACGATCGCGGAGACTACCGTCCAGGCCGCCAGGCGGCGCGCGAGTTCGGCGTCAGGAGTCCGCTCGACGAAGTGGATCTGACGAAGGCCGAAATCCGGGAGCTCTCGCACCGGGCGGGGCTGCCGACGTGGGACGAGCCGGCGTCGGCGTGCCTGTCGTCGCGGATTCCGTATCATTCCGAAGTGACCGATGAGAAGCTGCGCACGATCGAGCGCGCCGAGCAGGTGCTGCGCGCGCTCGGGTTTCGCGTATTTCGCGTCAGGCATCACGACACCGTCGCGCGGATCGAGCTCGCGCGCGAAGAGATGGCGCGCGCGCTCGACCCCGAGATCGGCGCCGCGATCGTCCGCGAGCTGAAGGCCGCCGGGTACCGCTACGTCAGCCTCGATCTGCAAGGGTACCGCACGGGGAGTCTCAACGAAGGGTTCCTGCTGCGCCCGGAGTGATTGGAGATCTGGCACTCGTCCTTCGACAAGCTCGGGATGAGCCTGTTCGGCGTCGACAAGCTCGGGATGAGCGCTCGTGGTGAGCTTGTCGAACCACGAGCAGTCGGCGCGTCCTGCCGTCGCTGCGGACTCCGCGGGTTCTCCGATGTCTGCGTTCGCCGTGGTCTCGGCGTTTCTCGCGCTCGTCTTCTTGCTGTTTCACCTGCCGCATCTCCCCGCGTCGCTCGAGGATCTCGACTCGATCAACTTCGCGCTCGGCGTCCGCCACTTCGACGTCGCCCAGCATCAGCCGCATCCGCCCGGGTACCCGCTGTTCATCGTCGTGGCGAAAGCGGCGCACGCGCTCATCCCTTCCGAGGCTCACTCGCTGGCGGCCGTGAGCATCGTCGGCGGGTCGCTCGGCGTGCTGGCGATCGCCGCGCTGTTTCGACGCCTCGACTCGCCCGGTCTCGCAGAACCCGATCGGAATTGGTGGCCGCTCGTCGCGACGGCGGTGGCGATGACTGCGCCGACGTACTGGTTCACGGCCGCGCGTCCGCTGAGCGACATGGCCGGACTTGCCGCGGCGATCGGCGTCCAGTTCCTGATCGTGCGCGCGAAGACGAGGCGACAACTCTACGTCGCTGCGTTCTGTGCTGCCTTCGTCGTCGGGCTGCGATCGCAGATCGTGTGGCTGACGTTGCCGTTGTTGGCGCTTCGCACCTGGGAACTGGGAGCCGGGGGCTGGGGGCTGGAAAACGCGCGACGCTCAAATCGCCAGCATCCAGTAACCAGCAACCGGACGCGAGCCCCCAGTCCCCAGCCCCCAGTCCCCGATTTCCAGTCCCCAGTCCCCGGTCCCCAGCCCCTAGCCGCGGCATTGTTCTATTCAGCCGGAGCACTCGCGTGGCTGATCCCGCTCGTCGTCGTCAGCGGCGGACCGCGCGCGTACTGGCGCGCGCTGTTCAGTCAGGGCGCGGAGGATTTCAGCGGCGTCCGCATGTTGTGGACGAACCCGACTCCGCGTCAATTGATCGACGCGCTGTATTACGCATTCGTCTCGCCGTGGGCCGTCTGGTGGCTGGCTGCTGTCGTGCTCGCGCTCGGCGCTGTCGGTGCGGCCGCGCTGTGGCGGCGCGATCGACGCGCCCTCACGATTGTCGCTGTCTCGTTCGGACCGTATCTGTTGTTCGATCTCGTCTTCCAGGAAAGCGTGACGAGCCGGTACGCGCTGCCGTTGATCGTTCCGTTCGCCTATCTCGCCTCCGTCGGCGCACGCGCGATCCCTGCGAACGCCGGCCTCGTGACGGCGATGGCAGTCGCCATGTTCGGCGCGCACGTGGGCGGAACATCGGTCGCGGCGTTCTCGCGCCAGCCGGCGCCCGCATTCCGGCTGCTGGCTGATCTTCGAGCGCAGGCGAGCGCGGCGGGCACCGCACCAGTCCTCGCGATGGATCGCCGTGAGAGCCTCGATCTCCGCCGCCCGATCGCGTCGACTGGCGGCGCGACACCGCCGTTCGCCGAGCAATTGACGGCGCCCGCGCAGCACGAGTGGCTGCAGCTCGTCCAGTATTGGAACGGCGGCGGCAGACGGCCGGTTGTGTTCGTCGCCGATCCGAAGCGGACCGATATCGAGCTCATTCAGCATCCGCCGCCGTCGCAGTATCGATGGACGCTTCCGCATCCGGTGCTCATCGACGGCATCCGTCCGAACGAGATGGATTCGTATGCGATCGCATCACCCGAGTGGTACGTCGGCGAGGGTTGGGCGCTGACGCCCGAGGCGGCCGGTGTGTCGGCGCGCGAGCGCCGCGGCCTCGACGTAGGGTCGATCGACGCGTGGATCGCGCGCCGCATCGGCGGTGGAGCGCTGATCATCGGCGGACGCAACTTCGAACCGTCCACCAGTCGCGGGCTGGCGCTCGAGCTCGACGGCCGCCCGTTCGCCGGATGGACCGTCGCGCCGGGATTCTTTCTTCATGCGCTGAAGCTTCCGTCGTTCGCCGGCGCCGATTTCGTCAGGATGACCGTTCACGCGACGCCGCCGGGACGCGTCGCCATCGAGCAGTTCGACGCGTCGACCACGCGTCCGCTGCTCGGGTTCGGCGACGGATGGCACGAGCAGGAATACGATCCGCAAACCGGTCAGCGATGGCGCTGGCTCAGCGAACGCGGCGAGCTGCGCATTCACCCGCCCGCGGCCGCGACGGCGACGCTCCACGTCGAGGGTGAATCGCCGCGGAGGTACTACTCGCGCGCATCGCGGTTCATCGTGCGCGCCGGAGACAAAATCCTGCTCGATCGGGAGATTGCGACTGACTTTGCGCTGGACGTATCAGTGCCGTTGGCAGCAGGGGACCAGACCATCGTGTTGGAGACCAATCAAATCCACGTGCCCGCGGAACGGAGCCGGCGGACGCTGGATCGCCGCCACCTTGGATTACGAATTTGGAATTGTCGAATGACCTTCTGACCGCCCGCCCCGTCTTGCTATCCTCGTCTCATGGGTACCCTGAAGCGCTTCATCCTCCTGACTGGTTTCACGCTCGCCGCCGCGCACGCTGACGCCCAGACGCTGTCGATTCAGGGCAATAGCTTCGCGGTCGACGGCGTCCCGAAGTTTCTCACCTTTATTTCTTACTACGGGGGAATGGGCGCCCCCGATGTCGCCGCTGACTTCCGCTTCATGCGAGCCCGCGGGTTCGACGGCATCCGCCTCTGGCCGAACCTGTTCACCGGGCCGCAGTTGGCGAACGCCGACGGGTCGCTGAAGCCCGAGGTCCTGCCGCGGCTGCTGTTCATCCTCGATCGCGCGCGCGACCAGCGCATCATCGTCGACGTCACCTTTACGGCGGAGCACATCGGCGGCATGACGGCGGCTGGAGCGCGCAACGAAATTCTGGCGACAACCGCGGCGCTGCGGCCGTACCGCAACGTGCTCATCGACATCCAGAACGAGCGCAACATCTACGGACCGGGCGGCCGAGGCCTCGCCGCCAACGACATCGCCGGCATCCTGGCCGGCATCAAGGCGATCGATCCGGAGCGCATCGTGACGGCGTCGAACAGTCCCATCGAAACCGACGCCAGTACGGCCGCGTTCGCCAAAGACCTCGGCCTCGACGTCGTGGCGTACCACGATCCGCGCGGCAGGTTCTGGTACGAGCGCGACATCGTCCAGTCGATGGTGACCACGCTCAAGACGAGCGGCCGGCCGGTGTATCTCCAGGAGCCGATGACGACGCGCGACTCGCGGTTCGGTTATCCGTCGCACGATCGCTCGGAGTACTTCGAGAAGGCGATTGCCAACTCCAAGCTCGCCGGCGCCGCGGCGTGGTGCTTTCACACCGACGTCGCCATCGATTTCCGGGATGGTCCGGAGCTCCTCGAGGACCGGCTGCGTGCGTACCCGGAGCCCGAGTGGACCTTCGTGAACTGGTTGCTGCCTCGCGTCACGCTCCAGGCCAGCAACGGCGTCAATTACCTGACCGCCGAGTCCGGCGGCGGCGGCGAGGTGCACGCCGACCGTCCGTCCGCGGGCGCGTGGGAGACGTTCCGGGCGATCGTCTCGGCGGGCGGACCGATGGTGTCGGGCGATCGCGTGGCGTTCGGGACCTCCGACGCCGTGCATTACCTGCAGGCGGTCAACGGCGGCGGTGCGATGCTGCGCGCGACGGGCACGAGCATCGGCTCGTGGGAGACGTTCGTGATCGAGCGGGAGGACGGCGGCATCGTATGGCGGGGCGACTCGATGTCGCTGCGGGCGAGCACGACGCCGTGGTACGTCATCGCGGAGAGCGGCGGCGGCCGGAACGTCAACGTGAACAGCACCAACCGCGGGCCGTGGGAAACCTTCACGGTCAGGTTCGTGGAGCCGTAGGCTTTCGCGCGACGCACAGCAGCGAGCTGCCGAACGGCGCGTCGAACCGCCGCAGCCACGCCGCCTCGAGTCGAAGCGCGCCGGCGAGGAGGGCGTTGACCGGCGCCGCCGGAACCGAAATCTCGTTCTGCGCCCGCGAGTCGTCCTCGCCGACCAGCCCGCGGCGCCGCTGCCACGCGCGCAGCATCGCCAGCGGCACGAACAGCGTCGCGAACGCGTAGGTCAGACGAACCACGGTGAAGCCGGCGTCCGTGACGTGGTTCCGCAGAACGTCGCGGCTGTAGCGCCGCACTTCCCGCCCGAGCACCGAGTGATCCCCCCGCAGCAGCTCCATCGCCGCGACGTTGATGATGGCGTAACCTCCGGGCCTCAACAGCCGAAACATCTCGCGGAGCGCCGCACGCTCGTCCTCGTCGCGAAGCGAATAGAGCACGTCGAACGAGGTCACGACGTCGAACGCGCCGCTCGGAAACGGTGCGGCTGTGACCGTGGCGCGCGCGAGCCGCGTGCGCCCGGCCTCGCGTGCCAGTCGGACGCCCGTTTCGGAGAGATCGAAACCGAAGGCACGGCCGAATCGCTGGAGCAGTTCGACGTTGGCGCCGGTGCCGCATCCGGCATCGAGCAGACGGATATCGGATCGGCCGTCGGCTGCCTGCGCGATCATGGGCGTGACGAACGCGCGGAAACCGCGGAACCAGAAGTGGCGCGCTTCGGCCCGCGCGGTGGCGCGCAGAAGATGTTCCATGAGTTCGGGCGACCGTGATTGTATCGTCTCCCTTATTCTTGGTAAGCTGCGCCGCAAATGAGGAGTGATCAATGACTCGCGCTCGTCGACTCGTCTCGCTACTGTTACTGAGCACGGCCGTGGCGGCATTCGCCGCCGGATGTCATAAGAAAGTTCCCCCGCAAGCGCCACCGCCGCCGCCGCCGCCGCCCGCCGCAACGCCCGCGCCGCCGCCGCCGCCGCCCCCGCCGGCGCCGCCCGCACCCGCGCCTGCACCGAGACCGCTGACCGAAGACGAAATCTTCGCGCGGAAATCCGTGGAACAGCTCAACGCCGAGCGTCCGCTCGACGACGTGTTCTTCGATCTCGACAAGTCGGACGTGCGCGACGATGGGCGCGCGCTGCTGCAGAAGGATGCCGATTATCTGAAGCGCTGGAACAGCGTCGCCGTCACGATCGAAGGCCACTGCGACTCACGAGGCAGCTCGGAGTACAACCTAGGCCTCGGGTCGCGCCGTTCCGACGCGGTGAAGTCGTACCTGGTGAACCTCGGCATCCCGGCGAGCCGGATCACGGTCGTCAGCAAAGGCAAGGAACAGCCGTTCTGCAACGAAGAAAACGAATCGTGCTGGCAGCAGAACCGGCGCGGCCACTTCGTGATCACGGCGAAGTAGACGCTCGGGCAGGAAGGGCAGGAGACCTATCCTGCCCCTATCGCGGCTCGTCGTTCCGTCCCGCCAGGATTCGCCTCAGTTGATCCTCGGTGACGCGGTACTTCGCGGCCTTGGTCCCATTCACCAGCAGGACCGGAATCTCGACGCCGTAACGGCTCTCGAGGTCTGGATCGGTCGAGATATCGACTTCTTCGATTGAGATCCGGTCCGGCGGCGACGACTGCATCACGCGCTGCACGACCGCCTTCATGTCGTCGCAGAGATGGCAGCCGGGTCGCGAGTAGAGCGTCAGCGTCATGAGGTCAGCGCCGTCCGGCATTCCGCGGCGATCCGATCCGCGGCGGCGCGTGGATCTTTGGCTTCGATGATCGGGCGGCCGACGACGAGGTATGTGGCGCCGGCGGCCAGTGCTTCCGCCGCCGCCATGGTCCTCGCCTGATCGCCTTTCACGTCGGCCGCGGCGCGGATGCCCGGGGTGACGATCGCGAACTGGCGGCCGCAGCGGCGCCGGATCAGATCGATCTCCTGCGGCGAGGCGACGACGCCGTCGAGTCCCGCGGTCTGCGTCAGCGCGGCCAGACGCCCGACCTGCGAGGGCATCGGATCGCACACGCCGATTTCGCCGAGCGTCTCCTGGCTCAGGCTCGTGAGCATCGTCACGGCAATCACGAGCGGCCGCGGGCGCGATCGCCTGTCCGCTTCTTCCGCGGCGGCGTCGCGCGCCGCGCGCAGCATCGTGCTGCCGCCCGATGCGTGGACGTTGAGCATCCACACTCCCAGCCGCGTCGCGGCCGCCACGGCGCCCGCGACCGTGTTGGGGATGTCGTGGAACTTGAGATCGAGGAACACGCGGTCGCCGCGGGCGGCGAGCTCTTCGACGACGGCCGGCCCCTCACGCGTGAAGAGGCGGCTGCCGATCTTGAATCCGCCGACGGCGCCGCGAAGGTGATCGGCCAGCGACCGCGCCTCGCCGATCGAGTCGACGTCGAGCGCAACCAGGAGTTGATCCACGCTACACCCCGCTTCGCTCCGTCGCCACGGCGCCGGTCTCGACGGTGCCGATCAAATCGGACACGCGCGCGATTTCGTGACGCTGCAGATAGTCGCGGATGCCGTCGACGAGCTTCGTCCAGATGAACGGGTCGACGAAGTTGGCGGTGCCGACCTGAACGGCGGTCGCGCCGGCGATCATGAATTCCAGCGCGTCGCGGGCGTCGGCGATCCCGCCCATGCCGAGGATCGGAATGCTCACGGTCTGCCGGCACTCGTACACCATGCGCACCGCAATCGGCCGAATCGCCGGCCCGCTCAGGCCGCCGACGATGTTCGAGATCTTCGGCCGCCGCGTCTCGACGTCGATCACCATGGCGAGAAACGTGTTGACGAGCGACACGGCGTCGGCGCCGGCTTCTTCTGCCGCGCGCGCGAACGAGGCGACGTCGGTCACGTTCGGCGTCAGCTTCGGAATCACCGGCAGGCTCGTCACGGTGCGGACGGCGCTGACGACGTTGTACGTGCCGCTCAGGCTGCAGCCGAACTGGATGCCGCCTTCCTTGATGTTGGGGCACGAGATGTTGAGCTCGATGGCGGCGACGCCTTCGGCGTCCGACAGAATGCGCGACACCTCGACGTATTCGTCGAGCGTCGTACCGCAGACGTTCACGATGACGGTCGCGTGGCGCGCGCGAAGCTCCGGCAGCTTCTCGCTGACGAATCGATGGACGCCGATGCCCTGCAATCCGATCGCGTTCAACATCCCTGCGGGCGTTTCCACGATGCGCGGCGCCACATGGCCTTCCCGCTCTGACAGGAAGAGTCCTTTGACCGCAATCGCTCCGAGCGACGAGAGATCGACGACGTCGGCGTACTCGACGCCGTAACCGAAGCAGCCGCTCGCGGCGATGAGCGGATTCTTGAGCGTCAGCGAACCGATGCGAACCGAGAGATCCATATCATCGTGACGGCGGGTTCTTCATTCCCACAGTATCCGATCCGCCGCGAGCACCGGACCTGCGATGCACGATCGCACGTGATGCCGGCCGCCGTCCTCGCCGCGCATCGGAACGACACAGCTGTAGCAGCCGCCGAGGCCGCATCCCATGATGCGCTCGACCGACACCTGGCACGGCCGCTGGTGCCGCGCGGCAACGCGCGCCGTTGCCGCCAGCATCGCCTCGGGACCGCAGGCGTACAGCATCACCGGCGCCTGCCGATCGAGCGCGGCGAGCCTCCGATCGAGCGGCGAGACGACGCGTCCGGTCTCGCCGGCGCTGCCGTCTTCGGTCGTCAGGACGAGCTCGACGCCGAGCGCACGAAAGAAATCGAGATAGAAGAGGTCCGCCGCGCGGCGCGCGCCGTAAAAGAGCGTCGTCTTGACGCGGCGCGCACGGAGCGATTCGGCGAGCGTCACGAAGGGCGCGAGACCGACGCCGCCCGCGACCATCCACCCCTCGACCGGTGGATCGACGATCGTGAACGGCCGGCCGAGCGGCCCGAGGCACGCGATGCGCTCTCCGGCGCGCGCGTCGTACAGCAGGTTCGTCGCGGGACCGATTCGCTTGCTCAGAATCGTCAGCGCGCTCGGCCTCCGGCCGCTGTCGCACAGAATCTCGAAGATCGAAAACGGACGGCGCAGGAGCGGATCGAAGCCGGCGTTCGCCTTGAGCATCACGAACTGCCCCGGCGCCGCCGCCGCGGCAATCGCCGGCGCCGCGAGCGCGACGACGTTGTAGTCCGCCGAAAGCGCGCGGTTCGCGATGATCTCGGCCGCGACGTCGACCGGCATTCTGTCGGCCAGTATACTTGGTCCCGCCGTGCGCTACCTCCGCATGCTGAGCAACTCGACGGCCGCGGCGGTCCTCGCCACCGCGTACGTGCTCGCGCTGGTGCTGGAGCTCAATCCCGCGCTGCCGCTGCATCCGTTGCGGCTGATCCCGCTCGTGGCGACGGTCGGCGTCTTCTACGCGTTTCACCTGACCGTCATCTTCTACGTCCTGCTCGTGCTGCGGCAGCTGCTTGCGCGCGAGCTCTTCTCGCCGGCGTGGATCAGCATCGGCGTCCTCACGTGGCTCACGGCGATTTCGGCATCCTTCGCAGCGGTGCTGATGTGGCGCAACGTCGCCGCGTCGAGGCTCGTGCTCGATCCGGCGACCGCATCAATCATCGTCCGCAGCGGGTACGCCCTCGCAGCGGCCGCCGTGTGTTCGGTCATCGTCGGCGTGCTGCATCGCGGCGCGCCGCACGCGCGCGCGGCGTGGGCATCGATGTTCCTGTTGATTGCCGCGGCGTCGGTCGCGACGCCGCTCGCGCTGCGCGGCCGCGGCACACCGCCGCCGCTCGAGGCGAGACCCATCGACGCGCCGCTCACGGCATCCGAAGCCGAGCGGTCGGCGCGCGTCGTCGTCATCGCAGTCGACGGGGGATCGCTCGACTTCATCACGAGCGCGACCGCTGAAGGGCGGCTGCCGAATTTCGGAAGGCTGCTCGACGCCGGCGCGGTCCGCCATCTGGCGACGCTGCATCCGACGTCGGCGGAAGCGGTGTGGGCCGCCGTCGCGACGGGAAAACTGCCGCAGAAGAACGGCGTCCGCTCCGCGAGCATCTATCGAATCGCCGGCAGCGACGAATCAATCCAGCTTCTTCCCGGGTTCTGCTTCGCGCGCGGTCTCGTGCGCTTCGGATTCCTCGTCGAGCAG
>Ga0070699_100002876_pt1 | contig 15346 bp, 14 predicted proteins | sample KBSK1503metaG_FD_65473 | JGI IMG/M metagenome (GOLD analysis project Ga0070699, IMG submission 65473) | Corn, switchgrass and miscanthus rhizosphere microbial communities from Kellogg Biological Station, Michigan, USA - KBS K1-50-3 metaG | ecosystem: Host-associated > Plants > Roots >...
CGGGCCAGCCGGTCCCGCAGGAAGGGCCGGGTCAGCCCGCCGGCCGCCGGGAGGATCTTCTTCTCGACGGCGCGGGCCTGCTCCTCGGACAGGACGCTGGTGGTCTCGGCGATCAGCTTGGCGCGGTCCAGGTCGATAGCGCCGGTCGCCAGGGCCAGCCCGGTGGCCGGCAGACGCCAGGTCAGCGTGACGGCCAGGTCGGCCAGCTCCTCGGCCTGGTAGTGGGTCAGGTTGAGCGCCATCTCGATCTGCCCCAGCGCATCCCGGCTGACCCGCGCCGGCCGCCCGTCGCTCCTCAGGCCGATCCTCGGATCAGCGACCGCGGTCTGCGCGCACAGCCGCGCCACGGCCGACAGGTGAGTCGCGACCGTGTGCGCCTGCTGCTGACGTGTGGCGAGCACGATCCCGATCAGCGCGTTCTCATCCAGCCGGTCCATGCCCCCGGCGGCTACCTCCAGCCACCCGGCCTGCGCCGCGCCGGGCGGCATGTGCTCGACCGCCTGCGCGGCGACCGCCGCGGGGTCGGCGGGTTGCAGCCGCCCCTCGGCCTCCGCGGCGAGAAAGTCCGCCCACTCCGCGTCCTGGTCGTCGGCATCGCCGCCCAACACGCCCGAGGCAGCCAGTCCCTCCACCAGCGCCGCGTAGTCCAGCCCGGTAGGCAGCCCGTCCCCGGTCGGGGGGTCGGGCTGCGGGCCGGGTCGCGGGCACTCGGGCACCGGCCCGGTGTCCGCGCTGCCCTCCACCCACTCCCACCCCCAACCACCCCAGACTTCCCGGGCCTGGTCGACCGTGTCCGGGCTCGGGGTGGCACCGGGCGACTGCTCTTCATCCGGGCCGGGCTCGGGGGTCGGCGCGGGCATGGGATTCACTCCTCGGGAGGACATTCCGGCGTTCCAGGTTTGAGACCACAGTACCGGCCGCTACCGACAAAACCTCGTCTTCCGCCGACGTTATAGAGGATTTCTCGAAATAACTTTTGGCAGACTATGTTCTGTCCGTGGAAGCGATTCAGGACCGTGGCTTGCGCCAGCACGGAACATGGACGTGTCAGCAGGGAATCAGGTAGCGCGGGCGCGGGCGGCGGCGCAATTGCCAGACCGGAACCACGCGATGACGGCTGCGGGGATTCGCGGCTGAACCACAACCTCGCCAACCACGACGAAAGCATTCGCGGGTGAACTCCTGGAACTCGCGCTTGCCCGCTGATGAAGGCGCTGGGCAGCCCGGCGCGGGAATATGTGGGAAGCCGGTCAGCCAGCAGGCGTGACGGCCATCATCGTGGCCTGCATCAGCGCCACCGGCCTGGGTTCGCTGCCGTCGGCCCAGGCGACGACCTCGGCCGAGCAGACGGTGAGCGTGCGACCCGCGCGGACGACCTGGCCGGTGGCGCGGAACCGGTCGCCGCGCGCGGGCGAGAGCAGGTTGACCTTGAACTCCACGGTCAGCACGTCCCGGTCGGGCGGCATCAGGGTCGCGGCCGCATACCCGCAGGCCGAGTCGGCCAGCGTGGTGATCGCGCCCGCGTGGATGTAGCCGTTCTGCTGGCACAGGTCGGCCCGGTACGGCAGGTCGAGGACCACCCGTCCGCGGGCCACTTCGGCGACGCTGACGCCAAGCGTGGTGAGCAGCGTCTGGCGGGCGATGCTCTCCCGTATCCGCTGCCGCGTGCCGGGATCAAGGCTCGCCATGACCTCAGCGCGCGACGGCGCGTCCGGCGACCGCGTCACGCCCCGACCCCCGGCACCGGATAACCCTCCTCGAGGTAGACGAACGACGCGGCGCGGGTCGCGGCGTCGACGCGGCGCCGGACCGGCCCCCGGAGCAGCGTCAGGGCGCTGGCCAGCTCGGCGAGCCGGTACTCGGAGACCTCCTCGGCCTGCAGCGCCACGCCGGCCAGGCTGGCGTCATCGGCCTCGCCGCAGTCGAACAGGAATCGCACGCCGCCCGGGCGGCCGGGCCGGGGGCGGCGGAAGTCAACGCACGCCAGCCGGCCCGCGCTCACCTCCAGGCCGCATTCCTCGCGCACCTCCCGGCGGCAGGCCTCCCATGGCGTTTCGCCGTCGGCTTCCATGACGCCCCCGGGGATCGTCCACCCCGACTTGTAGGTCGGCTTGAGGATCAGCAGCCGGCCCTCGCGGTCGAAGATCAGCGCTCCCGCGGAGGCGGGGATGGCAGGGACGGCGGCGACGGCCGGGACGCCGTCCGCGGGCTCAACCGCCGGGGGATCGTCACCGCTGGCCACACCACCAGCCTAGGGCCCGGCCCGCGCCCGCTCAGCTGGCGGAGGCGGCCAGCTCGCGCGCGGAGCGCGGACCCGACGGCCGGCGGACCGGGATGGTCAGCGTGATCCGGAGCCCGTGCGGGGTAACCGGCTCGGCGTAGGCGGTCCCGCCGTGCGCGGATGCGATCTCGGCGGCGATGGCAAGCCCGAGACCGGAGCCGGGGCGCCGCGACGGGGCTCCGGCGCGGTAGAAGCGCTCGAAGATGTGCGGCAGCTTGTCTGGCGCGACGCCGGGGCCGTCGTCGCCGACCTCGATCGTGACGCTGCCGTCGTCGCCGGACGCGGCGATCGTGCCCACGGTGTCGCCGGGCGTGTGCACGAGTACGTTGCTGAGCAGGTTGTCGACGGCGCGGCGCAGCAGTTCCTCGTCGCCGACCGTGCTCAGGCCGTCGGCGACCTGCACCCGCCAGGTCCGTGCGGGGTCGGCGACAGCCGCTCGCTCCGTGCACCCGGTGACCACGGCGGTGACGTCAACCGGCTCCAGGGACTGCCCGGGGTGCTGGCCGAGCCGGGCGAGGCGGAGCATGTCGTCGACGAGCCGGCCCATGCGCCGCGTCTCCAGCAGGATCCGGTCCATCACCTCGTCGACCTCGTCGGGGCTGCACAGGGCGCCCTGCTGGTAAAGCTCGGCGTTGGCGCGGAGCGACGCCAGGGGCGTGCGCAGCTCATGGCTGGCGTCGGCGAAGAACCGGCGCATCTGCTGCTGGCTGACCTCGCGGTCGTACAGGTCGGCCTCGATCCTGGCCAGCATGCCATTCAGGGCCGCGCCGAGCCGGCCCACCTCGCTGCGGGGGTATTGCGGGGTCACCCGGTCGGCGAGGTCGCCGCCCGTAATCCGGTCCGCCTGCCTGGCCATGGCCTCGATCGGCCGCAGGCCGCGGCGCAGCACGACGAACACGCCGACGCCGATCAAAAGCACCACGGCGATCGAGCCGAACGCGACGATGAGCTCGACCTGATCGATAGTCGTCGTGACCTGGTCCAGGCTGGTTCCAGCGACGAGGGATCCGCCGGAGACGCGAAGCGACCGGATGCGGAGCAGTATCTGCCCTCTCGGACCGGAGACGGTATGCGCCCCGGGCTTGAGGGCGGCCTCTGTGGCGGTGGGCGACAGGGACCACGAGGTCTGGCCGGCGCCGCTGTTCGTGGCCACCTGGAGCGTCACCTCGGCGCCACGCAGAGGCAGAAAGACCATATCGAACGCCCCGGGGAGCGCGGGAACCGTGGCGCTGGCCGGCGGCCGGAACTGCGCTGGCGCGACCTGCGATCCCGCCGGACGGCCACGGTGGATGCCGCCGGACAGCAACGCGCCCAGCCTCGGCGCGGTCAGGGTCAGCGCCCCCTGGAGGTTGCTGTCGGTCTGGCCGAGCAGGTAGCGCCGCATGGTGGTGACCGCGCCGATGTCGAACGCCGCGAGCGCGACCAGCGTGACGACCACGACCCCGGCCATCACCTTGAGTCGCAGCGGGACGCGCAGCAGCCGCCTGAGCATCGTTGGCGCGGGGAGGTTCGCCTATGACTCATCCGAGCTCGCCTGACCCTTCATCCGGGCCACCCCGGCTGACCTCGCCGGGACTCGCCTCGTCGCCGGGGCGGGGCAGGCGCAGGCAGTAGCCGACGGCGCGCTGGGTGTGGATCAGCTCCGGCCCGTCGCTGACCAGCTTGCGCCGCAGATAGGTGACATAGGTAGACACGACCGTGCTGGATCCGCCGAAGTCATAGTCCCACACGTGGTCGAGTAGCTGGGCGCGGGTGAGTACCCGGCCGGGGTTCAGCATGAAGTAACGCAGCAGCCGGAACTCGGTCGGCGACAGCTCGACAAGCCGGCCCGCCCGGCGGACCTCGTAGGTGTCCTGGTCGAGCGTGAGGTCCGCGAACGACAGGACCGGCCCGGCGGCCGCGGGGCGGGTGCGACGCAGCACGGTGCGGACCCGCGCGGCCAGCTCCTCCAGCCCGAACGGCTTGGTCATGTAGTCGTCGCCGCCGATGGTGAGACCGGTGACCTTGTCGTCCTGGGTGTCCTTCGCGGTCAGGAATATCACCGGGACCGGGTTGCTGTCTCTGCGCAGCCTGCGGACTATCTCGAACCCGTCGATGTCAGGCAGCATCACATCGAGGATGAGCAGGTCGAACGGGCGGCTCCTGGCCAGGCGGAGCGCGTCAGTTCCGTTCTCCGCGGCGGTCACCTCGAAGCCGAGGAAGCGCAGTGAGGCGGCGACGGCTTCTCTCAGGAAGGACTCGTCGTCCACCACGAGCAGCTGGCCGTCGTCGGTTGTCACCACGTCATCGCAGCATAAAGCGATAGGCGTCGCGCGCGAGAAGTCTGCGAGTTTCGTGTGAGCGCCGCTCCCCCGGTTGACATGGAACTCACATAGAGATCATGCAGACGTCTGAGAGCCGCCGTAGAGGGTGAGAGCCCGTACCCGGGTTGAGGCATCGGCTGGCGAGACACCCGGAGCGGCATGCGAAACCCTCGGAGGATCTCGTGACACAACTTGGCGCCCCGGCGACGGAGAGCGGCGCGGGCGACGGCGGACGACGGCAGGCGGTGCGCGGATCACGGCTCGCCCGGCGGCGCCGCGCGCTGCTCGCCGTGGGCATCGCCGCGGCGTTGCTGGCCGTCGGCGGGCTGATCGGGGCCTCGTTCGTCAAGTCGCCGCAGCAGGTGGCGGCGGACACCGCGGCGCCGCCGGCCACGGTGACCACGGCCACGGTCGTCTCCCAGGTCCTCACCTCGTCGGTGGAGATGCGCGGCGTGGTGTACCCGGCGACGCAGTACGACGTGTTCGCGACCGCTCCGTCGTCCTCCGCGCAGGGGTCGCCGGCGACGGGCGGAAGCGGGTCCGCGGTGTACATCTCGAAGCTGGACGTCGCCGTCGGCGCGACGATCCGGAACGGCATCCAGCTCGCGGAGATCGACGGCCAGCCGCTGTTCGCGCTGACCGGCACGGTGCCCGCGTGGCGGGACCTGACGCCCGGCGAGAGCGGGCCGGACGTGGCCGAGCTGCAAAAGGCGCTCACCTCGCTCGGGTACTACGACGACGGCGATACGTCCGGGTACTTCGGCCCGGCGACCCAGTACGCGGTCTACCTGTACTACCAGCACCTCGGCTACACCGCGCCGTCGTCGAGCGGAGTGCCAGAGGCCGGTGTGGTGTTCCTGCCGAAGCTGCCCGCGACTGTGGTCGCGGTCAACGGCGCGACCGGGCAGCAGCCCGGCCAGCCGTTCCTCGAACTCGCCGCGCGCGGGTCGCTGGCTCTGACCGGTGAGCTGCCGCCGGCGTACGCCGCCCAGGTGAAGGCCGGCCTGAAGGTGACGATCTTCGATGAGGTGACCGGCATCCGCGCGGCCGGGACCGTGGGCAACCTGGGCACGGCGACCACCGTGACGCCGACCGGAGCGGTGGTGGACATCGGGAGCAGCTCGAGCTCGGGCAGTTCCAGTGCCGCCAGCTCGAGCGGCTCAAGCAGTTCGAGCAGCTCAAGCAGTTCGGGCAGCTCTGGCGCGACGGTGTTCCTCCCGCTGACCGTGCGTCCGTCCAGGCCGCTCGCGGCCGCGCTGAACGGTGAGAACGTCCTGGTCACCGTCGAGACGGGGCAGACCGAGGGACCGGTGCTCACCGTGCCGGTGGCCGCGATCGTCACCACGGCGTCCGGCACCAGCTTCGTGACCGTCGTGGGCGCGCAGGGGAAGCACACCGAGGTCCCGGTGACGCCGGGCATCGCCGAGAACGGCTACGTGCAGGTTACCCCGGGTACCTCGGGCGCGCTCTCCGCCGGCGACCACGTGGTGGTGAGCGGCTGATGATTGAACTGCGCGGCCTGTGCCGCACCTACCACGGCCCGCCGCCGGTTCCGGCGCTGCGCCCGGCCGACCTGGTGATCGAGGCGGGCGACTACGTCGCGGTGACCGGCCCGTCCGGCTCGGGCAAGTCCACCCTGCTGCACCTGCTCGGCCTGCTCGACACGCCGACCGACGGCAGCTACCTGCTGGACGGCCTGGACACCTCCGCGCTGAGCGACCGGGACCGGTCAGCGCTGCGCGGCAGGCGGATCGGGATCGTCTTCCAGGCCTTCCACCTGCTGCCCTACCGGACGGCGCTGGAGAACGTGCTGGTCGCCGAGCTTTACAACCGGACGCCGCGAGCCGACCGGCTTCAGGCGGCGATCGGGTCGCTCGACGCGGTCGGGATGGGCCACCGGCTCGACGCGCTGCCCACGACGCTGTCCGGCGGGGAGTCCCAGCGGGTCGCGATAGCGCGGGCGCTGGTGAACCGGCCGAGCCTGCTGCTGTGCGACGAGCCGACGGGGAACCTGGACTCACAGAACGCGGCCGCGCTCATGGAACTCCTCGGCCAGCTGAACGCTGTCGGCTTCACGATCGTGGTGATAACGCACGACGCTGGGGTGGCGGCCCACGCCGGCCGGACGATCGCGATCAGCGACGGGGTGCTGACCGAGCGGATCGAGGCCGGTCATGCCTAGGTCAGCTACGGGCCTGCCATTGCCGCGGCTGGCCGCGCGGGACGCGACCGCCGAGGCGTTCGCGGGAATCGTGCAGCGGCCGGGCCGTGCCGCGCTGACCATGCTCGGCACGGTCCTCGGCGTGGGCGCGTTCGTGGCCGTGCTCGGCCTGACCGCTACGGGGGCCGGCCAGATCTCGCACCAGTTCACGGTCCTCGAGGACACCACTGTGACCGTGGAGGACAACGGTCCGGCCAGCGACGTCGCCCCGCCCGGCACCAATCCCGCGATCGGCTTCCCGGCCGACGCGGACGCGATCGCCGACCACATCAACGCGTGGTCGCCGCGGCCATCTGGTGGCCGGTCTCCCTCCCGCAGGGCACGAACTTCACCGGCTCGCTCGCGCTGTCGGCCGCCGCCTCGCAGACGGTCAACCTGCTGGCCGCCTCCCCGGGCGCAGTGCGGGCGATGGGGCTGTCGATGGTCGCTGGCTCGCCGCTGAGCAGGTACGAGAACGACACCAGCCAGCACGTCGCGATCATCGATACCACTACGGCGGCCGCGCTCGGCATCTCCGCTGCCCGCCTGGCCAGCCACCCCGCGGTGTTCGTCGGCGGCATCGCGTACACGGTCATCGGCGTCTACAGCTCCGCGCAGCGCGTGGTGACCGACGAGAGCGCGATGCTGATCCCGGAGAACACGGCCCTGGCCGACTTCGGCAACCCGGAGCCCGGGATCGGGAACCAGAACGAGGCCCAGATGGTCGTCGCCACCAGGATCGGTGCCGCGCATGCGGTGGCGCGCCAGATCGCCGCCGCCGAGTTGCCGACCGACCCGAGCCGGCTGGTGGTGACGTCGCCGCCGAACCCGCAGAACCTGCAGAGCGAGGTGAGCGGCGACCTGGCCGGCCTGTTCCTGATCCTCGCGCTGATCAGCCTGCTGATCGGCGCGGTCGGCATAGCGAACACGACGCTGGTCGCGGTGCTCGAGCGCACCGAGGAGATCGGCTTGCGCCGCGCCGTCGGCGCCCGGCCGCGGCACATCGCCGCGCAGTTCCTCGCGGAATCCACGGCGCTCGGCACGCTCGGCGGGCTGATCGGCACCTGCATCGGTGTCGCGGCCGTGGTGATCTTCGCGGCGGCCAAGAACTGGACCGCCGTGCTGAACCCGGCGTACACGCTGCCCGCGCCGCTGATCGGCAGCGTCGTCGGCCTGCTGGCGGGCGCGTACCCCGCGCTACGCGCCGCGCGGACCAGCCCTCTGACAGCGCTCCGCCATGCGTGAACGGACGATGATGCGCATTCCCGCCGGCCTTTGCCTCCTGGTCTGCTGCTGCACGGGCCTGGCCGCCTGCACCGCAGCCGCGCCCAAGGGACCGGACACGACGGTGAGCACGCCCAGCGTCGGCAGGCCGCAGCCCCCCTCCTCCGCCCAGGCCGCGCTGTCCCGCGAGGCGTTCACCCCCTACGCCGCGCTCGGCCTGTCCAACAACGACGGCCTGGCGCCCAACGAGTCAAGTAACGCGCTCGCCAACGCGTGCATGACCGCCGCGGGGTACCCGAACAGCGGCAACGTCCCGTTCAGCATCAGCATCACGCCCGCGAACCTGGCGTTCTCGCAGCCCTGGGGGCAATGGGGCTACCTGGGAGTCGCCGAGGCGCAGCAGTACGGCTTCCGCCTGCCGCCCGGCTCGGCCCTGAGCGAGCTGAGTATCCACGCCCCGTCGCCGGACTCGAACCCGGCCAGCCTCCCCGCGGCGGAGCAGACCGCGATCGACAAGTGCGCGACGATCGCGGCGGACTTCACCAACGCCTCGCAAAACGGGCCGCTCGCCGGGATCCAGACGCTGAGCAACGACATCTACAACGACGTGCTGCACGACGCCGCGGTGAGGAACGCCACGCAGGCCTGGTCCGCCTGCATGGCGAAGAACGGCTACAGCTACCAGCAGCCGCAGGCCGTGTTCTTCCAGGAAGTGCGGGCCATGTACGGCAAGAGGCAGTTCATAAGCTTCGACGATCCGGTAAGCGCCGCCGCCAACCAGGCACAGCTCGCGGCGGCGGTCACCGACGCGGACTGCACCCAGTCCGCGGACCTGGCCGGGATCTACTTCGCCGTCCAGGCCAGCTACGAGCAGCAGCTCGTCGACGCCAATCAGCAGGCGCTCACCGCCGCCGTCCAGCAGTACCGCGCGATGTACGCCAAGGAACTGAGCAAGCTGCCGGATCTGCTGCGGACCGCGAAGGCCCAGCCCTTCGGCAGGCGGGCCCGCGTGGCACCGCGACCGCAAAGGAGCGGTTGATGCGCGTCCGCGCCGGCCAACTACGCCCCCGCTCCTGGTCGCCCGGCCATGCCGGATCCGGCCACGGCGGCTGGCCCAGCCCCGCCCGCTCCTGACGAGCAGTGCCATTATGGCGGGGTGGACACCTCGGGCGGCACGAGCTACCGGCCTGACCTCGCCACCGTGCACCACCGGGGCTTTGGGTTCCACGCGGCCGCGTGCGCCCCGGGGATCGTGGAGTTCCTCGCTCCGGTACACGCCAGGCAGGGGCTGGTGCTCGAACTCGGCTGCGGCACGGGCCTGCTGACCCGGGAGCTGATCGCTGCGGGCCATCGCGTGATCGCCACCGATGCGTCCCCAGCGATGCTCGGCATCGCACGGGACCTGCTCGGCGCGTCAGCCGAGGAGGTGCGCCAGCTCACCCTGCCCGGCGACCGGATGCCGGAGGCCGATGCGATCGTGGCCGTCGGCCACCCGCTCAACTACCTCCCGGACGCAGCGGCGTTCGACCATGCGCTAGTCGCGATCGCCGGCGCCCTCCGCCCAGGCGGGCTGCTCGCGTTCGACGTCTGCGACCTGGAGTGGGGCGAGGCCCGCCGGGACGCCCCGGCCTTCGGCAGGGCCGGGCAGGACTGGGCGATCATTACCGAGTTCTCGCTGCCCGCGCCGGACCGGTTCATCCGCGACATCACCACGTTCGTGCCCAACGCCGACGGCTCCTGGCGGCGTGATCGCGAGCACCACGAGAACGTGCTGATCGATACCGCGCAGATTCCCGCACTGCTTCGCCAGCACGGCGTCGAGGCCAGCGTCGGATCCGCTTTCGGCACCGAGACCCTCCCCCCGGGCCTGCGCGTGATCACCGGCCACAAGCCGGCGGGCCCGGCCTAGCGAATCTGCCGCAGTGCCCGTGGTGGGCCACCTGACCGCACCCGGGGCGCACGCCATTCGCGCGCCGCAGGCAGGCCAATGATCCGGTCACCGCCGCCTACCTTATGGCCGCCGTCCGGCTGATCCAGCGCCAGCTGGGTCCTGGCGCTAGCCGGGAGCGGGCCGATGCGACGGACGCGGACTCCATCTCGCGGCCCCTGCTGAGCTTCCTGTCGCAGCGCGCCGTGGCCGCCGAGGTCGGTCACAACCCTCCTCCGTTCCCGCGTATCGGCCGGGTATCGACGTTGCGAGAGCGATGGAAGCGTCAATCCGACTTCGTCGCTGACGTGCTGCGGTTTGGCCTATGGTCGTCGCATTATCCGGCGGCGCATCAATCCGAGATTGCCGACGCCAAAGATGAGGTGATCCGCGGTCCGGACCCGGTCCGCGGCCTGCACCGACTGTGCTACTGGGACATGACCAGCCTCCTGGCCACGCCAATGTTCCGTCTGGGACTGATCGCGGCCGCCGAGGCCGAGGGCGATCCGCTCATCGGCGAGGCGATATCCGGGCGCCACCGCGAAAACAGCCCGCTGTGGAAGGCCTTCTACGAGGAGGTCCTCCGATCACGAGGCCTCCGAATCCGGTCCGGGATCACGCTCGATGACTGCGAGATCCTGCTCGCCGCGATCGCCGACGGTCTCGCCCTGCGCGCCCTGGCCGACCCCGCCGCTCCGATCATCGATCACACCCGGCGGCGCTGCCTCCTGGGGACGGCAGTACTTGCCTTGATAGCAGGCTGTCTGGAGCCTGCCGACCAGGCCGACGGCATCGCGCTGGAATATGCGGCCCGCGCCGTCATAGGCGCGTCGCCCGCGAACCCAGTCCGAGAGCGGGCCTGAGATGGTTGTCCTCGCCGTGCTGTCAGGGCTGCTGCTCGGCGCGGCCGTCGCCTGGCCGGTCGCGCTGGCGTGGGCCCATGCGGAGGTCGGCCGGGTCCGGGCGCGGATGCAAGATCAGATCGGATACTGGCAGGACCAGGCCGAACGGGCGACGGCCAGCGCCGCCCGCGTCGCCGAGCGGACAGCCGCATGGGTCGCAGGCTGCCAGCAGGGCCGCGAGGACACCCTGTTGCTCGCACGCGCCCTGGCCCGGCGTGGCCCCGAGGCCGGCGAAGGTTCCGCAGACGGCTGACTTCCCGCCGCCTCACCCCGCTGGACACTCCGACGCCCGGACCAGGACACCGCGGCATCACCGTCATCACCTACCTCGAGTTCCACCCGCTCGCCGTCTTCTGGCTGAGCCTCGCGTTCCTGGTGTCCGTCGGATGCGTGTTGACCCGGTAGCGGAAGGCGCCATGGCACCCCTACCCGGAGAGCACCCGGTGGACCGGCGAGCTGCCCCCCGCGATGCACGCCCCGGTCCCGGTCGGCACCTCGGCGGCCGCTCAGCCCGGCTCGCCCTGGCCCGAAGATCATGCGGCCTGGCTGGATGGCAAGATGCCCGACCGCGGCGAGATGGTCGAGCCCGGGCTGGTGGACGGTCCCGTTCACTTCGACCGCAGGCTGGCCCGGCTGCGGCTGGAGGACACCCGGCTCCACGGCCGGGCCGCCGGGAGCCGCCGGCCCGCCTCCCCGGGCCAGCGTGGCGCGGGCCGCCGGCGGCCGTGGCTCAGTACCGTACATTCCGGCGGGAATCAGGAAGCCGCGCCGGCCACCGGGCGGCCCGGAGGGCGGCCGGCGGCCCGGCGGGCCGACGGCCGGGCGCGCCGGGCGGGAGGGCGGGAGGAATCAGTGCGGAGCAAGCAGTACGGCCCGGACGTGCTCGCACCGGAACGGCGGCGCCCCCGGCAGCGCGAGATTCCGCGGGTGACCGCCGAGCGCGGCCTGGTCGTCGAGGACAGCGCCGCCGAGTTCTGCGGTGCCGTGGTCTTCTGCGAGAAGAACGCGGTCACGCTTGAGGACCGGCACGGCAGGCGCCGGGTGTTCCCGCTCAGCCCGGCGCCGTTCCTGCTGGAAGGGAAGCCGGTAATGCTGGTCAGGCCGAGCCTGCCGTCCGGGCCGTACGGGATGGGCCGCGGCTCACGGGGCCGGCCAGCGCGGACGGCGTCTGGGTCGATCGCCGCCCCGCCGAGCCGGGCCAAGGTGGCGCGGGCGAGCCGCATCTACGTCGAGGGCCGCCACGACGCCGAGCTCGTGGAGAAGATCTGGGGCGACGACCTGCGCGACGCCGGCGTGGTCGTGGAGTACCTCGGGGGCATCGACGACCTGCCCGCGATCGTCGCCGGGTTCTCCCCCGGGCCTGGCCGCAGGCTCGGCGTCCTCGTCGATCACCTCGTCGGCGGTTCGAAGGAGATCAGGATCGCTGCCCAGGTGAGCTCCCCGCACGTGCTGATCGTCGGGCACCCGTTCATCGACGTCTGGGCGGCGGTCAAGCCGTCGGTGCTGGGGATCTCTGGCTGGCCGCGGGTGCCGCCGGGCGAGCCCTGGAAGGAAGGCGTGCTGGCGCGCATCGGGTGGCCGGAGAGCGCCGCCGCGGCCTGGCAGCGCATCCTTCGCTCGGTAACGTCCTTCGCTGACCTGGAGCCCGAATTCCTCGGCCGGGTGGAGGAGGTGATCGATTTCGTCACCGCGCCCGGGAGCGACTAAGAGTCGGCGCGGGGGGCGGCAGCGCCCGGCGGAGCGATACCTCGCCGGTATCGGAACGTAGTCGTATAACCACTAGGCGTAGTCTGTGCTGGTGGTTAACTGGCGTCTGCTCGCCGCCGGGCCCGGAATCCTGGCCGTGCTCCTGGCGGGAGCCTGCACAACGGCCCCGTCTCCCCCGCCTGAGGCGAGCAGCGCCGCACCAAAGTCGGTCGAGGCCGGGAAGCACGACCCCGACGCGAGCGTCACCCTGGCGTTCGCCGGTGACGTGAACTTCGCCAGCCGCACGGCACCGCTGCTGCGCGACCCTGCGACCGCGTTCGGGCCGATCGCGTCGGTGCTGCGGTCCGCGGACTTCACCGCGGTGAATCTCGAGACCGCCGTCACCGGCCGCGGAGTGCCGCAGCCGAAGAACTATCACTTCCGCACCACGCCCCTCGCCTTCACCGCGCTCCGCGACGCCGGTGTCGACCTGGTCACGATGGCCAACAACCACGTCCTGGACTACGGACCTGTCGGCCTGGCGGACACCCTTGCGGCGGCGAAGGCGGCCCGGTTCCCCTACGTAGGCATAGGAATCAACGCCGCCGCGGCCTGGGCGCCCTACGTCACCACGATCAAGGGGACGACGATCGCGATCGTCGGGGTATCGCAGGTTGCCGAGCTCGCCTCATCCTGGGTGGCGACCAGCACCCGGCCCGGCGAGGCCAGCGCGATCGACCTGAGCCGGACGCTCGCCGCCGTGCGGGCCGCCAGGCGCCTCGCCCGGACCGTGATCGTGTTCATGCACTGGGGCACCGAGGGCGACGCGTGCCCCGACCCGGCCCAGCTATCGCTGGCGCCGCAGCTGGCCGCCGCGGGAGCCAGCATCATCATCGGCGCGCACGCGCACATGCTGCAAGGCTCGGGCTGGCTCGGCCATACCTTTGTCGCCTACGGGATGGGCAACTTCCTGTGGTGGGAGCGGTCCTGGAGCACCGCCACCGGAGTGCTGGAACTCACGCTGCATCCGCATAGCCCGCTGGCCGCTCGCTTCATCCCCGCGGTGGTCTCGAGCACCGGCCAGCCGGTCGTCGACCGAGGCGCCACGGCGCGACAAGCCGCGGCGTACTACGCCAGCCTGCGCGCATGCGCTGGGCTTAAGCCGCAGCCGTCTTGACCGTCCCGATAGGCGCCGGCCGCCCGGCCGTTCCCGGACCGCGAACCGATAGCGTGCGGGTGTGGAACATACTCGACTTGGCCGGACCGGCCTGCAGGTCTCGAGACTGTGCCTGGGCACGATGACGTTCGGGCTCCAGTGCGACGAGCCCTCCTCCGTTGCCATTCTCGACCGGGCCGCCGAGGGCGGTATCGACTTCCTCGACAGCTCGGACGCCTACCCGCTCGGCGGCGACCTTTCCACCCGCGGGGTCACCGAGGAGATCCTCGGGCGGTGGCTGCGCGGCAAGCGGGACCGTTTCATCGTCGCCACCAAGTGCTTCGCGCCGACCGGGCCCGCGCCGTTCGACCGGGGCAACTCCCGCAAGCACATCCTTTCTGCGGTCGAGGCTTCGCTTCGGCGGCTGCAGACCGATTACATCGACCTTTACCAGCTGCATGGCTACGACCTCCACACGCCGATAGATGAAACCCTCGGCGCCCTCGACGACCTGGTCCGCCGGGGAAAGGTCCGCTACATCGGCTGCTCGAACTTCCTCACCTATCAGCTCGTGCGAGCCGTCGGGCGGACCGAGACGCTCGGGCTGACCCGTCTCGACTGCGTCCAGCCCCGTTACAACCTCCTGTTCCGGCAGATCGAGCGGGAAATGCTCCCGTACTGCCACGAGGAGGGCATCGGCGTCATTCCCTACAACCCGATCGCCGGCGGGCTGCTCTCCGGCAAGCACACCCGCGCCGACCCGCCGCCAGAGGGCACCCGCTTCACCCTGGGCACGGCCGGACCGATGTACCAGGAGCGTTACTGGCGGGACCGCGAGTTCGGCACCGTCGAGGTTCTGCGCGGGCTGGCCGGCCAGGCTGGCGTGAGCCTGGTCACGCTCTCGGTCGCCTGGGTGCTGGCGAACCCGGCGATCACCGCGCCGATCATCGGGGCGAGCCGGCCGGAGCAGCTCGACGCCAGCCTGGCCGCCGTCGAGTTCACGATCGACGACGAGCTCAGGAAGCAGCTGGACGAGCGCACGCACGAGTACCGGCTGGGCGACGCGCCCCGCTAACTCAGCATGTCCAGCCCCAGGTCGAGGGCGGGGCTGGAATGGGTGAGGGCGCCGACGGCGATGAAGTCGACGCCGGTCTCCGCCACCGCCCTGGCCATGTCCAGCCGGAGGCCTCCGCTGGCCTCGAGGCGGGGGGATTCGGGGGGTCGTCCCCCAAGGCCAGCGCCGTGGACCGCCGGGTGGGCGCGGGCCAGGGCCACGGCGGCGCGCAGCTCGTCCAGGTGCATGTTGTCGAGCAGGATGAGCCCGACGCCGGCGGCAAGGGCCTCGCGAACCTGCGCCAGGGTGTCGCACTCGACCTCGAGCGGCACGCCGGGAGCGGCCGCCCGCACGGCTGCGACAGCCGCCGCGATCCCGCCCGCGGCCGTCACGTGGTTGTCCTTCACGAGCGCGGCGTCGCCGAGCCCCATGCGGTGGTTCACTCCGCCTCCGCAGCGCACGGCGTACTTCTCGAGCTCGCGCAGCCCCGGGATGGTCTTGCGGGTGTCGCGCACCGCGGCGCCGGTGCCCGCCACGGCGTCGGCCCACGCCCGGGTCGAGGTGGCGATCCCCGACAGGTGCGTGAGGAAGTTCAGCATGGTCCGCTCGGCAC
>Ga0070699_100002877_pt1 | contig 15346 bp, 14 predicted proteins | sample KBSK1503metaG_FD_65473 | JGI IMG/M metagenome (GOLD analysis project Ga0070699, IMG submission 65473) | Corn, switchgrass and miscanthus rhizosphere microbial communities from Kellogg Biological Station, Michigan, USA - KBS K1-50-3 metaG | ecosystem: Host-associated > Plants > Roots >...
CTGGCAAGCGGCCAGTGGTCATAAACCCTATATAAGCTGTCAGATGTTTCAAAATATCAAAGTAGAGCCACGGCCAACTCAAAATGAAAATACCCATACCGATTAAACCCATCAGCGCCAGTCGTATAAAAAGATAACGTCGAGGCTGAAAAATGAGCACCCAGGCGGCGAGCCAGATCGGGGGAATAAACAATGCATTGATTTTTGTTGCCAGAGCCATCCCCCATACGAGGCCCAGTAAAAGTGTCCAGAAAAATTCGGGACGGTCATGACCAAGCCAGAACACATAAATAACGGCAAATATCATCGTCGTCACAGGTACGTCGATTGCAGCAAGATGGGCATGAAAGAAGAAACGAGGCATGGTAAGCAAAGCAAGGGCTGCCACCAGCCCTGCCAGAGATCCGTAGTCTTGTGCTACCAGAAGATAAAGCAGCATCACAAGAACACTAACGATCAGGATATTTCCCAAGCGGTGGGCGGTTAAATCGTCAAGGAAATGGCGAGCTCCCAGCCAAATAAAACCGGACCAGACTTTGCTGAACGGCGGGTGTTCATGGCTGGTACTCCAATACCTTGATATCTCCTCGGGCTTTAGTGCATAGGAGGGTTGCGCGATCAGTTCAGCATACCACGCCGGATAGGTTTCAGCAGCCACAATATACGTGGGCTCGTCCCAAGTCAGGCCAATCTGGGGAGCTGTAGCTAATAGCACAAGAATAGTGAAGATTGCCAGCACGAGAGCAATGGTTTTATTTGTTTGTGAGTCGATCTTTGGTACAAACTCATTACTAATCATATGTCTTTCTCATAAACCAATTTCCCTGGCCGCATCTTTGAGCGCATTCCGGCAAGTATTCCCGAAGGTAAATTCAGACAATATGCCCGCCCGAGTAACGCATAATCCAGATCACTTTTCAGCCTGCCATTGATCCATCTTCGCAGGGCACGCATGAAATGCAAAAAAGCCCGGATCAAAATGAACAGATCGCCCCTGCGCAAATATTTGCCATAGAACCCGCCGTGACTTCGTGCGTAATCCCGGTATTGTTCGATCCGTTTCTCAACGTCGCGCCACCCATAATGAGCTACAACAATGTCGGGTTCGTACCGAAGTGTAATCCCTTGTCGTAACACTCGATAAGACCATTCCGCATCCTCGGCAGTTGACATTACCGGGTCCTCATCGAACAATCCAACCTTTTTGAATACTGCCAGTGAAGTCCCCATGTTACCTCCGGACATTGAATCAAACTTGAGCCTTGGGCGACTCTGGATAGACGGTGTGGCGGATGTCACTACCACAACCATATCCTCACCCGCAGCTTCCACACGACCTGTGACCACCGCATCAGGATTCAGCTGGAGTTTGCCAGCCATATTCAATAGCCAGTCATCCGTGACAAAGCAATCATCATCTGTGATCACGACAAAGCGCGTATCCGCCTGCTCAAGTCCGCGATTGATACCCGCAGAGCGTCCGCGTTGACTGGAAAGGATATGTTTCACGCGAACCCCAACCTCCTCTACGCGCTTCAACATTTTCCTCACGTTGGGGCTTGTCCCCTGCTCGACCACGATCAAGCAACTCGGCCACGCGCTTCCCACAAGGATCCAAAACAGACTCTGTTCGAGAATATCCCTGCCCAGCGTAGGAATTACGATGCTGATATCCTCCAGCACAGGCTTGTGATCAAACTCCATCGTATGGATGGAACTGGATGAAGTCCAGTCCTGATGTTCAATGACGTTGCTCAACGCTGTCACCGCGCCGTAAATAGGTAAACATAATAATTGCTATTCCCAACCCGATACCAACCATCCAGCTTGGCATCCGCAGGGACATATTCTGCGACCACTGCGTCAACTCCCGCATCGGCAAACGCCTGCAAGACGCGTTTTTGAAGCGACAAATCCCCGCGCCAGAAATCTTCAATCGCCTGCACCTCGAACATCTCAGCGACAATTTTCACCCGTGCCAATCGCGCCCAGAAAGAATCATACGCATATCCGATTACACCAACTGTATCGCTCTGATGGATGCCAAGGTCGCGGAGCGTTTGCGCCACCTCAAGCGGCTTGGCAGCAGGCGCCGTCTGCTGAACAGAGTTGATGCCCAGCGTTGGGTTCAAACGCTTGAAGCCATCGAGATTGAACATGACAATATTCGCCAGCAATCCAAGTGTCGCGATGCCGCTCAATACATTCAGCCAGGATTTGTTATTCGGCGCGGCAGTCAATCGAATATTCGCTAGTATATCAGCCCAGAAAAGCAGGACGAATACACCTACATATCGGCTCTGCACAAGAACGGTCGCATACAATCCAAAAGCAATAACTGCAGGGATCACCAAATCCCACCGTTGTAGAATTTCCCGAGACGCAAATTTTTGGCTTTGGCCCATCACATACAGCGCCAATACGCACGCAAAAAGGATCCCCTGCTGTTGAAGGAACAGTTTTGCGTAAACCAATCCGCTCGTCAGCAAACGTGCCAGCAAACCGCCAAAATCGAAGCGCGGCTCGATACCCTCATACCAATAAGATGGGTCAAGAGAGATCGGATACGTCCCGTCCATGGGTTCGCCAAACTCATAAACTGCAGGAGATTGATGGATGACCCGCGAGGGATGTTTCGGAATGATGCCATTGGTTGGATCACCCTGCCAATGCGGAAAAGGCATTCCGTTGATATAACGCAAGAAAGTGACGGTCCCCGCTTCGCCGATGGTCAATTTGCCCTTGGCGTTGGAGATCAACAGAATGAACGGCAGACTGATAAGCAGGAACGTTCCAGCCGCGAGCAAGGTTTTGGTGAAGGCAGACCGGGTTCGTTTTTGGACGAGCCATGCCAGCGCGAGGAAGATCGGCGCGAGGGAAAACATAAAGGTCTTGGATAAATACCCAAGTCCGAGGATCAAGCCCAAAGTGAGAAAGAGACGGTAACTATCATCTCCCATGCGGATGCGAGCGATGAGTCCTGCGGCAAGGAAAACGAGCCCTGCCATCAGCATGTCGGGCGTCACTGCCCATATCTGGATCAGGCTGAGGGAAGTCCAGATAAAAAGCAAATAACCGAGCGTCCACCACAGTGGTTCGGGGAGACGAATCTCATCATCTCCCAAGTTTGTACTGCGAACCTTGCCCCACATGAAATCGAAGGAGGCAAGGGCAAATAGATAGATGAAAAAATTGACAATGTGAACGGTCGGGAACTCCCACTGCATAGTAGGCTCGAAGGTGAAATTGACGAGACCGAGGATCCAGGAATACAGCGGACTCCACACCGGATTGATGGCGTTCGCCCAATCGGCGCGGAAGTACGCGTCGCCGATGTCGAGATAGGCAATGCCGTCGGCGTTCATAGACTGGCTGTGGATGGCGGCATAGGCGTGCAACATGCCCAACCCGACCGCCAACGCGCGCATGCCGATGCGTATCCTTGACGGATTTGCTTCGTCATGAAATAACTTTTGAAGGGTATTTGAAATCGAATTAATCATCTAACTGAAAATCATTTAGTGAACTGAAAGTCAATGGTAATATGATGCAAATGGAAATCAACAACAGATCGCTGCTTACGGTCGTCGTCCCCTTATATAACGAGGCAGAGAACCTGCCCGCCTTCGTCAAAACTGCCATCGAATTCTGCCGCGCCAGAAATTGGCAGATCATTTTCGTCAACGATGGCTCGCTCGACGCCACCAAACAAATCCTTGACGGGCTTGCTCCTGAACCGCATGTGCTTATCCTGCATCACAAGGTCAATCGCGGCTATGGTGGCGCCTTGAAGACCGGTATCCGCCACGTAACCACAGCTTTTCTGATCACCATGGATGGCGATGGTCAACATCATTTGGAGGATGTCGAACATCTCTTTCAATTCGCGGTTCAAACCGAGGCAGACATGGTGGTGGGCAAACGGGAAGGGGTGAACACCTCCACCGTGTATCGCGCGTTGGGCAAATACCTGATCCGTTCCTTCACAAAAATCCTCATGCCGCTGCCTGTTACCGATCTCAACTCGGGTTTCAAACTTTATCGCACCGAACATGCAAAACGCTACATCACCGTTTGCCCCGACTCGATGGCCTTCAGCGACGTAATCACACTGGTCTTCCTCAACGAGCGCAACCTCGTGCTCGAACATCCAATCCGCATCTCACCACGCAGGCTGGGTCAAAGCAGCATCAATATCATCACTGCCTTCGAGACTGTCATGCAGGTATTAAACATCACGCTCATGTTCAATCCCCTGCGCGTCTTTCTGCCCATTTCGATCTTCTGCATCCTGGCAGGGATTGGGTGGGGATTGCCGATTGTGTTACTCGGACGCGGCGTCAGCGTCGGCGCGATGCTCGCAATTGTCACTGGATTGATTTTCTTCGTATTGGGACTGCTCGCCAGCCAGTTATCCGCCATCCGTATGGAGCGCTTGCGGGATGATAACCACGCTTCACCTAACGGGAAATCTGATTCGTGAGCGATCAGCTCATCCTCGCTGACAGTTAATCCTGAGTCAACACATTGGCGACATTCTGCACGTATGCTTCGAGATTCAGTTCATCCAAAATCTGTTGGTGGGCATTATCGACCATAAATTATGAAAGGCATCCAAGTTGCATTGCATACCATGACCAGAAACATAACATCTCATTTGATTTTATATGCTGTACTCCTGCTGGCTGGGATGATGGTTGGCATGGTTGTGCAAAAATATCTGGGGTTAGGAAATATTCTCAGGGCAGTAGGAGTTCCCTACCCCACTGCCGGGGCGCCTCTTCCCGTCAATGTTTTGCCTGTGGAAATTCCCAAGGAGTATCAGGGAGAAATGCATCTGTTCATCCTGGCTGGGCAATCCAACATGGTCGGCTGGGCGCCTATTCCCGAAGGCGAGAAGACCGATCCACGCATTTATGTATTTGGGAAAGATTACCGCTGGCGGATCGCCGACCATCCCATCGAAGATGCCTTCAACCAAGTGGATATGATATCTGAAAACCGCATTGCAGGCTTTGGTGCCGCTATGGACTTTGCCTTTACAAGCCTGGAGCGTCACCCCAATATTGTGATCGGATTGATCCCATGTGCAAAAAATTCCAGTGCGATCATCCAATGGCAGAGAAACATCAGTGATCAGTCCCTGTATGGCTCATGCTTGAAAAGAGTCAGGGCAGCCTCTCTTATGGGGCAGATTTCCGGTCTTTTATTTTTTCAAGGTGAGGAAGACGCCGTTGACCCAATGCTATACCCACATCCTGAACCGCATTCGGGAGATTGGGCCCAACTGTTCTCCAAATTTATATCCGATTTCCGGGGGGATGTGGGTCAAACAGACCTGCCAGTGATATTCGCTCAAATTGGCGCAGACCCAGCTTCGACAGAATTCCTGAACTGGAACATGATCAAGGAACAACAGGCCTCCGTAACCTTGCCCATGACCGCAATGATCACTACAGATGACCTGCCATTAATGGATGGTCTTCATTTCACAACAGACGGCTACACCATTCTTGGAAAACGTTTTGCAGATGCTTATTGGGATCTTATAGAGCAGGCATCCAAAAAGTGATCAGGTCGTTGTTTGATCTTTTTTCAATACAGTCTGTTCTGTTTTATGAATAGTGGAGATGGGTGAGTATTGGAATTGGCGTTTTAGGCTATTGATCGGTAATTCGATCAAATGCCATGACAGGGACGCAACGACAGTGGTAATTAATCCGCATATTACAAAATTCAGGAAACTGGGCATCTGGTAGGGTATATGCAGTGCATCGAAAGCTGATGCAGCAATGAGCGGCATAAAATAATGATAAATATAAATACCATAAGAAATTTTTCCCAGGTATATAAATGCAGGAAAGGTCATGAACCTCCCTACCGCACCCTTAAATCCTAAACCTGTTGTGCTTACCAGCCAGGTAAAGATGAGCGAAGCCGCGAAATCGTTCAGGGTAAAAAAAACCGATGGCTTGATGTGATAATGATAAAGCGTCAACGAAGCAATATACAAAAATGATCCAAGCGGCAGAACCAAGGCCGTTAAGTATTTTTGGAGGGTGGCCAGGGTGAGTTTGGTTCGCCAGGCATACGATAGCAGGGCTCCAAGCCCCAGGCTGTCGAGGCCAGCCAGAGTGAAAGTCCCGGCCTTAAAATTGAAAGGGGAAACTTCAAGACGATAAATCTGATAAGCCCAAAAACGATAGGCAGGTGCAAGAAGAATAGCTAACGTGATCGCTGCGGGAATCCATTTTTTTGGTAAGAACATGACCAGGCAAGGCCAAAGCAGGTAGAACTGCTCTTCAACAGCCAAGCTCCAAAAATGGCTGAATACTCCCATCCATATGTTGTGTACAGTAATATAAATATTGGATGTATACGAAACAAGCCAGCCCCAAAGTTCGCGGCCAGGTGCAATATTGAACAGCAGGGTAATGGCTATTACAAGATAATAGATGGGAAATATCCGTAAAAACCGGCGAATATAGAATTGACGGATAAGATAGGCAGGAGAGAGGGGCGAGGTCTCAGTCAGCCTCCTAGCATCCAGCTGTGGCATATAGCCTTGAGACTCAGATGCAGCTAATTTCAATTTTCACTCCACACTGTCAAGGCGCCCAATGGATTTTCAACAGTTGCTAAACTTTGGCAAGAACCATAAATCAAATAGCGGTCTGTTTGAGCCAGGATTTTACAATTTATATCCAGATAGGATTGCAGGTCTTGATCGTGGCGAACGAAGAGATCAAAGTGGGTGATGACAAAATATTCTGGCTCAAAACTCAGGCCTGCAATCCGCTCCTGGACCGATAATTCTCTTTCACCCAGACGCCGATAGAACCCGTCTTCAATACGGACAGGCCATGGTGCGCCGCCAAATTCGCCATAATATTCAAGCGGAATACTATAATAAAACGCCACATACACTGTACGCGGACTGTGGTGGATGATTTCGCCAATTTCCCATGCCACAGATGGATCTTCCAATCGAGTCTGGTATAGGCTGCCGCGAACTTCCCGATATCCAATATAGAATGCAAACAAAAAGGCTCCAACAACTGGCATCCACCAAAATTTCCCAGCCACTTGTCTGAGAGACTGCACAATGCTGACGATACATGGGGCCAGACAAAGACCCACAATTGGAAAGAGTTGGATGTGATAATAGGGATGAGTATGGATATGATAGGTGAAAGTTACACTAAAGAATACAAAACCAACCGCCAACCCAACAATCAAATATTGAACCTGCCTGTTTCGAACAAGGAAGAAACCAAGGATGGCTAGAAACAATGGTGTGAATTCTGCGACGCCCACCACATTATTAAACCAGCCCAGCCAGAAATCCTTTTTGACCAGGAGATAGGGCATGAAACTGGTGGCTATTTTCCAGCGCATGAAACCGGCAAATAGGATTCCATACCCGTAATACAGAATGGAAGGGAACAGGCTGACGACCCCAAAAATGACGAGCGGAAGGTCGATGATTTTTTTCCAGCTTTGGTTGCGGTAAATGGAAAATGCCAGAAAGGCACAGAATACCGCAAAGATGACAAGCGGCCGTAGCAATAGAGTAATACCGGTGAGGATGGCCGCCGAAAGCAGGCGTTTTGTGGATGACCCTTCAAAATACAACACCAGTAAATATAGGCTGATCAGGAACAACATCATCATGAGCGAATCAGGCTGATAACTGCGGCTGATGATGATACCCATCGGGACGAAGAGGTAATAGGCGGTGGCAACAAAGGCGGTGTCGATTCATAATAACTTTCTGGTAATCAGGAACATGAAAAAGCCTCCGATCAGCCAGAAAGCATTAGTCAAATAACGAGCAGAATATAGTTCTTCTCCGCCAGTTATGCGATAGATCACAGACACCAGATACTCCACCTACAGTGGTTCCAGCACGGGCTGCCGGTCTTTGGCAATGACAGCAATATCGCGTCGCCAGCCCTCGATCGCATTATTGTTTGTAAAATAAAAAGCCCGCGCGAAGATTGCCGACGTGTATTCCCTGTCCAGCAGGTGACCGGGTGCCTTGATTTCATCCAGCCTGATCAGAGTCGCGAGCAAGAACATGACAAGCAGAGAGATTTTCAACCAGCGTGAGTTGTAACCAAATAAGAGGCTCGGTTGTTCTGTCGCTGTGATGTTAAACATCAAGAGGCCCTAATATTGCCAGCCAAAGATCCAGTATTTCCCAAATCCATCCACAGAGGCAACCCATGAATTGTCGTCCACCTGCACTGGATCAATCTGATGCATTCCTTCTCCGTTCCAGCCTGAACCGCTGGGCATCAGTATGGGCTCCTCTTGGGTCAGTTTTTCTGCGTAAGTTTCAGGTGTGATCTCTGTAATTTCATATGCCATTACCTGATGATTTCCAACTGGGGGCTGAACATCCATAGTGAAACGGTAGAGTTTTCCATCATAGACGAGTAGTCTGCCGCTGGGGCGAGCCTTGTGAACATCGCCTACCACGATCGGGCTCATTGGATGCTCCTTCCAAGGACTAGTCAATGAGTCAGCATAGTGGAGATATAACTTGTCGTTGGTTGTTACCGAGGAAAAAAGCCACCATTTATTGTTGTAGTACACGATGGAATTGTCCACGTAATCGCGGCCTTCGACCAGTGTTTTCACGAATGACCACTTGGTGGGAAATTCATCTGCTTTATAAAGGCGTATGGAATTGGCTTCAAAACTTTCAGGAATCAGATAGTAGTCATCACCTGATTTGAACACATACGGGTAGGACAGATGGAATGGTTCATCAATAATGACCTTTTCATAATTCCATGTCCAGGTATTTTTGCTTGTAGCAACTGCCAGATCACCCTGTTTTGTTTCGTTATCATACACTTCAAAAAAGAGATTCCAAGTCTCACCCTCTTTAATCAGGAACGGATCAGCAACAAATTTGGCAGATACATCGGTGACATCCTCCGCTCTAAAAAGGGGATTAATCCAGCCTTGCAATTCATTGAAGTGAAAGGGACTGTCGCTTCGGTAAATGCCAATGGTCCACTGTTCACGCTGGGTGACGAAAGGCACACCCCTTTTAATTCCTACAACTATGCCACCAATGAAACTAAGAGACAGGCAAAATAGTACTAACCAGGGTATTTTCCTAAGAATATTTTTCATCCAATTCTCGCTTTTATGGGTTCCATAAGACCCTGAAATAATGTCAGATATTTCTTTGAAACAATTTCTGACGAATACAGATTCTGAACTGATTGACAGGCAGCTTTCCCCAGGCCCGATGCCATTTCCTTATTGGATAGTATGACGTCCAAAGCTTGATAAAGTTGCTCGGCATTTCCAGGCTCGATCAACAATCCCGTCTTTCCGTCGTTGATAATAATTTTGATGGCACCAACAGGCGTGCTAACCACAGGCAATCCACACGCCATTGCCTCCACAACAGATGAGGGGAAGGCATCGTTTTCAGTGGGGAAGGCGAAAAAGTCGGAGGCTTGCAAATACTCAGGCACGTTTTGTACTGCCCCTGTAAATAGGACGTGGTTTTCGAGCCTGTTGAATTTTACATATTCTCGCAATTCATCTTCGCAGTTGTGAATATCCAGCCCGCCTGTGCCGGCCAGGATCAACAACACGTTTTCATATTTGTCGCGAATGTCATTCCACACTTTCAATAACAGCGGCAGCCCTTTATAAGAAACCAACCGCCCCGTATATATGGCAATGGTCACATTTTGTGGAAGGCCAAGCTTTTTTCGTAAAGATATTTTTTCGGCAGCTTCAACAGGGACAAAATGTTGTGTATCTACAGCGTTGGAGATGAGATAAATCTTTTTGGACGGTATCCCGCTCGAGGTCCATTCTGAGGCGATCTCAGGAGAAATGGCAGAGAATGCATCGGCTCGCTTCAATACTATGTTACGAAATACAAGAAACCATTGGAATAATAATGATTTGTAAGAGATGCCAATCTTTTTCAACCCGCTTTCAAAAAAATCACCAGACATCTCACCCTGGCTGTCCGCTTTGAGAACTACTGGCTTTCGAAACGACTTCCCAACCAGTACAGCTGTCAAGCCGATAATCCGATAACCGGAAACAAAAATCAGATGATATTGATTGCGCAACTGGATGAGCATGGGAAGACTCGAAAAAAGCAAGCCCCATTTTTTCAATTGACCGCTGCCAACAGGGGCGAGCCGATAGACATCCACTTTGTCGTAGCGTTCATGTTTCTTCAAGGTCGCGTCCGACCGCCGCGTCAGCACAATTACGGAATGCCCCTTGGCGATCAAACCCTCTGCCAGCAATTGAGCCTGGGTTTCTCCGCCACCCATCACGGGATAATAGGTTTCGGTGAAAATGCAAATCTTCATTCGTCGATTCGCAACTGTCGTTTGATCTGTCTGCCCCAAAAACGGATGAAATCACCCAGTTTAGGATTGCAATACACTGTGCCTTTGACGCCCGTCTGCGGCTTGAACTCGGCGACACCATGTTTGACTTCGAGAATCGCCTGGATGTATAACTCGACGCCCAACGCCTCCAACTCGTGGAAAACGGTCTGGTATGGCCTCCGATACGCCTTAACCTCACCCGTTTTGACGATGCTTCCCGTATCCAGGCCTTGGTTAACCTTTTGAATGGTGACACCCGCAAATTTTTCACCGTTATACATCATCCAGAACGTCGTTTTGTTGCCGCGATATTCAGGGACCTTGCCGTGATGAATACCCAGCGTGCCGAGTTTTGGGATTTCAAATAACTGGGGCTTCAAAATCGGACTGCCATAGATGAGTCCCAAATCAGGTTCCAGTGATTTCACTTGTTCCAAAACTTGTTGAGCATGGATATTTGTGAAGAAGTGAATGCGACTTTGGATGTTTTTTAATTTTCTTTGGAGCGTGAGTTCTGCACGTGGAGGGGACAGAAATCGGATCGCCTTGTTGATGAGCCACAGGGCGAACAATGGCAATGCTAACAGTCCTCTCCGTTTCCATAAGTCTTTGAATACAGCGGCAGTTGATTGTGACTGTGCCTGACAAAACGCGCCAAGAAAATCAATCTCAGGATGTTCCTCCAGTTCGCAGAGAAATTGTTTGGCATCGGGATTCAATTCGGGACCACTGCCAAACATCACCACACGTATTGGCCGGATCAAGGCTTGATCAATGGACACGGTTTTGAAACATTCTTTTCAAGAGAGAGAGCGCGAAATATTTCCAGCGCAATAAAATGGGTTCGAGGCGATGTACCAGCCGAATCCAAAGTACAAGGCTCGAGAAAACAGCTGTCCCTGAGTCTGAAGCGGGAGCGATTAGAAAGTATTCCGGATTTTGGCATTCTTCGTCCAGCAGTGCAGATGTCAAAATGGGACGCGTCTGCCAGGGATAGTAGATCGTGTTCTGGCTTGTGAAGCAATCGAGAGCCTGCCTTTTTTGCCTGGCAACATCGGCAATATCTAGCCGATACAGAAATAGCGGTTTGATATATTTTCGGATATCGCGTTTTGGCATCAGCCGCCAGCGATAGTAAACAAAATACTCGATGAGCTGGGCTTGTAAAATACCATGCTCGATGTCGGATCTAACTACATGGTTGACAGCCAGATGATCGAGATGGCGATCATATCTAAAAGGGACAAAAATATGCTGCGGTGAAATAGCCTTGATTACTTCCCTCACCCTTTCTCGTAGGGCTGAGACATTTTGCTGTAATTGAGCCTCCGGCAAACATAAAAAGTGCAAGTTCCGTTCTGAAATCCCCAGCTTATTCATCGCTTCGACAGATTCCTGCATTCGGATCTTGCCCAAATTTGGCGAGATTTCATCGCGCCCAGGCATGATAGGAGCCGGAGATTTCATTCCATCAGTAGCGTAGAGTATATGGATACGGTTCTTATATGGAAGTTTGGCGATCAATCCACCACACGCAAGCGCTTCATCATCCATATGGGGTGCGATAATCAGGATCATACCTGAATAGAGTTTTTTAAGTTCAAAATCCGGCATGGTATTCAATGAGGCACAACGCTTTCAAGTAAGGCAAGTGTATTTTGTGCACAGCGATCCCACATGAAGAGCGACGAGCGTTCCAGACCCTGGCGTGAGAGGGAATCCTGCAGGTCGCAATCAGAAAGGATTTGAGCAATACCACGCGCAATTGACTCAGTATCGGCTGGATCTATGAGTAGTGCCGCCTCACCCGCAATCTCTTTCAACCCATTGACATTGGATGTGAGGATGGGCGTGCCGCAAGCCATCGCTTCCGTAAGCGGAATTGGAAATGCCTCCAAATTGGATGGGTAAAGATACAGGCTGGCCAGGCTGAGTACCGCAGGCATATCGGCTTGGTCGATCCAATCGGGGAACAAGATATCCTTGCCATAACCATCGCTTGGAATTGCGTACTCATCTCTGAACTGATGACAATCCTTACCCCCAATCACCAGTCGATGAGGTTGATTTGTTTGTGCATGGTAGTGGGAATACGCTTTGAATACTTGCCCCAGATTTTTGCGCCCTCCCCCCTTACGTTTGGTGAGCGTGAGGATAAATTTGTCAGGAAGGTTGTATTTCGCCTTGACAGTTTGTAAGCTCTGCGCATCGGTGATGCGTTGGAAATGCCTAGCAGGTGCAAAATAGATGGTTTGTATTTTGCCCTGGGGTAATTTCAAAATTCGATTGAAGTTATTGGTAGTTTCTTCCGATACCGAAATTACAGCCGCCGATTTTTTGAAGTACATCGGTAACATCATTTGCATGTATTTCACGTCCCACCATGGATAGTATTGAGCCTGTTCGGGAATCAACCAGTCCGCGCCATGTACTACCATAACCGTCTTGCATGGAGCGAAAAGCGGAACCGTAAATTTCGGATGGAAGAGCACATCGATCTTTTCTCCCCGGCAGGCTTGGGGAATCGCGATTTGGTCCCAGATGGCCTTATTCAGGCCCTTAATCCAAATACCTTTTGCGTTTTTGTGGTGCGCGAACAATTCGAGATTGGATGGGTTGGCGTAGAACAAAACGTATTCATTTTTCTGGTCAAGTTGCAAGAGTTCCTTGACAATGTTGCGGGTGTACACCCCCACACCGCCCTTTTCGTCAATGGAACGCAACATAATGCCGATTCGCATGTTTATAAGTTTCCGAGAGCATGCTCAGATACTATTTTCCATTCTTCTTCAATTCAGGGTTGACAACCAGCCAATTGCCGATGGCTAGGTAATCGAGTTCCCCTTCATTGAAGGAACGTAAGGCGTCTTCAGGCGTGCATACAATCGGCTCACCATGCATGTTGAAACTGGTGTTGATCAACGATGGGATGCCAGTCAATTTGTGATATGCCACCGCGATCTTATAGAAATCAGGCGCTGTGTCGGGGTCAAGGATTTGCGGGCGAGCAGTGCCGTCCACGTGTACCACGCCCGGTGATTGCGTTCGCATCTTTTCGGTACAGTTGAATGTAATAGTCATGTAACGCGCCGAGTCACGAGCGCCGTCCAGTCCTTCAAAGCACTCATCGGCATATTCCTGCAATGTCGCAGGCGCAAACGGCATGAACTCCGTGCGCAAGAGATGCGCATTCAGCCAATCGTTGATGGAAGGGTCGGTGGTCTGATATAGGATCGAGCGATGACCGAGCGCACGCGGGCCATATTCCATTCTTCCTGTGAAGCGGGCGACAACGCGTCCATCTGCCAGCAATTTGGCGATGACATCTGTGATGTTGGATTCATAGCTGGCTTCAAACTCGAACGTATCAATAGACTTGCGGATTTCATCGTCCCCGTAGCTAGTCCCAAAGTAGACATTTTTCAAACGCTGACAAAGAGTCTTCGGGTCCATCCCCGATTCGTCAACCAGCGCAGCAAACGCACCACCAACCGCGAGTCCGCTGTCGTCCATAGCGGGGTGGACGAAGAAATTGTCTACTTCTGGCAATTCATGAACATGCTGATTGAACTTGACATTCGAGAATACGCCGCCCGCCACTGCGATGGAGCGAATGCCTGTTTTCCTCAACCAATATTGAATGAACCGGATGCCGATCTCTTCGAGCAGGAGTTGCACACTGGCGGCCACATCGGCTTTGTCGAAATTTTCGGGGAGACGACTGGCGATCTGTTTCAGCGCCGAACGATGATACATCGGTATGGAATATTGGATTTGCCCAGGCTCGGCGTAGCTGACGAACTCGCGCAAGATGTTGATATAAGTGGGTTTGCCGAGCGCGGCGAGACCAGTGATCTTCCCTTCGTGGCTTTCCGCTTTGAACCCGCACAGGTGAGTAATGTAGGAGTAGAAATTCCCCAATGAGTTGAAACTGTCCACCGCAGAGAGACGTGTTAATTTTCCGCGCTCGCCCTGATACACACTGCCTGATAATCCATCTCCGCCACCATCCAATGTGATGACCAACGCTTTGTCATAATTGCTGGTGTAGTATGCGCTGGCAGCATGGCAATAATGATGATCGTAATATTTGACGGGCGCAGTAAGGCCAAATTCCTTTTCCAGATACTCGGGGATTTGCGAGAGCCGCTTGCGAGAGAACAGATCCTTGAGTTGATGGTGGGCTTTCTGGGCAAAGGGAATGTACCCCGCCACGGGTGCCAACACCCCACTGATCTTTTCGAACGGACGCGGTTTACCTGCATGATTATTATCGAACCAACCGTTCCAGGGAATTGGCTCGGGCTCAAAGATGCTCACCCGTTGTGCTACCGCGACCATATCGATATCCTTGGCAGTGACACCTGAATCCATCATCACCTGTTGGATGGCCTGGCGCGGCATCCCACTCGCCATTTTCATCCGGCAGAGACGTTCCTCTGCGATCGCGGAAAGGATCTGCCCATCCTTTAGAATGGCGGCGGAAGAGGGTTTACTATCAATGATGCCTAAAACGATCATGAGCGTTTCACCTGCGCGTAATTTCTTCGTCTGTCAAAGTAATTCATGGTGATGAGCACAATCCCTACAAATACAGACTCGGTAAAGATGGTCCACAAATGCCAGGGACTGAACCAGCCCAAGCCCCATTGCAGTCCATAAAAGATTTTCACGGGTGATGCATAGCGCGACTCAGAGAGAGGCCAGAATAGCATTACACCTCTCTCGGCGGTTAAAGCGTCCATAAGGATGTGCAGGTCATAGGAAAGGAGGCAAATGACGAACCATAACCAGAAATTGGTACGATAAACCCGCTGGAAAATCCCGGCCACCAGCAAAGCAACCGGGATCGCAAAAAACAGGCTGTGTGAAAAATTGTTGTGATACTTGTGCATGTCCCCGAAAATGATGGCAGGGATCACGTCCAGATCTGGTAATAAGGAAAGACCTGCGATGACCAC